>Ga0315273_10000291_pt1 | contig 49533 bp, 41 predicted proteins | sample YL17G02_0_MG_FD_205753 | JGI IMG/M metagenome (GOLD analysis project Ga0315273, IMG submission 205753) | Sediment microbial communities from Yellowstone Lake, YNP, Wyoming, USA - YL17G02_0 | ecosystem: Environmental > Aquatic > Freshwater > Lake > Sediment | place: USA: Wyoming | collected... | reverse complement strand
TGTCCTGAATTACATTGCATTACGCCCCCTCTTTGCGTAGCAGAGAGGGGGCTGGGGGGTGAGTTCATGAGGTGCAGCAGAGAGAGCCTGCCCCGCTATAGAGGGGGCTGGGGGGTGAGTTCATGGTGTCAATGAAGCAGAGATTTTTAGAAATCTACTGGAAATGGTTGAGTAAGTGTTCTGAAAAATACTATTGCAACACCCAAATTCAAAAATCAAACCCCATTAACTGAGGGTTTCAGAACCTATTTATTAAAAGTGCGTAAAACAGGAAAGAGGAGCCTGCAAAACGCAGACCCGAACCAGATAAAAAGAGTAAGGTAAGCAGCAAAGGAGTTTCGAAAAAGATAGGCGAATATGTTGATTACGAGGAAGTTGATAAATAGGGTCGTATATATTATTTATCTGTGGATCTCAGCTTTTTCGCGAGAGCATTCGCAAATACAAAATCATTCAATGTTTCGCAATCTGAATTGAGTATCTCATTTTTATTGCCTTCCCAGTATTTCACTCCGTCGCTTATAAAAATAATTTTTTCTCCTATCTCCATAACAGAATTCATATCGTGAGTATTTACAATTGTTGTCATTGCATACTCTTCTGTGAGCTCTTTGATAAGCTCGTCAATAAGTATGGCAGTTATCGGGTCGAGACCTGAATTAGGTTCATCACAAAAGAGGTATTTGGGATTTAATGATATTGCCCTGGCTATTGCCACCCTTTTCTTCATACCTCCTGATAATTCTGAAGGAAATAAATTGTTGGCATTTATTATGTTGACCCTGTTGAGACAAAAATTAACTCTCTCATTTTTTTCCTCAGGACTTTTATCAGTGAACATATCAAGAGGGAAGCGAACATTCTGCTCAACTGTCAGGGAATCGAAGAGTGCACTTCCCTGGAATAGCATTCCCATCTCACTGCGGATCTTTTTTTTGTCTAAAAAATCAAGTTTATTAAATAAAGTATTCTCAAACCATATCTCTCCGCTTTCAACTTCATGGAGCCCCACAATTGATTTGAGCAGCACTGTTTTGCCCGATCCGCTTCTGCCAATTATGAGGTTAGTTTTTCCTGTTTCGAAAGTTACCGAAATATCATTCAGGACACTATTCCCATTAAATGATTTATTCAGATTTTTAACGCTTATCATGACAGCAGAAGTTGAGTGAGTATAACATTGAACAGCAATATCAGTATACTGCTGAAAACAACTGCTTTTGTGCTGGCCCGCCCTACTTCAAGAGATCCACCATCAACATAATACCCCTGAAAGGCTGAAACACTGGTTATTATAAATGCAAAAAATAAAGTTTTGATTATTGAATAGGTAATATAATAAGGTATGAATGCATATTGAATTCCGTAAATAAAGTTCTCTGATGTTATAACCCCTGTAAGTGTGCCTGCAATCCACCCTCCGAAAATCCCGACAATTATACCGATAAGTGTCAGTATCGGGTTAAATAGAAGGGTTGCAACTAATTTAGGGAGTATAAGGTAAGAGGCAGAATTGACTCCCATTATCTCAAGGGCGTCTATTTGTTCTGTAACCCTCATTGTCCCAATTTCAGATGCAATATTTGAACCGACTTTTCCGGCAAGGATGAGTGCGGCAACTGTGGAAGAGAACTCAAGGATGATGGAATCGCGGCAGCCGAGGCCAATAAGATATGCAGGGTATATTGGATTTTCAGTATTATACGCTGTTTGCAGGGTAATAACTGCCCCCATGAAGAAGGAAATAATGGCAATGATACCAATCGAATTCAGGCCCAGGTATACAAACTCCCTCATGGTTTGCCTGTAATAAATAGAAGCTTTCTCAGGTTTGGAGAAGACCTTCTTAAGGAGCAGGAAATAAAGTCCGATCTGTGTAAGAAACTTAATCATGGTATTATTTTAACGAACCTCAAAATTACTAATATTTACGGTATTTACGTTACCAGTGTTTTTGAAACCTGAATGCATAATTAGTTATATATTTGCATAAAATGCAGCAAAAAAATATTTTCTTATGGATAACAGGTATGTTATAATAATGGCAGGAGGAGTAGGAAGCCGTTTCTGGCCCCTCAGCCGTCGTGAAAAACCAAAACAGTTTCTTGATATTCTTGGGAAAGGTGAGACCCTTATCCAACAGACATTCAGGCGTTTTAAAGGAACATGTCCCGAGAAGAATATTTTTGTTGTTACAAATGCTGATCATAAAGACCTTGTAATTGAACAGTTGGGTATTGATCCATCCCGTGTCCTGGGAGAGCCTTTTCGTCGCAATACAGCACCTTGTCTGGCGTATGGCACATTCAGGATATTAAAGGAAAATGCGGACGCAGTAATTGCAGTTACACCAGCTGACCACCTGATTGTTAAAGAAGAGAAATTTTGTGAAGTATTACAGAGTTGCTTTGACTTTGCTGAAGGGAATGATGCTCTTATTACTCTCGGAATAAAGCCTAACAGGCCCGAAACAGGATACGGTTATATACAGGCAGATCAGAAGAAACCTGTTAAAGGCTATGGGAATCTGCTAAAGGTTAAGACATTTACTGAGAAGCCGGATATTGCCCTTGCAAAAGTCTTTTTGGAAAGCGGCGACTTTTACTGGAACTCCGGTATCTTCATATGGAATATCAAGTCGATCCTTTCAGCATTTGGGAAACATCTTCCGGATACTTATGCTGTGTTTGATGAAGGGAGAAATATTTTTGGGACCAAGCAGGAAAAAAACTTTATTGGAAAGACATATGCTGAATGCAAAAGCATCTCTATTGATTATGGGATTATGGAAAAGGCAGACAATGTATATGTTATGTGTACTGACATTGGGTGGTCGGATCTTGGAACATGGAGTTCGCTTTATGAACATACGACAGTTGACAAAAATGGAAACGCGTTGGTAAGGGGAGATGTTTTTTCCTATGACAATAAGGGAACCATCTTTAATATATCTCCGGGGAAGATAGCTGTTTTGCAGGGCCTTAAAGACTATATTGTTGTAGATTCGGGAGATGTCCTTCTCATCGTTAAAAAAGAAGAAGAGCAGAATATAAAGCAATATCTTGATGATGTAAAGAAATCAACCAAAGAGAAGTTCTTATAAAAATAACTGCATTAGATTGTTAAATATACAGAATACAGACAATCAGACATCAAGACCAATAGACAAAAAAAAAGGATGTGTTTCAACATCCTCTTTTTTTAGACCTATTTATTAATATTCCCAAAGATCGTGTTCAAAATTGAAAAGTTCAGTTTTAATGCGCTCAGCTTCAAAAAGAGTGTACTTTCCAACCTGGTAATCCGCAATCTTCCTGTCGTTGTAGACATTTGATTCTCCGACAATAGCACTTCCGAATCTTCGTTGCATGAAGAGATCGTCAAATGAATTTCTCTGAGCATCATTATTACTCATGTACACCTCTTGCTTTGCAAGTGCATCTCTGACTTCGTCATATTTAATCCAGAATAATGGTTTTTTCAGGACTCTTCCAGCCTGTTCATCAAAGGCCATATAATATGGTTGAATAGCAATTATTCTTACATCAAGTCTTGAAAGCTTTTTATCAAAATACCACTCTTCATAAAGCAACAATTGTTTTACCTCCTCAGGTTTAGCATATTGTTTCATTAAGGTATCTCTGGTTGCTCCGGCAGCATTTGTTGTTATTGTTTCAATTTTGGAAGTAGCTCCCATTTTCACTTCAATATCTGAATATGTAGTACTTACATTACTATCCAGAGGGTCATATGCATTGAGTCTGCCGGCTTTGATCTCTTCCAGCAGGATATTTATTAAGTTCTTTCTTCCGTCCATAGTTGGGAATATTGGATAATATAATTGTTGATTGATCTTTTCCCTCAGGTCGATCAACCGGTAAAACCTTTTTGACCAGATAACATCGGCCTCCCTGAGGTATGGGAAATCAATTTTCTTTGCATCCGGAATCGATTTTTCATAAATATCACCGAAACTCTGGGCATTAACAATACCTGAAAGTGAAAGGGCGATAATTCCAAAAAGAATTTTCTTATTCATGATGGTATATTTATTTTTATACTAGTCTATTTTTAAAATTACGGGCAGCAACTCTCTTGTCTTGCCATCAGGCCCGAGCGCTTTTATATCCTTTATAGTTAAATATTTACCTCTGGTCAGCCTGCCGATCAGGTCTTTCTGCTTTGGAGTAAGATTACTGTTTGTACTTGATTCTTCAAAGTCGCCTCTGTTATCAGTAAAAAGAACCGTGAATCCTGTAATATTGTATTGGAGATCAAAGTCGAAATCAGGCTGAATAGCAAAGACACCCAGTTGGGCAGAAGCAGTAGCCCTTTGAACACTTCCTGTACTCTTATTTGCAAATATTGCAACCGGATTAGGAATCGATTTTACCCTGTAATCGAGTGGTGCAAATTGCATGGGTTTCCCGTTAATGTCGGCCGTAACGGTAACCTGAACATTTTGTCCGACTGCGTGGGGTTTAATAAGCCAGTTACCTCTGAAATATTCTTGTTTTGAGTTCTTAATTTTTCCAATCCGATATTCTCCATTAGTGACCTTTATTTTAATCTTATCGGGACTGACATTCGGAACAGAGACATCGATTGGGTTATCTATACCCATGTAAAGCACGTTCATTGCCGTAAGTGAAACAACAACATTGGGTTCTCCAACAACGTATGATTCATCGAACTGGTAGTTTACTAGTGTCCCGTCGGGGGCTTTAAGAGCGATTATCCCACCCCATTTTTTAGGGCCTAAAGAGGAAGCGCGGACTTTATAAATCCCTTTTCCTGTTTCATCGAGATCGAGTTTAGTACCGTTAACAGTAATAACAGGAGACTGCGTAGTATCTGTAGCAGAAATAAATACCTTGGCTTCGTAATCGCTTCCCTGTGTAACATAATTTGAATTTGGGATAACAATTGCATCCAGTTTATTAAATTTATATGAAGAAGCATCAATCTGAGAATAGAGGTAGTTAAGAACTTCGGTCTCCCCGTTTCTTATGTTGAGCTGGATTTCCGACAGGATGCAAATAACGGCAACCAGAGGTAATGTCTGGAAGTTACGGTTCTCCCAGCGTTCAGTCTGGCGATCTTTACTTTTCCCATCATCAGTGTTAAGACTTATTCTCAAAGCGTCTTCTGCGGTAGGATTTTTACCATCGAGAGTTGTAATAAGAAACTCGCGGTACTCATTAAGCAAAGCCTTCAGGTCGTTGGCTTTTCCGTTTTCGTTGGCTCCAATAAGGATTTCAGTTGGAACGTCGGTATTATCAATCCGCTTAACTTCTTCAATAATAACCTCATCCCCTTTAACAGCAAGAGTTTCGGAACCTTCAGCGGTTGTGATGATTTCGATCTTAAGGCCCTGTATAAAATTGAATGCCTCATCTGCACGTTCTTTAACCTGGTATGCAGACGACTTAAATTTCCCGGCTTTTGCAGAGTTTTCTGCAGCAGCCCTGTCGAACTCTCTGTAAAGGAGGTCATTTTTAAGTACATAATTTGCGACAGTCAGAGTAAGTCCTTTATCAACTTTCTTAAATGCTTCAACGGCCTCTTTTGATACGTTAAGTGCAAGCATGGCAGTCAGTATCAAATACATCATGCCGATCATTTTTTGCCGCGGGGATAGCCTATCGTGAGCCATTTTGTAGGTAGTTTATTTAAATAAAAAAAATGCCACGTTATTTAACATTCATTGCTGCAAGCATATTCCCATAAACATTATTCAATGCTGACAGGTTGTCGTTGAGTTTTGCTATCTGTTCGCGGTATTTTTTAGTATCACCAGCTGATTCTGAAAGGTCTTTCATTAATCCCTGAATTCCTTTGTATAGTGAATCGGATTCTTTCAAATGATCGTCTGCTCCTTTACGTTGGAGTTCATAAACTGCATTAAGTGCAGAAAGATTTTTGTTTAGTGATTCAAGTTGTAGTTGATATGATTTTCCACCTACTTCAATAACTGAGAAAGAGTCTGCCATATTACGATATGTAGAACTTGTGTCATTTATTAATTTGGCTGTTGACTGGTATGAATCAGACAATTTGCCAAGTGAGTCATTAGCTGTGTTGATCGTATTCATATACTTTGAAGAAGCTGCAGAAACATCACCCATTGCATTCATGTTTACAGTAGATTCGCTCAGCTTTTTCATTCCTACGCCAAGTTTCTGGAACAGGTCGGGAGTGATTTCTGCTTTCTCGAGCATCTCATCGAATTTTGCCAGGGCAACTGATCCGGCTCCACCACCACCTCCACCACCACCTGAAACGCCGCCGCGGTGTATTCCACCATAAGAGGCGATTTCTGGTGTTTCGTCTTCAGGAATTCCTGCAAGTTCAGGATAAACCAGAGACCAGTCAATCTCTTCGTGTAACGGCTCAAAGGCAGAAAAGAAGAATATTAAAGATTCGGTAATAAGACCGACTGAAAGCATAAGAGTTGCCAAAGGCCAGTGCTGTATTTTAAAAAGCGCACCAATAATTACGACGGATGCACCTAAACCATAAAGTTTAGCCATGAAATTCTTCCACCCGCTGCTTTGTACTATTTCTGCTAAGCTCATACACCTGATTTTTTAGGGTTATTTCAATTAATTAATTTACACCAATATAAGATCTTACATTGCGGAAACCGACAAATGGTTTTGCTGAATCCTGATATTCATAGTCTCTTGAACTAGTCTGAAGGAAATAGGCTATATCTTTCCATGAGCCTCCACGAATTACCTTCCTTTTCATTACCGGAGGATCCTGTGGTGTTGCATTGTATTCATAATTTGGCTGAAGGTCGTGCTGGAAGATGTAAGCTGAAGGATGGTAAGCACAGCATGTCCATTCAGCAACGTTTCCCGACATATCATACAATCCATACTCGTTTGGTTCGTATGAACCTGCTTTTCCTGCATATACGTTACCATCGTCGATATAGTTACCGCGCAATGGTTTGAAGTTAGCAAGGAAGCAACCTTTGTAGTTTCGGGTATATGGTCCGCCCCATGGGTACATTGAAAGATCAAGGCCACCTCTTGCAGCATATTCCCATTCTGTTTCAAGTGGTAACCTGTAATTATGAACATCGGGAATGTCATTTTTTCTGAGAGCTGAGTTTAAATAATCGGTTCTCCAGATACTGAATGCAGTTGCCTGAACCCAGGTGACACCTACAACGGGATAATCATCAAATGAGGGATGCCAGAAATAGAGTGATGCCTGTGGATCGTTGAATGAATATGTAAAATCCCTTATCCAGCATAAAGTATCGGGGTAAACATTAATGATATTATGTTTGATGAAAGATGAGCGGTCTTTTACATCGGTACGTGTACCGTCAAGATTTGTAACCTGCCCAGCATACTTACCGGTATTATTTGCATAATCATATTTATAGGCAGATTTTGCAGCCTGCTGATAATCAACCCAGAAATAGGAATAGTTAAGTTTCCTGACATCAATCTGCTTTTTGCCGTTAAATCTTTCTTCAGGAGGGTAGAACATCTCTTCAATAGTTGTTTTTGTAGTCTCTTCTTCAGGGTCAATTCTTTCTTCCCAGTTTATTACATTGGGCTCAACTACATTTCCATCGGCATCAACCATAAAATACTCCCGGTCTGCAATTCCTGCGTTGCCAAGTTTTGTTCTGAGGATAGAATCGCGGACATAATATACAAACTGACGATACTTGTTATTAGTGATTTCTGTCTGGTCCATCCAGAATGCATCAACTGTAACAGACTTTGAAATACTGTTCATTGCAAATACTGCATCCTGATCGCTTGGTCCCATCATAAAATTTCCGGCAGGAATAAATGCCATTTCAAAGGGTTCCGGTTCAAAGAATTTTTTCCGCCCCGGGACACCTGTCAGCTCTCCGTTATTTGAAGAACCACAACCAGTTAGTAATATTATCAATATTAGAGCAGATAGGGTTACCTTTTTCATAATACTATAGAATTTAATAATGCAAGTAAGTTATTTTTTTATAATAATCATAAATATCTGATACTTTTATATTTCATCGCGCTTTTACCCAGGCCCAGATCGAAACAATAATTAACCATGAATTCGTGCGATCCGCCGCTGTTTATTCTGATGTCAGAAATGGTAAAATCATAAGCATAACCTAACCGGATTCCATTAAAAAGTTCAAAACCAACCATACCGATCAATGCATCACCAGCTCTGTAAGAAACGCCTCCCCATACTTTTTTATTGTATCTTACTAATGAAGTTACAGTAAATTGAGTCACTTTTCCATCACTGAAAGCAAAAACTGAAGGGATTAATTCAAGCGACGGATTTGGTAGCTGCAATGTATACCCGGCAGTCAGATAGTAATGCCGGCTGACGTATAGTTGTCCTTTAGTATATTTGATTTTTGGTTGATTAAGGTGCGTGACCGAAAGCGCGGCATAATATTTATCGGCTTTGTAATAGAGGCCCAGCCCCGCATCAAAAGCAACAACACTTTCTTTATTTTCAGGGATCAATGGATCACCGGATGGTGGGGTATGTGTATCACCTGAAGGTATTTGCCAGTTGGGAGAAATTGTTTTATTCAGCATACCCAGATTTAATCCAATGCCGAGTTTCCCCTGTCCCAGATCAATAAGATATGAATAAGCAGCAGAAAGGTTTATGTCTTTATCAAATCCTATGTTATCGCTTTCAATTAACAAACCCACACCACTCTTGATCTTAAAAAGCGAAACAGGAGCACTGATATTAAAAACGGTTGTTGAGGGAGCACCTTTAAATCCGATCCATTGCTGCCGGTTAAGGGCAGTGGCACAGATCATCCCGGAAGTGCCAGCAACACCTGGATTATAAGTCATTGTATTGAACATATAATGGCTCGACAGAGGATCTTGCTGCGACAAGACCGGCTGTAATATCAAAATTAAAAAAAGAAATGCAATATATACTTTTTTCATTTCTTCATTTATAGGTGCGATGCACTTAGGTTGAACCAGTAAAATAAACAAATATCTTGCACCTAAACAAATATGCAGTTATTTATTAAATAAAATAAGCATCTCTTTTGACGAGTAGTCTTTATTTTTTGACAAACAGTAAAACGAAGATGAAAAAAGCTGAAGAAACTGAAAGTAGTCAGGACTTAAATCGTTCAACTGCTTTTACCCATCTGTCTGGGACTTCGTTCCGATTGGCCTTAAGGTAATCTTCATGTGAACAGGCAACATAGATGTTCTGGTCTATTTCAGATGGAAGTTCAATCCACCACCTGTCGGTCAGATTGCTTTTGACAAATATCAGATCGTCGTCGAGATCTGTAACTCTGACGTGATACTTAATAAATCGCCCTGAATTGTTGTTATTCAAGACAGGGGTTTCATATTGCTTTTGTGAAAAACCCTCAAGGAAAATCCAAAGGATCTGTGCTGCAAGGCCTGTGGTCTGGTGCCGGATGTCAAATTCAGGATTTACATCAAATAATCCGAATATTTTCAGTTTATCGGATATTCCGGCATATCTTGAAAGGAGGCATATCTCTTCTCCGTAAAAACCATTTGGGGAAGGACTTATTGTCCCTGGTGCGTCTGACTGCCTCACTGCGGAAATATCAAATATTGCTACATCGGAGTCTCTGAACAGAGGTTCCGTCAGGTAAATTGCCTGTCTTACTTCTCCGATCCTGATAAGTTCTGACCTACGTTTCAGAAAACGGTTTATTACCTGCTGATCATTAAGGTAGGTCTGGTAACCTATATTAATATAATGGTCAAATGTGCTTTTGTGGTTATTGATAATAGTATTAAGATAATTAAACGAATCAAGCTCTTTCCTTTCATTACTGAAATCAATCCTTGGATCAACCGCCGTTAGTGTGTATCTGATTTTCTGCTGAGAGAGTGCCATGTCTATTGCAGGAACGATTGCACTGCTGCCTCCGATAATTAGCGGGAACAGGTTTTCCTGAAACAATAAAGAGAGAATATCAGTAAGCCCTGCAAGGGTATCGTTGAATGTAACACCTTGTTTCATATTACCTAGGTCAATTATTTTAGATCTTCCCGGGATTTTTGCGAGTCTGTATAATTGCCCCCTGATCATATCGGGTCCTTTCAACGAACCTGTATTTGGTGAGTTTCGGCCCTCAGGTACTCCAAAGATAGCAATCTTGTACTTACTGATATCTTTCACAGGAGTGTTATCAGTGTGAATGGTGATATTGTGTGGAAAGCCAGCCAGCCCCGTCAGGTGCTCAAAATAAGGTCCTTCGATGCTTACAGGGTTAAAATAATCATTCAGGTCTACCATGGTATATTTTAAGAACTCTTTTTGGTTTTATCACTGTTTCCGATAATATTAATGCAGTCTTCTTTAGTAAGTTTTTCAGCATCTGTGCGTATAGGGAGTCTGTAGTTTAGCTTATCCTTAACTAGGTAAGGTCCATACCTTCCGTTCAGCAGCATGATGTCGCCAAAGTCCTTAAGGACCTTCTTTTTATCACTTTCATTCTTTTCAAGAATAATCTCAACAGCCCTTTCAAAGGTCACGGTATAAGGATCATCCACTCCCTTTTTTAAAGAGAAGAATTTGCTTTTAAATCTGATATAAGGACCAAATTTCCCTATGCCGACAACCATTTCATCGCCATCATATTCACCTAATGAACGGGGAAGGCGGAAAAGAATCAATGCCTCGCCGAGAGTTATTGATTCCAGAAGCTGACTCTTAGAGAGACTGGCAAACCTGGGCTTCTCACCGTTTTCTGAATTTCCTATCTGTGCAACAGGTCCAAACCTTCCCATCCTCACAGTTACTGGCTCACCTGTTTCAGGATGAATTCCAAGTACCCTTACTCCGGTTTTTCTCTCTTTTTTTTCCAGTGTGGTGGTTACTGTTTTATGAAAAGGTGAGTAGAATTTTTCGAGCATCCCGGTCCATTTAAGATTACCGAGAGCAATCTCATCAAACTGCTCCTCAATTTCAGCAGTGAAATGGTAATCAACGATTTCCGAAAAGTTTTCAATAAGGAAATCATTAACTATCATTCCAATATCCTGGGGAAAAAGCTTTGATTTTTCTTTTCCTGTAACTTCTGTTTTTGTCGATGTTGCAAACTTCCCATTAAGGAGTGTAATAATTTTTAGTTGACGTTTTTGGCCCGGTCTGTCTTCCCTCGACACATAGCCCCGGTTCTGAATCGTTGAGATAGTCGGAGCGTAGGTTGACGGTCGTCCGATTCCCAGTTCTTCAAGTTTTTTCACAAGGCTCGCTTCAGTATATCGTGGAGGAGCGGTAGTAAATTTCTGCGATGCAGTAATTGTTTCGTACAGTAGTGGCATCCCCTTAATTACGGGAGGGATTACATATCTGTCCTCATCGTTGTTCTCCTGATCGGTCGATTCAGAATAAACTCTAAGGAAACCATCAAACTTAATAACTTCCCCGTTAGCCTGGAATGTGACCGGAGAGTTATTCATATCGATTGAAATAGAGGTTTTCTCCACCTCAGCATCTGCCATCTGAGAGGCAACTGTTCTTTTCCAGATCAGTTCATAAAGTTTTTTCTCATTCTGGCTACCTGCAGTGGTCGGATTGTCGAGATATGCAGGACGAATTGCCTCATGTGCCTCCTGGGCCCCCTTTGATTTGGTTTTAAACTGCCGGGTTTTTGAATATTTTTCACCAAACTCCGAATTGATCATTTCACGCGACTTGACAAGAGCCAGCTTCGAAAGATTTGTTGAGTCGGTTCTCATATATGTTATCTTACCTGCTTCATATAGCTTCTGTGCTACAGCCATTGTCTGAGCAACAGAAAATCCCAGTTTCCGGTAAGCCTCCTGCTGAAGAGTGGAAGTGGTAAAGGGTGGAGCCGGCGACCGGGTCCCGGGTTTGATGCTTATACTGGCAACTGAATATTCTGAACCATTGCACAACGCAAGAAATTTCAGAGCTTCTTTTTCATCAGGAAATCGTTTGGAGGCTTCTGCCTTGAGAACTGCATTCTCTCCTGAACCTGGTTCGATCAGGAAGACAGCAGTGACTCTGAAAGATGACTCTGACTCAAAGGAGATGATCTCCCTTTCTCTTTCAACGAGCAAGCGGACGGCTACTGACTGGACCCTGCCCGCAGAGAGCGAGGGTTGTACTTTTTTCCATAGTACCGGGGAAATTTCAAAACCAACCAGTCTGTCGAGAATACGGCGGGCCTGCTGGGAATTAACGAGGTTCATATCAACCTGCCGTGGGTTTTCAACAGCGTTTGAGATGGCCTCTTTAGTAATTTCATGAAATACAATTCTCTTTGTTGTTGCCAGATCGAGGTTCAACACACTTGTCAGATGCCATGCAATTGCCTCTCCTTCACGGTCTTCGTCGGAAGCGATCCAAATATTCTTCGAATCAGCAGCGGCTTTTCGCAGCTCGCTTACCACTTTTGCTTTTTCCTTCGGAATCTCATAATCGGGAGTGAAATTATTTTCAACATCTATTCCCAGATTCTTTTTGGCCAGGTCTCTGATATGCCCGAAGCTAGAGACAACACGGAAATCTTTTCCCAGGAATTTCTCAATAGTTTTCGCTTTTGCAGGCGACTCAACAATTACAAGATTTTCGATCATTGCAGAAGATATTTATTCTTTTAAAAACACGACAAAGTAAATCAATTAGGTACCAAACCGCAAAATAATCCGTTAAGATTCTTTATTATTTACTATTTTTGGAGTAAACTTCTTAAGTAAATGAAAGGCAATTCAAACAATAAAAAATACCTTATCTGGTTCTGGGCAATATTCATCTTTCCATTCGCAATTGTAATAACATTATACATTCTTATATCAAAGGAAAAACTAGGTCCCATGCCTTCATTTGGGGAACTTGAAAATCCGGAATATTATTTAGCTGCAGAGGTCTATTCTGAAGATGGAGTGCTTTTAGGGAAGATTAGTATTGAGAACCGGACATGGACTGAGTTTAAAGATTTTTCTCCCTACCTTACCGATGCACTTATAGCCACAGAAGATATACGATATAACAGACATTCCGGTATTGATATCCGTGGTCTAGGACGGGCAGCTATCCGTACAATTCTTATGGGACAGAATACCGGAGGTGGAAGTACAATCACCCAGCAGTTGGCAAAACAACTTTACCCGAGAGACACTTCCAGAAACTCTTTCCTAATGAGGAAGGTCAAACTTGGCGTTTCTAAATTTAAGGAGTGGCAGACAGCTGTTAAGCTTGAACGAAGCTATACCAAGGAAGAGATAATAACCATGTACCTGAACAAATTTGACTTTAGTTATAATGCTATTGGAATGAGGTCAGCTGCAAAGGTATATTTCAACACAACTCCCGACTCTCTGAATCTCCAGCAGGCAGCAGTTCTGATTGGAATGCTTAAAGCTTCTACAAGGTATAATCCGGTCAGGAATTATGATCTTATGCTTCAGAGACGAAATATTGTGATCTCCCAGATGGTAAAATATGGGTACCTCAAACCTTCTATAGCAGACTCAGTTAAGAAATTACCCATTGAGGTTGATTTCAAGGTTGAGGATCATAATACCGGACTTGCTACTTACTTAAGAGAGTATATCAGGAACACAATGAGAAAGACTGAACCTGACAGAAACAAATATGTCAGGGAATCATCCTATGAAGATGCATTGTGGGAATGGAAAAACGATCCGCTTTATGGCTGGTGTATGAAGAATAAAAAACCAGATGGAATGAGTTATGATATTTATAAAGACGGACTAAAGATATATACATCCATAAATTCCCGTATGCAGCAATATGCTGAGGAGGCATTGACCGAACATCTGTCAAAAGAGGTGCAGCCTGACTTTTATAAGAGGGCGAAAGGTTTTAAAAATCCACCGTATTCTGACGACGTTAATAAGAAGGAGGTTGAAGATCTGATTATGAGGTCGGTAATGGAAAGTGACAGATATTATTTATTAAAGGTAAGTGGAGTACCTGAAGATTCCATAATGCTTGCATTTAACACTCCTGTAAAGATGAAGATCTTTTCGTGGAAGGGAGACAGGGATACTATCATGACCCCGCTCGACTCCATTCGGTATTATAAGTATTATATCCGCTCCTCATTTATGGTTGAGGATCCTCATAACGGTTATGTTAAAGCCTATGTGGGAGGCCTCGATTTCAGGTATTTTAAATGGGATGGCATAACGCAACAGAAGAAACAGGTCGGGAGTACAATTAAGCCTTTCCTTTACACAATTGCAATGCAAAACGGATATTCTCCATGTTATGAAGTGGAGAACATCCCCCGCTCTTTCGAGGTCGGTGATTCTATTTGGACGCCAAGGAGTTCCGGGCCAAAGGCTTATCATGGTAAAATGGTCACATTGGCCTGGGGACTGGCTCAATCGGAAAACTATATTTCAGCATGGTTAATGCAGCAGTTCAAGCCAACAGCTGTAACTGACCTTATGCGAAAGATGGGAGTCAGAAGTTTTATTGATCCAGTACCCTCAATATTTTTAGGTACTTCCGATATTAAGCTGGAAGAGATGGTCGGCGCTTATGGAACATTTGCTAACAAAGGTGTATATACAAGACCTATGTATGTTACACGTATTGAGGACAAGAATGGGAATACGATTTCGAGGTTTACACCAAAAATTGAAGAGGTTTTAAGTGAACAACAGGCCTTTCTTATGCTTCATCTGCTGCAGGGGGTTGTAAAAACAGGATCAGGTAAAAGATTGAGAGTGGAACCTTATAACCTTATGAACCAGATAGGTGGTAAAACAGGAACAACCCAAAACCATTCAAATGGATGGTTTATGGGTGTCACTCCAAATTTAGTCGGTGGTGTCTGGAGCGGTTGGGAAGACCAGTCAATCCATTTTGAAACACTTGATGAAGGTCAGGGGGCCAATATGGCTCTGCCAGTTTTCGCAATATTCCTGAAAAAAGTATATTCTGATCCCCAATTCGGAATTATGGAGGCAGATGAGTTTGAGCGTCCCTCCGATTTCAATTGGGAACTTGATTGTGATAAGGTTAAAAAGGATAAATCATCCAGGGATAAATCACGCAGGGAAAGATATTAATGCCCTAACTGAACAGAGATCTTACCAGGTTCTCAATTTTCCCGACTGGTATCACTTCAATATTTAGATCTTTCTTGGAAACATTCCTGTGATATTTGGAAATAAATATTTTGTTGAACCCCATTTTTGATGCTTCACGGATACGTTGTTCGATCCGAGAAACGGGTCTTATCTCACCTGATAAACCGGTTTCACCGGAAAAACAGATCTCTCTTCCGATTGGAATATCAAGATTAGAGGATAAGACAGAACTTATTATGGCAAGATCAATTGCCGGGTCGTTCACTTTAATGCCTCCGGCGATATTCAGAAATACATCTTTTACACCAAGTCTGAAGCCGGCTCTTTTTTCAAGGACAGCAAGCAACATGTTAAGCCGCCGGATATCGAATCCGGTGCAGCTTCTCTGTGGTGTTCCATAAACTGCACTGCTGACAAGTGCCTGTGTTTCAATAAGAAATGGTCTCAATCCATCAACGGTGGCAGCTATTGAGATTCCACTGAGGGCTTCATCGTGCTGATTGATAAACATTTCAGAAGGGTTATCGACTTCCCTTAAACCTGTCTCAACCATTTCAAAAATGCCTAATTCGGAGGTTGCCCCAAATCTGTTCTTAACTGAGCGCAGTATACGGTAAACATAGTTATTATCACCTTCAAAATAGAGAACCACATCAACAATATGTTCAAGCACTTTCGGACCGGCTAGTGTGCCATCCTTGGTAATATGACCAATCAGGAAGACAGGTATCCCGGTTATCTTGGAATATTTAAGGAGTTGTGCAGCACATTCCCGGACCTGGGAAACAGAGCCTGCCGAAGACTCAATCATCCCGGTACTTATTGTCTGAATCGAGTCAACTATTATTAATCCGGGTTTGATGTTTTCAGCATGTGTCAGTATGCTCTCAAGTTCCGTCTCACTAAGGATATAACATTGCGGGTTGGAGTTCCTCATCCGTTGTGCCCTAAGGCTAATCTGTTCTTCGCTCTCCTCACCGGAAACATAAAGGATCTTTTTCCCTTTAAGGGCAAGGGCAAGCTGAAGTGCAAGGGTTGATTTACCAACACCAGGTTCTCCACCGAGAAGGATAAGTGAGCCGCTCACAATACCTCCGCCCAGTATCCTGTCGAGTTCCGAAATACCGGTTTTTTGACGGCCATGTTCATCAGCTTTTATGTTATCGAGAAGTTCAGGTTTCCTTTTTTCCTGGTTCATAACGAAAACCCCCTCGCGTGAAGTAGCAGGAGCAATTATCTCTTCATGGTATGTATTCCACTCTTTACATGAAGGGCATCTTCCAATCCACTTTGCCGATTCGACACCGCAATTCTGACATACAAAAATTGTTTTGCTTTTTACCATTTTTTTACCCCCAAATGGGGATTTCAACCCCCCAACCCCCCAATTGGGGGGCTTATAAGTTTAAATAAGTTCTTAATAATTGAAATATCAGTATATTTAAATAGTTATTAATCAAATATATAGCTCAGTTGAATTTAAAATGCAGTTTATGTTTTTAAGATTAAACGACAGAGCTAAAATTACTGAAATTTAATTAATAAATGCTTTTTAGCCCCCCATTTGGGGGTCAGGGGGTAAAAATAGACGGGGTTGGGGGGTAATAATATTGAGGGGTAATACTATTCAGGGGTTGGAGGTACTTTCTCTTTCCTAAAAATGATGAAGAAGGATAATGTTCCTATTATGGCAATAACTATCAGTTGTGATTCGTGGGACAACAATGCATAAACAAGTCCCTCCTCAATGGGAATACCCTTAACAAATAGCAGACCACGGGAAATGATATAATGAAATGCACCAAGACCACTCTGAACAGGCGCAGACATGGCAAGTCCTCCGATTACGAGAAGAAAGATACTATCTCCAAAGGTCAGATGTGAGGTGCTTTCAATGGAAAATACAACCACCCATGTCATTAGTGCATAGTTGATCCAGATGAATATGGTATGGAAAATAAATTCCCATTTCCTTTTGAGATTGGTAATTGTTTTCAGCCCATTAATGATTCCCCTGGCCAAGTCGAAAATCTTTGAAAAAAATCTGAACTTCCGGAGACTTTTTTTATGACGGATCATCAGAAACAGCATGATTATAAATATGGGGAAAAGTATTACCCAGATAATCCACGTGACTCCAAATATTGAAGATACTTTCTGCTGAATAGGTATCAGAATGCTTTCTTTCAGGAACAGGCTTATCTGGTCTCCGCTTGTGAAGATCAGTATGATCATTATAAGAAGGAGGGATAGGAAGTCGATGGTACGTTCAACAACTACAGTTCCGATGAGTTGATCGACTGGTATTTTCTCCTTTTTACCTAATGCCACACAACGTGTTATTTCGCCAATCCTTGGTAAAGCAAGGTTAGCCAGGTAGCCGGTCATCAATGCATAAAAAGAGTTTTTTAATGATGGACTGAACCCAAGCGGGTTAACAAGGAGAACCCACCTGCGTGCCCGGCTGATAAAAGCAAACAGTCCAAAGAGAACTGACAGCAGAAGCCAGGAGTAATCGGCTTCCTTTAAATCAGCAGTAAGTCGGTTAAAGTTAACATTGCGGAATGCGAACCAAAGCAGTACTATTCCAACTGCAAGGAAAGCTATAAACTTCAGAATCTGCAGAATGTTTTTTCTCATCTTCAGATCAGCTTATTTTTTTTGTATCCGGGAAAATAATGGTTGGCTTGAAAGATTTTGCTTCCTGAAAGCCGAGAATGGCGTAGGACATTATAATGATTAGATCTCCGATGATTACTTTCCTTGCAGCAGCACCATTCAGGCAAATATCTCCCGACGCTCTTTTACCTTTTATTACATAGGTTACAAGACGCTCACCATTATTCAGATTTAAAACATGGACTTTTTCGTTTTCTATTATATTTGCTGCATCCATAAGATCCTCATTAATTGTGATACTTCCAACATAATCCAGGTTTGTCCCGGTAATGGAAGTCTTGTGGATTTTGGATTTAACTACTTCTATTAACATAGAATGATATCTTATTGATAATAGTTGCTGTGCAAAGGTAATTAACCTTTTGGTTCAGACCAACTCAAATTCGATATTATCCATTAGTCGTATTTTACCCGCTTTCACAGCAATGCAACCATAATATCGTTTCTCTTTTTTCATTTCATCTCTTTTGTTGACAGGTAATAGTTCAGTATCATCCACAATATCAAAATATTCTACTTTAAATCCTTCAACCGTTGCGATGCTGTTTTCAACGAAAGATTTGATTTCAGGGATGTCGTGTTCAGTAATCATTGCAGAGGCAGAGGATATGGTTTTATATATTATGGCTGCACGTTCTCTGATTCCGGGTTCCAGAAGCCTGTTTCTGCTGCTCATTGCCAGTCCGTCATTTTCACGTATAATAGGATTGCCATATATTTTTACTTTGTAACCTGTCTGCCTTACAAGTTCTTTGATCACGGCAAGTTGCTGAAAGTCTTTCATACCAAAAATGGCAATATCGGGTTTCACTATTTCGAAAAGCCTGCTCACAACCTGTGCAACACCATTAAAATGGCCGGGACGGTGAAGAGCCTCCATTGAATTATCGAGGTTCCCGAAACTGAATTCTCTTTTATCTTCTTCAGGGTAAATTTCTTTATTATCAGGAGAAAAGACAATATCGGTTTCCCTGAGGACTTTTTTAAGGATTGTCAGGTCATTCTCAAGCGTTCTGGGGTAATTCTTCAGATCATTTTTATCATTGAACTGTGTCGGGTTCACATATATACTCACAACAACAACAGGACATAGGTTTACAGCACTTTCGACCAACGAAAGATGCCCTTCATGAAGAGCCCCCATGGTAGGTACAAAACCGACAGGAGCAAGATTCATTTTTCTGATCTGGTTTTGCAGCTCATTTACAGTACTTATACACTTCATTATTCTTATTTTTACAAACCTAAATGAAATTATTTTATTAAAGTAACAACAATTGGTTATTCTTATTAACTGTTATTACAACAAACGGGGCACTAAGCACGGATTATAAATCCACGCCAGCTTCTGCGAGTTCGATGAAGTCGAATCCGTGCCAGTATTCATAAGGGTCATCTTTCAAGAGGCAACGCAGCCAAATTCCAGCAGCAACACCGAATATCCGCTTTTTTATTATGTTATTAATTTTTACTATCTTTGCAGTTTTAATCGAAATGGTATATTCAGGCAGGTAAATGGAAAGCAGGAAGGTATTATTCATTTCACAAGAGATCACTCCATACGTAGGTGAGACGAAGTTATCGAAGATAGGAAGATTTCTCCCGCAAGGAATTCAGGAAAAGGGCAAAGAGATTCGTACTTTCATGCCAAGATATGGCTGTATAAACGAGCGAAGAAATCAGCTTCATGAAGTTATCCGGCTTTCAGGGATGAATCTTATTATTGACGACACAGACCATCCACTCATAATTAAAGTTGCCTCAATACAGTCGGCCCGGATGCAGGTCTATTTTATTGATAATGATGATTATTTCCAAAGAAAACATATTATAAGCGACTCTGCAGGACGGGAATTTGAAGATAATGATGAACGGGCTTTATTCTTTGCCCGTGGCGTAATTGAAACGGTTAAGAAGCTGCGATGGGCTCCGGATATTGTTCATTGTCATGGATGGATGTCAGCACTGGTACCCGTTTATCTCCGGAGTATCTACAATGATGATCCACTGTTTCATAATTATAAAATAATCTATTCCATTTACAATAATGATTTCAAAACTCCGTTTAGATCCACATTCGCCGATAAATTGCGTTTCGACGGCATAGATGGGGAAAACCTTAAAATGATTAAAAAACCCGACTTTGTTAATGTCTCAAAACTGGCTATCAAATATTCTGACGGGATCATTATCGGAAGTGAAGATATAAATGAGGAATTAAGCAAATACATTAGTACAGTTAACAAACCGGTTATTACATACAAGGAAGAGAACGAATATATTGATGCCTATAATGACTTTTATGACAAGATTTTATCATAATTCCAAACTCCCCTGCAGACCTTTTTCTGGCTCTCATCATCTCTTTAACATATTTCGTCTGACACTCTTTGCAATGGCGACATTTTTTGTGTGTTCTTGTGAGGAGGGACTAACAAAAATCGGAATTGATCTTCTCCCCGAAAGTGATTTTGTCGCAATAAACTCAACTGATACATTAAGTGTATGGTCTTACACAATGTATGATGATTCAGTTCGTACAGATAATCCTATAATTTCTTACCTGGGACAAATTTATGATCCCTATTTTGGTACAACAACGGGAGAGTTTGTTACACAGATAAGAATGGGCGATGCGTGGGACGATAAACCATTCACAGTAGATTCGGTGAAATTGTATCTGAGACTACTGGATGTTAAGGGAGAATCTGACGTGACTCATACTTTAAGACTATCGGAAATAGCAGAGCAGATTTATACCGAATCGGCATATTATTCAAACAAACCGGTACTTCTTACAGGGTATGAAGTTGCTGATATTGAGCTGCCTGTACTGAAACCCGATACAATTAACGATATTGCTTTAACACTTCCTATTGAATTCGGGAATTATCTCACACGCGACACTGCAAAATTATTTTACAGTAATAATAAAGATGATTTCAGGACATTTTTCAAAGGGCTTTACTTTCAGATGTCCTCCGGCTCTGACCCTATGCTTGTTGCTTTAAGTCTTCAGCAACTATCCTCTAGTAATAGCTATAATAACTATTTTGCCTTATACATGCATGATGAAGATGATGTTCTTAAAATATTCTACTTCATTCTGGATGCAAAGAACAGAAATGCAAGCTTTAACAGATTTTCACATGATTTTAATACTGCCAGCCCGGAGAAAAAGATTGAACATATAAATGATGTTAGGTACAGGGACACTCTCTCATACCTGCAGTACCTTAACGGAGTATATACGAAAATAACATTCCCCGGTCTTGAAAGTCTGAAAAACGATCCTTCTTTTGAAAACATTGCGGTTAATAAAGCGAGGCTGACTGTTCCTGTATATTTAGACGGGGATCTGTATAAAGCATCAACAATTCCATCACGCCTCCGTCTAAGGTATAAATCCAAAAGCGGAGTCAAATATGATGTTCCCGACTATAATATAGATGATATACATAGCTTTTTTGACGGGAATATAGACACAACTGCCAATTTATATAATTTCAACATAGCCGCTTTTGTCCAGATATACCTTGATGATGCCACAGGTGATATTAAACCAGAACTGGAAATATTTCAGACGACAGGTACAAAAAACGCTATATTCAGGGCCAATAACAGCAAAACTCCGGTTAAGTCCGAATTTACCTATACTAAGTTCTAGATTTTGTGAACCCAAATAGCTACTTTCGTACCTGATTTCCTAACACTTGTTCATTATGTGCGGAATTATTGGCTATATAGGATCAAAACCTGCCCGTGAAATACTCATAAATGGTCTTAAACGACTTGAGTATCGCGGATATGATTCGGCTGGTATGGCTCTTGTAAATGGTGAGACTAAGATCTTCAAATGCGCTGGCAGGGTTAAAGATCTTGAAGAGATGGTTAACAAATCTTTTTTTGATGGTACGACAGGAATGGGTCATACAAGATGGGCCACGCATGGCGAACCCAACGAATTAAATGCTCACCCTCAGGTCTCGTACAAAGGCAACTTTATCGTTGTTCATAATGGCATTATAGAGAATTATGCACGTCTCAAAAAGCACCTTGAAAGCAGGGGTATCATATTTACAAGCCAGACCGATACCGAAGTTCTTGTAAATCTTATTGAGCACCTTTATCTTGAAGGCGATCTGACAGCTGAACAGGCAATTACAATGGCTCTTAACAGGGTTGAGGGAGCGTATGGACTGGTAATAATCTGCACACAGGAATCCGATAAACTATTTGCTGCTAAAAAGGGTAGTCCACTTGTTATCGGCGTGGGAGAGGGAGAAAACTTTATCGCCTCCGATGCTTCGCCGATTGTTGAATATACCCAGAGGGTTATCTATCTGAATGACGATGATATTGCCATTATTAAGAAAGATGAGCTTGTCCTGAAAACAATAAGAATAGCAATGATCCAGCCAGAAGTTAAAGAACTTGATCTTAAGATCGGGGAGATCGACAAAGAGGGATTTGCTCATTTCATGCTGAAGGAAATCTTTGAACAACCAAGGGCAATTCACGATACTTTCAGAGGCAGAGTATTACCCGATTATTCAGGCGTGATGCTCGGCGGACTTCACCACGTTCTGGAATTAATGTCCCAGTCGGAAAGAATAATAATAGTAGCCTGCGGTACTTCCTGGCATGCAGGATTGATTGGAGAATATATTTTTGAGGAATACACCCGGATTCCTGTTGAGGTGGAATACGCTTCCGAATTCCGTTACAGAAATCCCATAATAAAAAAAGGAGATATTGTAATCGCAATAAGCCAGAGCGGAGAAACTGCCGATACTCTGGCTGCTGTTAAACTTGCAAGAGAGAAAGGAGCAAAAGTCATCGGGATATGTAATGTAGTCGGTAGCAGCATTCCCCGCGAAACAGATGGCGGTGTTTATACTCATGCCGGACCGGAGATTGGTGTTGCATCTACTAAAGCATTTACCACCCAGGTTACAGTGCTGGCAATGATGGCATTTGAAATCGGGCATCTGAAGGGAATTCTCTCCGATTCAACATATAAAGAGCTGATAACGGAACTGGTATCAATTCCGGGGAAAATTGAGAAAGCTCTTGAAGTTAATGATCAGGCCTTTGAACTTGCCAAAGTCTTTCAAAACACTTACAATGCCCTATACCTTGGAAGAGGATATCTGTTCCCGGTTGCACTTGAAGGTGCCCTGAAACTGAAAGAGATTTCATATATCCATGCCGAGGGCTATCCCGCTGCGGAAATGAAACATGGCCCTATTGCCCTTATAGATGAGAATATGCCTGTTATTGTTGTTGCTACAAAAGATGATACTTATGAAAAGATCATCAGTAACATCCAGGAGATAAAGGCGAGAAAAGGAAATGTAATTGCGATTGTCACCGAAGGAGATGAAATAATCAGCAAAATGGCTGACTATGTTCTTGAAGTACCCGAAACACTTACGGTATTTTCCGGACTGCTCGCGGTGATTCCGCTTCAGTTGCTATCATATCATATTGCAGTTTTAAGAGGATGCAATGTTGATCAGCCAAGGAACCTTGCAAAGTCCGTAACTGTCGAATAATAATCTTTAAGTGTTCCGAAATGAGCCTGAAAGAAAATTACCGGAACCTAACCGGGCCCGAGACTGAGATTCTAAAGCTTAACAATTGTAGTTGTGATGACTGGAACAGGGTTAAGGTTAAAGAAGGATTTGATCCCTCCCGGTGTATTAATGTTATTTTTTCAGGGGATATCACCCTTGGTGTTTTCAATGAGCCTTTTATTGATGAATCAGGTGTTAGCATCCCAAGCGGTATTTTGAACGCAAGGCTTCATAATTGCAAAATAGGATCAGATGTTATAGTTCATAATATTGGTGATTATATTGCAAATTATCATATTGAAGATAAGGTTGTTATAAAGAATTGTGGGAAAATTCATACCGAAGGCATTTCCTCTTTTGGCAACGGAACATCGGTTGCTGTCCTTAATGAAACGGGAGGACGAGCAGTTAAAATGTGGGACCGTCTTTCGGCTCATGAAGCATATATTATAGCCCTTTACAGGCATCGCAGTATTGCCATTAATATTATTGAGAAGATGGTCGATGATTATTCTGCATCTCATTCTTCAGGAACAGGGACCATCGGACACAGCACAAGGATATTCAATTGCAGCAACATACGCAATGTAAGATTTGGCCCCTTCGGTCATGTTGAAGGGGCCATGACGCTGAATGAAGGATCGATTAACAGTTGCGAGGAGGATCCTGTTTTTATCGGACCAGGTGTAATAATGGAACATTTTATTGTCTGTTCAGGTTCAATAGTTACTGAATCGACACTGATTGATAAGTGTTTCATAGGGCAGGGTTGTGTCCTCGCAAAACACTATTCAGCAGAAAACTCTCTGTTTTTTGCCAACTGCGGGGGATATCATGGTGAAGCTTGTTCAATATTTGCCGGCCCCTATACTATTACTCACCACAAGTCAACATTGCTGATTGCAGGAATCTTTTCGTTTATGAATGCCGGAAGCGGGTCAAATCAGAGTAACCATATGTACAAACTGGGCCCTATTCACCAGGGAATAATGGAGCGGGGTTCCAAGACGACCAGCGACTCATACTTGTTATGGCCGGCACGTATTGGTCCTTTCACACTTGTAATGGGTCGTCATTATAAGAATATGGATACGTCCTCCCTTCCCTTCTCATATCTGATTGAGAGTAATGATAAGAGTATTCTAGTTCCGGGCATCAACCTTAAAAGTGTCGGTACAATAAGAGATGCTCAGAAATGGCCTCTTCGTGACAGGAGGAAAGACCCGTTCAAGATCGATCAGTTAAACTTTAATCTGCTCAGCCCATATACAATCCGGAAAATGTTCGATGGCAGAAATCTTCTGCGTAAACTTAAATCAGAGTCTGCAAAAGGAACATCTTTATTTACCTATGATAACATGCAGATAAAAGGAGCTTCCCTTGAGCGGGGAATTGAACTTTATCAGACTGGCATAAATAAGTTCCTTGGCAACTCTTTAATAAAAAGGCTTGAAAAGATTGAATTCAGAACAAATGAAGAGGTTAGGAAAAGACTGACTCCTGACCGGCTGCAAGGAAAAGGTGAATGGGTTGATCTTGCAGGATTGATAGCACCTAAGAAAGAGGTTGACAATCTTCTTGATGACATTGAGTCGGAAAAGGTTAGTTCGGTCGGGGGTTTATCAATGGCGTTTATTGAAATGCATAATTCATATTACGATTGGGAATGGACATGGTCTTGTGCAAGGATAGAGGAAGAAGCCGGAACTACTGTTAATAAATTAACAGTAGACGATGTTATCAGCATAGTTGAACGATGGAAAAAAAGTGTTGTTGATCTGGATAGGCTTCTTTATGAAGATGCAAGAAAAGAGTTCACCTTATCGTCGATGACCGGATTTGGAATTGATGGTGGGGATGAGGACAAAAAACTTGATTTTGAGCAGGTGAGGGGAGAATTTGAGTCAAACAGTGTTGTCGCTGCAATACAGGAGCATATAAAACAAAAAACAATTCTCGGCGATGAGTTGATAGGACGGATGAGAAGAGTCAAATAATTACAATTGCTATCTGCCTGAATACATGAGGTCGTAATACTTGCCGTAATCACCTGACAATACCCTTTCGAGCCACTTTCCGTTTGTCAGATACCATTCAACGGTTTTTTCAAGGCCATCAGCAAATTCCGGTATCGGAGACCATTCAAGTTCTTTCTGTAACTTCGAGGAGTCGATAGCATACCTCAGATCATGTCCGGGCCGGTCTTTCACATAGGTTATCAGCTTTTCGGAAGTCCCTGCAGGACGGTTGAGCTTTTTGTCCATTATCCTGCAGAGAAGCTTAATGAGATCAATATTTTTCCATTCATTATTACCCCCGATATTATATGTCTCACCAACCTTACCGCGATGAAAGATAAGATCAATAGCGGAAGTATGATCTTCAACATATAGCCAGTCGCGGATGTTTTCACCTTTCCCGTACACCGGAATTGGGTTGTTGTTCTTAATATTGTTGATTGCCAGTGGGATGAGCTTTTCGGGGAACTGGTTGGGCCCGTAGTTATTTGAACAATTGGAGATCACCACCGGGATTCCGAAGGTATGGTTATATGCTCTTATCATGTGGTCGGAACTTGCCTTGGATGCTGAATAAGGACTTTTGGGGTCGTATGCCGACTCTTCCGTGAAGAGGCCCTCTTTTCCGAGCGATCCATAAACTTCATCGGTTGAAATATGATAAAACAGTTTTCCATCATGGGAGCTTTTCCAGCTGTTAAGGGCTGCATTAAGAAGGTTAACTGTACCAACAATATTGGTAAATACAAATTCATCCGGTCCGGTAATAGAACGATCTACATGCGATTCAGCAGCAAGATGTATTATTCCATCAAAGCTGTACTTCTTAAAAAGATCCAGAACAAATTGTTTGTCAACGATATCAATCTTTTCGAAGAGATAATTCTTTTTTGTTTCTATGTCTGTCAGGTTTTCCAGGTTACCGGCATAAGTTAGCTTATCTGCATTGACAATTAGATAATCGGGGTAGTTGTTAACGAATCTTCTTACCACATGAGAACCAATAAATCCTGCACCGCCGGTAATAAGAATTGTTTTCTTCATACTCATCCCTTTTTATTCCTGATTTTGTTTTCCCAGTCCCAGGCTGTTTTCATGGCTTCATCGAGGGTACTTATCGTTTTCCAGCCAAGTTCTTTATTCGCAAATGAAGGATCGGCCCATATCTTTTCAATATCCCCTGCTCTTCTTCCTATTATCTTGTACTTCAATTTAATTCCTGAAACACGTTCAAACGATTTGATCGCCTCAAGAACTGAAACTCCATTACCTGTGCCAAGGTTAAAGACCTCATAATTTGTCTTGTTTCTTCCTTCCATAAGCCTTTTTACAGCAACAACATGTGCTTTCGCGAGATCTACAACATGGAGATAATCCCTTATGCAGGAACCATCAGGTGTATCGTAATCATTTCCGAATACTTTTAGTTCATCTCGCAAGCCGTATGCGGTTTGTGTAATAAAAGGAACAAGGTTTTCAGGAACTCCTCTTGGCAGTTCTCCAATGAGAGCCGATGGATGAGCTCCAATCGGATTAAAGTACCTTAATGAAATTGCTTTGATATTTTTGTCAGAAACGGTTGTATCTCTGATAATTGCTTCACCTACCTGTTTGGTATTTCCATAGGGAGAAGTTGCCGGTTTCATAGGTGTATCCTCAGTCACCGGTAATTTTTCCGGTTGTCCGTAAACGGTACACGAGGATGAAAAGACCAGACCGGGGATGCCATAGCGTTTCATTGCATCCAGAAGATTTACCACTGAAACGAGATTATTTTTGTAATAATCCAGAGGCTTATTAACTGACTCACCCACAGCTTTATAGGCAGCAAAGTGGATGATTGCTGCGGTATCTGCATTCTTCCTGAAGAACCTGTCAAGCTTTTTCTGATCGCATAGGTCAAATACTTCCAAAACAGGTTTAACTCCTGTTATCTTATGGATCCTGTCAATAACTTCAGCTTCCGAGTTGTAGAGGTTGTCAATAATTATAACATCGAAGCCCTTTTCAATAAGTTCAACAGTTGTGTGTGAACCAATATATCCGGTTCCACCGGTTACAAGGATTTTTTTTTTCATTTAGAGGCTCCAGTAAGTATGATTTTTAATTTTTCCCCGAAGAATACCTTTTACGTCAACTACAATACCATCTTTATTCAATAACGGAGCAAAAAATGATTCATCAAGGTTTAAATATTCCTTATGACTGACAGCCAGTATTACGGCATCGTATTTGCCTGATGGGGAATTTTTCATCTCAATCCCGTATTCTTCTTTTACCTCATGTTTCGAGGCACCCGGATCGATTACATCTACCTTAATCCCAAAATCAGCAAGCTCTTTTATTACATCTACCACTTTTGAATTACGTATGTCTGTAACATCCTCTTTAAATGTAATACCCATAATAAGTACACGCACATCTTTAAGGGTTTTACCGGATGCAATTATTTTTTTGACAGTCTGTTTTCCTATATATCCTCCCATACTGTCGTTGATGAACCTGCCCGAATCGATCATCTGAGGATGATATCCAAGTGCTTTTGCTTTGAATGAAAGGTAATATGGATCGACACCAATACAATGTCCGCCGACCAGCCCGGGAAAGAACTTAAGAAAGTTCCATTTTGTTCCGGCTGCCTCAAGTACCTCAAAAGTATTGATTCCCATCCTGTTAAAAATGATTGACAGTTCATTCATAAAGGCGATGTTAATATCGCGTTGGGTATTTTCAATGATTTTTGCCGCTTCTGCAACCTTTATTGAGCTTGCCCTGTGAACCCCTGCTTTGATGATCAATTCGTAAGTTTTAGCTATGTTTTCAGCCGACTCTGCATCACAGCCACTGGTTACTTTAACGATTTTTGTAAGTGTATGATTAGTGTCACCCGGATTTATTCTTTCGGGAGAGAAACCAACCTTAAAGTCGGTACCACATTTTAATCCTGAATATCTTTCAAGTACAGGAATACAATCGTCCTCGGTACATCCCGGGTAAACAGTTGATTCATAGACTACATAATCATCTTTCTTTAAAACTCTTCCAACAGTTTCTGATGCATTAAGAACCGGTGTCAGATCAGGGAGGTTATATCTGTTTGTTGGAGTAGGCACTGCGATAATATGAAATGAAGCATCTTTTAATTCTGCCGGATCGCTCGTAAGAATGATATCAGTATCCTTAAATGCTTCAGCGGTGAGTTCATTACTTGGATCGATGCCCTTTTTCATCAGTTCAACTCTTTCGTGTTTAATATCAAAGCCAATGACCCTGATTTGTTTTGCGAACTCAAGCGCGATTGGCAGACCTACATAACCAAGTCCGATGACAGAAAGTTTCGTCTCCTTATTAATAAGTCTATTGAACATAATTATTTTGTTTTAATATTGGATGATAGTCTCCCTTAAGTCCAACAGGTTTTGAATTTCTGATAGTATATGCAGTCTCAACTGACTGGCGAGCCTCTTTTAGCCCAAATCCCCTTCCGGCAAGTATCTCATTGTATGTCAGTGTATGCAGGTCGGTAAATCCCTCACTGAATTCTATCTCTTCTCCTTCAACAGTGATTGACCTGAATGTTCTCTGACCGGTTTCCTTAACTGAACCCGGAATATCATCATAATCGAGGCTCAGAAACCATCTTACCCTGGCATTTTCAAGTTCGAGATATCCTGCAGCTTTATGGGGTTCGGAAAGATGCACAATATTTTTCTTTGTGTCGCCGAAGATCCAGCTCAGCATATCGAAAAAATGAATACCGATGTTTGTTGCTACACCGCCTGATTTCTGGATATCTCCTTTCCATGAGATTGAATACCAGTTTCCGCGGCTGGTGACATATGACATATCAACATCATAGATCTTTCCTTTAGGGCCATTACGGATCTTCTCCTTCAGTTCCATTATTTTTGGATGAAGACGAAGCTGAAGAACAGTATAAATTTTATGGCCGGTCTCATTCTCAATCTCCTGTAACGCTTCAATATTCCATGGGTTGAGGACGATAGGCTTTTCGCAGATTGCTTCAGCCTGATGACGCAGAGCAAACCTGATATGAGAATCGTGAAGATAATTGGGAGAGCAGATACTTACATAATCAATTTTGGTCCCGGCTCGCTTTAGTTTATCAAAATGTCTGTCGAACCGTTCAAACTCAACAAAAAAATCACTTTCCGGGAAATAACTGTCAATTCGTCCAACACTATCAAACCTGTCGAGGCTTGCAAGGAGGTTATTGCCTGTTTCCTTAATTGCATGGAGATGTCTGACGGCAATATATCCGGCCACACCTATTATTCCGAAATTTTTTGGAGTCTCTGTCATAAAGAAATGGTTTAAAGCCGCATAAAACTACTAAATTATTTTAGAAACTTTGCCATCTTTAATCTTGTATCTCTCTCGGCTTTCGGGGCAGATGGCCAACCCTTTGTTGTCAAAAATCAACTTGTGCCCGTATTCACTCATCCATCCGGTTTGTCTGGCAGGGTTTCCTACAACAAGTGAATAAGGTTTTACATCTTTTGTAACAACAGCACCTGCGCCAATAAATGAATAGGCTCCGATTATATTCCCACAGACAATTGTAGAATTAGCACCTATGGAGGCTCCCTTTTCAACGATGGTGGTGTCGTAGCTGTCTTTACGGATAATTGCACTCCGTGGGTTAATCACATTGGTAAAGACCATCGATGGTCCAAGGAATACATCATCTTCACAAATGACTCCGGTATAAATTGAGACATTATTCTGGACCTTAACATTATTCCCCAGTTTAACCCCGGGTGAAATAACCACATTCTGGCCTATATTACAGTTTTCACCGATTTCTGAGCCTGTCATTACATGAGTGAAGTGCCATATTTTTGTTCCTTTTCCTATTTTGCAACCATCATCAATGACTGCTGTTTCGTGGGCAAAATATTCCTTCTCCATAATAATTATTTATCGAAGAATTTTAAGATGTTAAGTATAATATAATCAAGCTGTTCCTGCTCCATATCAGGATGCATTGGTAATGATAGAACCTCTTTGCACAGAGCGGCTGTAACAGGGAAATCATTCTCCTTATACCCTAAATAACTATAAGCTTCCTGCATATGCAATGGTCCCGGATAATAAACCATCGAAGGTATATTCTTTGATTCGAGGAACTTCTTCAACTCATCTCTTTTTCCGTCTTTCACTTTGATGGTATATTGATGAAATATGTGAGAAGAGTAGCTGACTCTTTCCGGAGAAGTTATTGAATGGCATCCGGCAAATGCTTCATCATAGAGATCAGCAACGGCTCTTCTTGCAATATTGAATTGAGAGAGATATTTAAGCTTTACCCTGAGGATTGCAGCCTGAATAGTATCCAGCCTTGAATTGACGCCAATATCATCATAGTGATATCTGACTTTCATACCGTGGTTGGCAATGCTTCTCAGTTTTTTGGCAAAAGCATCATCGTTGGTATAGAGAGCACCTCCGTCGCCATAACATCCAAGGTTTTTAGATGGGAAAAACGAAGTGGTACCGATATGTCCGATTGCCCCTGCTTTTTTGGTGGTGCCATCGTGAAAGATATAATCTGCACCGGTTGCCTGAGCGGCATCCTCAATTACGAAAAGATTATGCTTTTTTGCCAGCTCCATGAGACTCTCCATATCGGCACACTGGCCAAACAAATGTACCGGAATAATAACTTTTGTTCTTGGTGTGATGGCTTTTTTAACAGCTTCAAAAGAAATGTTGAAACTTCCTGGGTCGGGATCAACTATCACTAGTTTAAGGCCTAGCAGAACGACAACCTCAACGGTTGCAATAAATGTAAAATTTGTTGTAATTACCTCATCTCCGGGTTTCAGGTCTAGAACCATCATTGCCAGATGAAGAGCATCGGTGCCATTTGCGCATGAAACCACATGTTTTGCTCCAATATATTCCTGGAGCTCTTCCTCAAATAACTTAACGTCAGGGCCTTTAATAAAAGCTGTTGATTCCAGAACCGATTTTATTGCGACATCAATTTCTGACCCTATTTTCTCGTACTGAGCCTTCAGGTCGACCATCTGTATCTCTCTCATTAAATTCAATAATATGGAAAATGCGAAGATAATATTTTTTAGAGACTTACCTCCCATCTCGCCAAATGGGGGGCTAATAAAAGAGTTGGATTTCAAAGCCCCCCAGATGGGGGGTTGGAGGGTAAAAAAGCAGGGGCTGGGGCGAAAAATTAGGAAAGAAAAGATCACTTGGATCGGATCATTCATTGCGATTAATTATTTTTTATTAAATTTGTATTAATTAAAAAACGCATTGAAATTGGATATTACTGCTTTTATACGGGAATTATTATTTGGACATGATTGTGTTATTGTTCCGGGATTTGGTGGTTTCATCGGAAACTATAGCCCGGCGCATATTGACAAAAATTCCGGCACATTTTATCCGCCTGTCAGGCAGATATCATTTAACAGGAACCTGAATCATAATGACGGCCTTCTGGTCGGGAAGATTTCCGGATCCTCAAACATCAACTATGGCGATGCCAGAAATTTAGTTGATGAGTTTGTCGGAGAGCTTCGGAGAAAACTTGAAAGAGGCGAAAAGATTATTTTTGATAATATCGGAAGTTTTGTCAATAATCAGGAAGGCAACGTTCAGTTTGAACCCGACAGGAACGCAAACTATCTTCTCGATTCTTACGGACTTGAGTCATTTCAATGTTTACCTCTTGAAGAATATGATGTAAGAAATCGGATCATCAGGCATGTCGAAAAGGATCCTGTAAAGCAGGCTTCCATCAGAAAGATTTTATGGAGGGCAGCGGTAATCATTCCTCTTCTTGCCGTTCTGGTTGCCGTACCACTGAAAACAGATTTCTTTAAATCGAAGATAGAAGCAACAACAATGAATCCACTGGTAACAGCTGAATTTGAGAACAATAAAAGGGCTGTGGATGAGGCTATTAAAGATGAATCAGCTAAGATTGAAGAGAATGTAAAGCCAATATCGGAAGAGCCGGCTGCACCGGAAGTCGTTGCTCCTGTTGCCGCTGAAGCGAATTTTTATTATCTCATCACAGGAAGCTTTAAATCAGAAGCAAATGCTGTTTTGCAGACAAATATGCTGAAAGCAGAAGGCTTTGAACCTGAAATTGTATTTGCCCCAAATGGATTCTTCAGGGTAAGTGCAATTATGTGTAAAGATCTGAATACCGCATTAACAAAAAAAGACAGCATCACAAAAAAATTCCCTGGAACCTGGGTTTCAAGAAAGAGATAATTTAAGGCATATTTTTATTTTATCATACTCCCGTTACTCACTTTATCAGTAGGAGTAACAATGACTAAATTTCCGTCTTTATCCTCAGCCATCAGGATCATCCCTTTCGACTCTATTCCTTTTATCTTACGAGGTTCAAGATTGGCTATAACTGATATCTGTTTGCCGATAATCGCTTCTGGCTTATAATATTCTGCAATACCTGATACTATTGTTCGGATATCAAGGCCGGTGTCAATCTTAAGTTTAAGCAGCTTAGTAGTTTTTGGAACTTTTTCGGCTTCAAGAATAGTTGCTGTTCTTATATCTATTTTAGTGAAATCATCAAATGTAATTGGATCTTTTCCTGGAGCTGTTTTCACACCGGCGGCTTCATTGGTTTTTTTTGTTGCAAGAAGCTTATCTATCTGCCGGGTAATCTCTTCATCTTCAATCTTGGCAAAGAGCAATCCGGGTTTATTTATAACATGACCCGCTGCCATGAGATCAGATTTGCCAGCGTCGCTCCATTTCAACTTATTGAAATTGATCCAACCTCGTAATTTCTCCATTGAGAAAGGCAGAAAAGGTTCACAAACTATTGTCAGGTTTGCAGTAATCTGAAGGGCGATGTTCATTATTGTTTTTACCCTTTCCGGATCTGTTTTGATAACCTTCCATGGTTCTGCATCGGCAAGGTATTTATTGCCAAGTCTTGCCAGATTCATCGCCTCTTTAAGAGCTTCACGGAACCTGAATGCTTCAAGACTGGTTTCCACGTTTTCCTTAAACCGGGCCATTTCATTCAAAACAGCAGCATCATTTGGATCAATTTTTCCTCTTTTCGGGACTTTGCCTTCGTAATAATTATTTGTAAGAACCAGCGCCCGGTTGACGAAGTTCCCAAGTATAGCAACAAGTTCGTTGTTGTTTCTTGCCTGGAAATCTTTCCAGGTGAAATCATTATCTTTTGTTTCAGGTGCGTTGGCACAGAGGGAATATCTCAGAACATCCTGTTTCCCTGGAAAATCTTCAAGGTATTCGTGCAGCCATACAGCCCAGTTTCTCGAAGTTGAGATCTTTTCGTTTTCGAGATTAAGAAATTCGTTGGCAGGAACATTTTCAGGAAGAATGAAGCTTCCCTCCGCATTAAGAATGGCAGGGAATATGATACAATGGAAAACTATATTGTCTTTCCCTATGAAGTGAACCATTTTTGTCTCTTTATCCTTCCAGTATTTTTCCCAGTCGGGAGTAAGTTCTTTTGTAGCAGAAATATAGCCTATTGGGGCATCGAACCAAACATAAAGAACTTTCCCTTTTGCACCCTCAACAGGAACAGGCACCCCCCAGTCGAGGTCGCGACTGACAGCCCTGGGTTGCAAACCATGATCGAGCCACGACTTACACTGTCCGTACACATTTACCTTCCACTCCTTATGATCTTCGAGAATCCATTTTTTTAGCCAAGGTTCGTATTTGTCGAGTGGGAGATACCAATGCAAAGTTTCCCGCAATATTGGTTTATTGCCGCTGACTGTTGAATGAGGATTGATAAGTTCATTGGGGCTGAGCGAAGTTCCGCATTTTTCACACTGGTCGCCATAGGCGTTCTCATTTCCGCAGTGTGGACAAGTCCCCATAATATACCTGTCGGCCAGGAAACAACCAGCCTCTTCATCATAATATTGTTCAGTAGATTTTTCAGTGAATTCACCTTTATTATAAAGCGTACTGAAGATAGCGGATGCAGTTTCGTAATGTACTTTATTTGATGTGCGTGAATAGATATCAAAAGCGATTCCAAAATCCTCAAAGGCCTTTTTATTTATTTTGTGATATCTGTCAACAATCTCCTGTGGGGTAACACCTTCTTTACGGGCCTTAAGAGTAATCGGAACACCATGTTCGTCGGATCCGCATATTGATATCACGTCCACTCCCTTCATTCTCAGGTACCTGGTATAAATATCGGAAGGTACATAAACTCCTGCAAGATGGCCAATATGTATCGGGCCATTGGCATAAGGGAGGGCGGAAGTGACAAGATATCTTTTAAAATTCTTCATGATTCTGATAATGAATAATTAGCAATTTTAGAACTTCACAAATATAATAATTTTAGCTTTCCTTTTATGCTTTGCCCCCATCCCCCCTAAAGGGGGGCTAAGAATTAAGATGGCTTTTTAAGCCCCCTTTCGGGGATTTGGGGGTAAAAAGTTCGAGACACAAAGTTTCACCAGGAAATATGAATAAGAATTGTTCTGCTTACTTGTAAAAGGTAACACAATGGCTTATTTTTACGCATAATATTATTAATATGTATGCGAATAATATACAACCTGAATATCTGAAACCCGGAGATGAGGTGGCGATAATATCACCTTCATTTTGTATTGATGGGAAGAAATTGATTGATGCTGTGACCTTTCTTGAAAAATGGGGATTGAAAGTACGTGTCGGTAAAAATGCCATGAAAAATATCGGCCCGTTTGCCGGGACCGATGAAGACCGCCTGGCGGATCTCCAGGAGATGACTAATGATCCTGAAATTAAGGCTGTTTTCTGTTCAAGAGGGGGCTATGGTGTTTCAAAGATTATCAGCAAAGTTGATTTTTCAGAATTGAAGAAAAACCCAAAATGGTACGTTGGATTCAGCGACATAACCGTTTTACATATGTGGTTAAGTGAAGTATGCGGTATTATGTCGGTGCATGGTGACATGCCTCTCAACTTTAATAATCCTGAAAAGACCAGGAACACTTTCAGATCTTTGCAGCAGGCATTATTTGGTAATTTTCAGTCATGTGAATGGAAAGGCACCTTTTTTAGACCCTGGAATGTTACCGGTGAAATGACAGGAGGTAACCTTTCTCTTATCTATAGTCTGATTGGAACACCGGCAGAGCCGGCAACAAAGGGGAAGATATTGTTTATTGAGGAGGTGGGAGAGTATTACTATCACATCGACAGGATGATGACATCTCTTAAGCTTGCAGGGAAACTGGAAGGATTATCTGCACTGGTAGTTGGCGGAATGAATAAAATTGAAGAGGCAAAGATTCCGTGGGGAAAGAGTATTGAAGAGACTATTTTTGGAATCGTAAGTGAATATAAATATCCTCTCTTTTTTAACTTTCCGGCCGGACATGTTGCTGAGAACAGGGCCTTCTTTATCGGAAAGCAGGCAAAAATTGATGTTAAAGGCAAAAAAGCTACCCTTACATTCCTCTGATAATCAGAACGCCGAGATAAGAAGATCGAGGTCTTTTGAGATTATACCGAACTTCTGTCCTAATGTTTCATTTGTGAGCATACCATTATATAAATAGGCTCCGTTACGCACGCCCTGATCGTTTTTCAGTAATTGAGTCATTCCGCCGGCATCAGCCATACTCTGAAGCAAAGGAGTGAAAATATTGCTGAGTGCTATGGATGCTGTCCGTGCAACACGCGACGGAAGATTCCATACTGAAAAATGTATAACACCATACTTCTCATATACCGGATCGTGCAGTGCCCGGCATTCTGTTGTTTCGATACATCCCCCACGGTCGATACTCAGGTCGATAACTACTGATCCCTTTTTCATATTACGTATCATATTCTCTGTTATGTAATACCAGGGCCGGAGATCTTCAAGTTCTATAGCGCCAATGAGCACATCGGCTGACTTAAGAGCTTTTCTTAATACCTGAGGATGGAAGACAGATGTCTGAAGCCGCTGACCAAGAAGATTCTGGAATCTTCTTAACCTGTGAAGCGAGTTATCGAATATTTTAACAGTAGAACCAAGCCCGATAGCAGCTCTTGCAGCATATTCGCCGGCAGTATTTGCTCCTATAATGACGACTTCCGTTGGAGTAACACCGGTAATTCCACCAAGCATCACCCCCTTGCCTCCGTGCATATTGCTGAGATACTCCGATGCAACAAGAATTGATGTTATGCCACTTATTTCGCTCATCGACTCCACAACGGGCATTACCCCATTGATGTCGCGGATTTTTTCAAATGCTATTGCTGTAACTTTTTTCCTGATGAGCTTTCCAAGGGTATCTTCATTAAGTTTCAGAACATTAAGATATGACATCACTACCTGGTTACCTTTAAGATAATCGGTTTCTCTCTCTGAAAAAGGTGCAACCTTGATTACTGCATCAGCACTGTAGACCATTGCAGAAGAGTCGCTTATAATAGCTCCGTTCTCGCTGTAATCTTTATCTGTGTAGTTGGCCCCAAGTCCGGCACCCTTTTCAACAATAACTTCATTGTCACTTTCAACAAGCAGATTAACTGCCTCAGGTGTCAGAGCCACTCTTTTTTCATCATCTTTATTGTCGCTTGGTATCCCGATTGAAATTCTCCGGTTCCTGACAGCAGTTTCCAGCTGTTCTTCTTTTGGCATGAAAGCTGTATTGCCAAAACTAACTTTTCCGCTCTTACCTTTGTCGTTCATCATTAGGAAGGGGTTATTTCTTCAAAGGTAAAAAATTTGCAATACAGCACAAAATAAGATGTTGTTATGATATCAAAAGAGTACGTTGTTCATCGTCATCAACTGTAATTCGGACTCTCACCGTTCCGGGAGGAAGAATTTCCTCAACATGTTCGGGCCACTCCATAAAACAGTATGAATCTCCGGACAGATACTCCTCAATACCAATGTCGTACACCTCTTCATGCTTCTTTATTCTGTAGAAATCGATATGATATAGTGTATCTCCTTTGGAAGTCCTGTATTCATTTATTAGTGTGAAAGTAGGGCTGCTGACAATATCTACAGCACCAAGAATTTCGCAGATGGCTTTGATAATTGTTGTTTTGCCCGCACCCATTGACCCGTAAAAGGCAAATATTTTATCCGCCCCACAATGGTTCAGAAGCTTTCTTGCAGCTGCGGACAAATACCTTTTATCCTTTATTAATATCTTCATCGGGATCAAAGAACTATTTATTAAACAGGTTCAAGACAGGCAATCGGCAACATTACTTCCTGCATCGAAATCCCTCCATGCTGAAAGGTATCCTTGTAATAACCGGCATAATAGTTATAATTGTTCTGATATACAAGATAGTCTTTATTGAGAGCAAAGATATATCTTGAACTTATATTAGTTTTTGGCAGCATCGCTTTTTCCGGATTTATCAACTCAAATACTTTCTTTGGATCGTAATCGAGGTTCCTGCCCATTTTATACCTGAGGTTAGATGATGTTTTCCTGTCGCCGGTTATTTTTAATGGATTCTGCACCCTTATTGTACCATGGTCGGTACTAAAAATGACCTTAACAGGATGTGATGCAAGTGTTTTCAGTAATTCGAACAGAGATGAGTGAACAAACCAGGAGCGGGTCAGGCTTCGGTAGGCAGCCTCATCGTTAGCAAGGTCGCGGATCACACCGATCTCGGTTCTTGCATGTGAAAGCATATCAACAAAATTAAAAACAAGAATATTGATATCATTTTCAAGCATTGACCTGACCTTCTCATTTACTTTTTTACCTTGGTGGCTGTTATTGATTTTATTATACGACCATTTGTATTTCAACCCTTTAAGGATTAACTGGTTCTTAAATAAATCTACTTCGAAATTGTTTTTACCTTCCTCCTCATCATCATTTATCCAGAACTCAGGCATCGTTTCTGCAATTGTAGATGGCATCAATCCTGCAAAAATAGAATTCCGGCTGAATTGTGTAGCGGTTGGTAAAATACTGAAATAAATATCCTCTTCACTAATCCTGTAAAGGCCGGATAGCTCACCTGAAATTGTTTTCCACTGGTCGTATCTCATATTATCGATAAGGATAAAAAAGAGAGGTTTGTGTTCCTGTACCTGCGGGAATATTTTTTTCGAAAAGAGGCCAGTGGAGAGCAAAGGTTTATTTGTACTTTCAGGATTAAGCCAGCTGAGATAATTATTAATCATAAATTTTGAAAATGCATTGTTGGCATCGTTTTCCTGCATTTTAAGTATTTCAGTCATACCGGAATCGGTCGACTTTTCAAGTTCTGATTCCCAGAATACAATCTTCTTGTACAACTCTGTCCAGTCCCTGTAGTTTAAGGCGGATGAGATCATGTTGCTGATTCGGCTGAATTCCTGCCTGTAATCGGTTGTTGTTTTTTCTGTTATCAGTCTTCTCTGGTCAAGTATTTTTTTTATTGCAAGAAGTACCTGTTTTGGCTTTACAGGTTTAATCAGATAATCGGCAATCTCGGATCCGATAGCTACCTCCATTATCTCTTCTTCATCACTCTTGGTGATCATCACTATAGGAATATCGGTCCTTACCTCCTTTATAAGTCTGAGTGTCTCAATTCCACTCAACCCCGGCATATTTTCATCAAGGAAAATAAGATCGTAGCGATTTTGTCTGACGAGGTCAATTGTATCGTTCCCATTTGAGCAGGTATCGATCTCGTAACCTTTCTCCTTAAGGAAAAGAATATGTGGTTTCAGAGCCTCTATTTCATCATCAGTCCAGAGTATTCTTATTTTTCTCATTTTCAGCAGATTGATTTAAAGGAAGAAAAACTAATTTGCCTGTATTTATTATTTATACACCTCATTTTATATAATTCTCCATGAAGAAAAGCAGATAACGCCCCGGATTCTTATCGTTGTTAAGGACTTTAAGATTATCATTGCTAATAATAAAAGTCATCATCTTTGTACCCGAAAGATTTCTGACAAATTTTTCAGTACTGAAAGCATTGTAATAATTGAATGCCTGGACATATTCAGAAAACCCCGAAACAGTTATAATTATATATTTATTATCAACTAGCAACCCTTCAGTCCGGTAATTATTGTTTGTATAATTATCAATATTATAACTTATTACATCAAAAGTTGCCTGGTTTACATTGAATGCCGGATCAGTAATAATCAATGCAAAAACATGATTTACAGTTGTATCTGCAATGTATAATTCCGCAGCAATTTCTTTATCTTCTTCAATTTTTAGCTCTGGAATTTTCTGATTAAGGAATTCTATTAACTCTTCTGCCTTTTTGCTTTCGGCTGTTTCCGGCCAGGTTCTAATAAGGTTATTCAGTTCTTCCTTAAAGCTTCTTTCATCGCTTATCCTGGCAACAGAATAGGCACGAAGAAGCAGAAATTTGGGTGCCAGAAGATCCTGAGGATATTTTTTAAAAGCATCATCGCACAGCAAAATTGCATCGTTAAATTTTTCACCATTATATGCCTTGTATGCTTCTTCGTAAATATTCTCTGCCATTTTCAGATCGGCCATCTTTTTTTCGTAATAGGCCGGATCTGACAGGATTCTGGCAAACTCACTGGCTGGATACTTTTCGAGTAACCGCTGCCTGTAAGCTTCAGCTTTAGCATTATTCCCTTCTTTATTGACTTTATACAAAGAATATAATGCTTCAGGAACAAGTTCACTGCCAGGGAAACGGTTAATAAGAGACTCAAATGATTCAGTTGCTCTGGCAATGTCAAATATTCTTTCGGAATATGCCTTTCCGGCATTCAACAGAGCATTGGTTATCTTTTCGTTGGAAACAATAACCGAAGAGTCAGTTAATGGCAGGTTCTTCAGATAGAATTCAGGTTTTTTGTAATCGAGTATTACTGTTGAAGTGTCAGAACCATTCTGTGAAGCCTCGTTGGAGTTGGTTGAAACCTGCGATATATTTATTCTTGTTTTATTTGACCTTCTCCAGTTGTCTTCAATCTTTCTGTCACCCCAACGTCTGCGGAATTCGGTTCGGCCAAAAGCGAGAGCTGCCTGATTATAGAAATACCATTTGCCTTCCTTTTCAATATTCCCCTGAAAACGTCTCTCATTCTCATAATACTGTCCAAGATTATATCTGTCAGAGTATTCTGAAGTTTTTCCTTCACTCTCGTCTTTAATAACTTTAGCGATTATTGATGCAATCAGAGCATTCCTTTCAGGTTCAGTCATCAGTGCCACTCTTTGCAGGCTGTCTTCAGTTTGGATAACAGTTAATTGTGAAACAAGAGCATTCAGGTTTTGCGATTTAGTTTTCAATGCCAGGTAATCGGGATGTTTCTGGTCGAGGAAATAGACGACGCTATCATAGTACTTTCCGGCCTTCATATAGTCTGGCATTACATAATAGTAATCAGCAAGGGCAAGGTAGGATCTTCCTTTCTGATTTTGATTCTGCGAAGTAGCTGTTGCTGATTTTCTGAAGAATTCAATGGCCTCTGTCTCGTTTCCCTCTTTCATCGATATATTCCCCAGAGCAAAGTAAATCTGATCCTGAAAATCTATATTCTTTGAATCTTTCAGCATTTTTTCAAGTTCTCTTCTGATTTCCCGCGGATTTCCGGAGTTAATATCAAAAACTCCTGCAATGTTAATTCTGGCATGAAATTCAACATCGTAAGGCGGGTGCATCTTAACAACTTTGCCATAAAGAGATATTGCCCTGGCTCCATCCTTTGTCTTCTCTGATAACTGAGCAAGGAGGTAAGTCAACCTGTATCTGGTCCTTTTTCCCGAAACCAGTTCAATTGATTTACCTAGCGGATCTATTGCTTCAGAATATCTTTTTTGTTTGATGAAGAGATCTGCAAGGGTTGTATAGTACATTGATTTCAAAGAGTTTGTGAAATCTGTAATAATATCAAGCTCATTAATTAATCTTAATGATTCAGAATAGTTGCCGGTCTCATTATATATTCTAGCCAGCCAGATAACAGCTTCTGCTTTAATTGCAGGATCGTTTGCCTCCGCTATACAGTAATTGAATAAAGCTGTTGCCTCATTTAATTCATGTTTATAAAACCTGGCTTTACCTATTAGCAGATAACTGTCATCTACCCACTCATTATATTCTTTCTTATCAAGTAGTTCCCTGTCTTTATCGGATGGTTGACGTTTTTCCTTTATTTCAGGTTTTGCGGTAATGGATTTTAAGGAAATTAATTTTGAGGCCTTCTGTATTGCTTTTTCCATGTCGGAGGAGCAGAGAGAAGCTGTTGAGGCATCGCTGTATTCAAACACATTAAGCAATTCTGCATAGTCATCCTGATAGCCATTGGTTATTTTAACCAGACCTGCCTTAAAGCTCTCATAACCATTAAAATAGATATTATATCTGGCGGTCATGCTATTGTAAAACCTGGTTGTGTCCGTGTTTTTTTCAACCGAACAGTTTGTCATGATCAGGGATAATCCCAATAACACCAAATATTTATATGATGGTTTGCATGAAGCCAATAAGTCACTTTTAATACTATAACTGACTAAATTTGTGTATAGTATTTCAAAAGTAAATAAAATTGAGTTGATGTGCTTTCTCAGGCTGAAATAACTCTCTTTATTTCGGGAACTTCCTTAATAATAGCTTGTTCAACTCCTGCTTTTAAGGTCTGCATACTGTAAGGACAACCATGACACGCTCCGGTAAGTTTTACCTTAACAGTCATATCTTCAGTTACATCTATAAGGTCAATATCACCTCCGTCGGACTGAAGATAAGGTCTGACCCTTTCGAGTGCTTTAAGGACACGGTCTTTAATACTTTTAATTTCTGTCATATCTTTTGGAAATTTACTTGGTTATCTGAAGTTTAACAGTTGGTATTTGATTTTTGTTTCTTTTATTAACACTTTTGATCAACTCCCCGGCCAGTTGCATAAAGGCATTACCTGGTATTGAATCTCCTAGGGCGACCGGCTGGCCATTATCACTGCCCTCGCAAATACTCTGAACCAGGGGAATTTGTCCAAGCAGAGGTACTTTCATTTTTTCAGCAAGTTTTTTACATCCTTCTTTTCCGAAAATGTAGTATTTGTTAGCCGGAAGTTCTGCAGGAGTAAACCATGACATGTTTTCGACCAGCCCGAGTACCGGGACATCAATTTTATCGCTCCGGAACATTGAAATTCCTTTAACTGCATCAGCAAGAGCTACCTCTTGCGGAGTACTTATAACAATTGCTCCGGTAACAGGAACTTCTTGCACCAGAGTCAGATGGATATCGCTGGTCCCGGGAGGAAGATCTACAAGAAGGTAATCGAGAGTTCCCCATTCGCCCTGGGTTATGAGCTGCTTAAGAAAATTTGAAGCCATTGGGCCTCTCCATATAACTGCATCTGCCGGATCAACAAAAAACCCTGTTGAAAGAACTTTAACTCCGTACTTACTTAATGGGATAATAAAATCAGCATTATTTTCACGTCTTACCTCAGGCTTGTATTTTTCCTCATTGAACATTTTTGGAACAGATGGTCCGTAGACGTCAGCATCTAAAAGTCCGACACTAAATCCTTTTCGAGCAAGAGAGATTGCCAGGTTAACAGCGATTGTTGTCTTTCCTACACCTCCTTTTCCCGAAGCGACAGCAACTATATTTGTGACTCCCGGTAAGACATCTCGATGTTCTTCCAGTTGTTTTCCAACTATGACCTTTGGCTGAACTTTAATTTCATTAATAACCGCATCGGGTCCTAGAACCTCTTTTATCGTACGTACAATCGTGCTTTTAATTGATGAAATAAAAGGGTCATTTGACTTTTCCGGAGCTATTGTCAGAGAGATCCCGTTTTCACCGGATTCAATTTCCGAAATCATCCCCAGAGTAACAATATCCTTTCCTTTTTCGGGGTGGATGACTTTGGAAAGAGCTTTTAAAATCTGTTCTTTTGAAGACATCTAGAAATACAATTTTAATAAATCTCGTCTGCCAGGGCACGGATTGCAAATCCGCACCAGCTTTAATCTGTTATTTTTATTTAATTTAAATATAAAGAAGGTGCAATTTTACTAATTTTTTGGCAGAATGCAAAATATCTACTTCAGTTCTGTAAGCGGATCCCAGAATTTTTCTCTGAAATTAATGATCCGGTCATCCTCAATTATGATGCCCTCATTTTCGAGAAGTTGTTCCATAGTGGTGGAATTACCGAAATGATATTTTCCGGTAAGCAGACCATTGCGGTTAACAACTCTGTGGGCAGGAATAAAATCATGTTTGATGTGGCATACATTGAGAGCCCACCCTACCATGCGGGCTGATCTGCCGGAACCTAGAAAGAGGGCAATAGCACCATACGATGTTACCCTTCCGTAAGGTATAAGTTTTGTGACTTCATATACCTTTGAGAAAAAGTTGCTATTCCCTTTTTGCTTTCCGCGAGGCATCTTTGATAATCTTTTCTTTATCCAGTCTGAAAGAGAGGTAGTTAATTTTTAGTCCCTCATTCAGGAAAATATTTTCATAATGGGTTCTTATTGAAAGGATGTCATCTGAAAGGTTTTTTGAATAAAGATTGTTTGTGACAAAGATCGTTTCAAGGTTATTATTATTTACAACTGTTTTTGTATAGTTAAATAGCTCAGTATTATCAGTTTTAAGATGAACTATTCCCTTGTTTTTCAGGAACAGACGATACCTATTCAGGAACCATGGGGATGTAAGTCTCTTATTTGAGTTTCTTTTTCCCGGATGGGGATCAGGGAAGGTGATCCAGATCTCATTAACCTCATCTGTGGAGAAGAACGAATTAATAAACTCAATTCTTGTGCGGAGGAAGGCAACATTGGATAACTTCTGTTCGTTGGCTGTTTTGGCTCCGCGCCACATGCGGGCTCCCTTTATATCAATTCCGATATAGTTGTTACCCGGAAACCTGGTGGCCAGACCAATTGTATATTCTCCTTTACCGCATCCCAGCTCAAGAATAACAGGATTTTTATTTCTTAAGATCTCTTTTTTCCATCTTCCTTTTAACGGGTGATCTTTTGCAAATACTTCTTCGATTTCGGGCTGGATAACATTATCGAATGCTCCGAACTCAGTCCATCTGGCCAGTTTATTCTTTCCCATTCCAGGAGATTTATTTGCCGATCTTTTCTATTCTTAATCCAAAATCATAAACACCTTTAAGATCTTCTATACGCATACCATGCTGAATTTTAAACTGGTATGTGCCTTTTAAAGGGAAATACACGTTTGATTTATATGGGAGATTAAGCTCGTGGATGTCTCCGAATCCTTTACCGTACCATTTTCCCTTCTCATCCGCAAGATTATACTGAAGGGTATCTGTAATACTTTTTCCATCGGGTGAGGTTGTTGTTACGAAAAGATAGATATTGCGAAAGGGATATGATGAGCCTGTTCTGATCGTAAAAAAGACATTATTACTGTTTACAGTATCAGTAAAGGGGACTTTGAAAGCAGGAATGTCCAATAGTCTCCAGGTTTTTTCAGCCATCACCAAAGAATCGGTATACACAAGATTACTTTTGCAGGATGACAGCTGTAATAAAGATGTCAATATTAAAACGAAAGAATATCTATTTATTCCTTTTATCATTGAATCTTCTGTTTTTTCTTTTGTTTGGGTGCCTGTTTTGCTGACTTTTACTGTTAGGAGGATCGAACCTGGTAAGACTATTATTCTTTAAAAGGTCCTGAGAAACAGGTGCAGATTCCCACGATTCATCTATAACCTGAAGCCGGTCGACCTTTGTGCCCTTTTTATTTATAGCCTGTATCTCCCTGACTCTTTGGACAGGCAGAACGACAAGGTTGGCTGTTGAATGTGGATCGGTCGAATACCAGTAAAGACCTTTATGGACTTCCATCTTCTGGAAATATGCAGTACAGTCGAGTGCTTCAAGCGGGATATCTTTTGGAGGGAATGACCTCTGCGCATCAACGTAGCAATCGAGTTCAAAATTAAGGCAACATTTCAGTTTACTGCATTGCCCGGCGAGTTTCTGAGGGTTGAGAGATAACTCCTGGTATTTTGCATGAGTTGTTGTAACTGAAATAAAATTAGTGATATATGTAGAACAACAGAGCTCTCTGCCACATGAACCGATTCCTCCGATCCTTCCTGCTTCCTGGCGTGCACCAATCTGGCGCATCTCAATTCTTACCCTGAATTCATCGGCAAGAACTTTAATAAGCTGTCGGAAATCCACTCTTTCATCTGCAATATAAAAGAAGATAGCCTTTGTTTTATCGCCTTGATATTCAACATCCCCAATCTTCATATTAAGCCTGAGTTCTTCAGAAATCTTTCTGGAACGAAGCATGGTGTGAGTCTCGAGTTTCTTTGCTTCTTCCCATTTTTGAATGTCAACTGCTTTGGCTTTGCGATACACTTTTTTCAGGTCATCGGGAGATGGGAGTGTTTTAAGTTTTTTCAGTTGTTCATCAATCAAATGTCCAACCATCGATACTCTTCCGATATCATGCCCCGGGGAGGCCTCTACTGCAACAACATCACCGATCTCAAGCCTGAGACCATTGACATTCCTGAAAAATCCTTTTCGTGTATTCTTGAAGCGGATTTCTACAATATCATTCTCATCTGGAACGTCGGGAAGATCTTTAAGCCAGTTGAAAGAATCCAGTTTATTATATCCTGGTTTATATGTTATATCAGGTATCTGGCTCTCTTCCCCGGGTTGCCCTTGAATATCTTCGTTATTTATCATAAAATTTTTAAGCTACCGAAATTACCGGCAAAAATAGTGAATAAATGCATCAATTTCAACATTCGGTGTCATGATCGACGGATGAGCCTGGTAACTTTCAATGCAAGGTCAAGAAATATGATTTTTGCATTCCCGTTTGCTTCTATATGTGAATAGACAAGGTTGAACTCTTCAGTAAGTGGATAGATATTAATCTGATTAATGAATGGGTGGAAATTTCCGGAGAAGGTTGCCTCTTCTCCGGAAAGGAATACCAGACTGTTTTTAAGCTGATCGAGAGACAGCATAAGGTTTTCCCGGAGTATCCTCAGGGAAAAGGAGATAAAGTTTTTCTGGGCTTCCCTTCCTGTGGCAGCGATCTCCTCTGACCAGCTGATCACTGAAATGATGTCGCGTTTCCAGGCATATCTCATAAGGCTTTTAAAACGTTCCAGGTTTGCCAGCGAGGAGTCTTCATTTTCACACAACTCAATAGCCCTTATGATATTCCCGTTTGAAACATGGGAAATATCGGCTGCTTTATCAGCAGACAACCCAAACCTTTGATAAAGATATTTTTCAACATCATTCCTTCTAAATGAGGGTATTTTTACAAGCTGGCATCTCGAAAGTATTGTAGGGATAACCTTATCAGGCTCTACTGATACAAGAAGGAATAACGTCTTCTCTGGTGGCTCCTCAATCATCTTAAGCAGTTTATTTGATGTTGCCTGATGCATTTTTTCGGGCAGCCAGATTATCATTATTTTATAATCCGATTCGAAAGTTTTAAGGCTCAGTTTTTTAATTATCTCAGAAGCCTCTGAGGCAAATATCATTGCCTGGGCATTACCTACTTCGATTGAATCGAGCCAGTTATTAATTGTAAAATATGGAGACTTCTTTACAAATTCCCTCCATTCCTCAATATAATTATCGCTTACAGGATCTGTGGTTTTTTTACCTTTTATAACCGGAAACACAAAATGCAGATCAGGATGTATCATTTTCTCATACTTAACACATGATTTACAGGTGCCGCATGAGTCAATCTCAGTCCGGCTCTCGCAGCTTATATACCTGACATAGGCAAGAGCGAGAGCCATGCCGCCGCAACCTTCCGGTCCTGCAAACAGCTGTGCATGGCTCACTCTTTCTTCCCGGACCGAACGGATAAGTTTTGCTTTTATCTCAGTCTGACCAGGTATCTGCGAGAAATTCATCTTGAAATTATTCTTTCAGGAAAAGAGTAGGTCTGGTTTTTTAACTGCTATAATGCAGCGAGAGCTGCATTATAGTCAGGTTCCTGCGCTGTCTCAGGTACCTGTTCGGTATAAACGACTATTCCGTTTTCATCAACAATAACAATACTGCGTGCGTATAGTCCGGCAAATGGACCGTCAAGTGTATCAACACCATATGATTTTCCAAATGCCTGATCACGGTAACCCGAGAGGGTAACAACGTTGGTAATCCCTTCTGATTCACAGAAATGCTTATGAGCAAAAGGAAGATCTTTTGAGATACCAAGAACCATTGCATTTTTCTTCCCGGCAGCCAGCTGGTTGAATTTGCGGATTGAGGCTGAACAAACAGAAGTTTCTTGACTGGGGAATATACTTAGTATCAGTGTTTTCCCCTTGAGTTCAGAAAGTTTCAGATTTGAAAGATCAGATTTAACCAGGTTAAAATCAGGAGCTTTGCTTCCAATAGCTGGTAAATTTCCCGAAGTATTTACCGGGGCACCTCCATGTGTAATTTTTGCCATAACTTTTTTTTCAAATTTAAACAATCTTTTATGATTTCACAGAGTTAAACAGAGTGTTAATATTTTGAGCCTTTAAGTCAAATGACTATTTCCAAAAAAAATGTAGGTTTGTAAATGAGAATTTCTTGTGTTAAATAATAATATTTGATCTATGAAAATGATTCAGGACTTCAATTTCAAAGGGAAGAAGGCAATAGTCAGGGTTGATTTCAATGTGCCCCTCGACAAAAAAACTATTACAGTGACCGATGATACCCGTATAAGGGGAGCATTACTGACAATCAATAAGATACTTAACGATGGTGGTTCGGTAATTCTTATGTCTCACCTCGGAAGACCTGAAGGTCGTATGGAAAAATATTCCCTAAAGCCTGTTCTTCCGGTTCTTGAAAAACTTCTTGCTAAAAAAGTCCTTTTTGCCGACGATTGTCTTGGAGAATCTGGTGTGAAAATGTCTGCAGCACTGAAGACTGGTGAGATTTTACTTCTCGAGAATGTCCGTTTTTATCCGGAAGAGGAAGGGAAACCCATCCTGCCTGAGACAGCAACAGATGAAGAGAAGAAAGCTGCAAAAGCCGGGATGAAGATCAGACAGAAAGAGATGGCAAAAAAATTGTCGGGTTATGCAGAAATATATGTAAATGATGCATTCGGTACTGCACACCGTGCTCATGCCACTACTGCGGTTATGGCTGATTATTTCCCGAAAGACAAAATGATGTTCGGGTATCTCATTAACAGTGAGCTCGCAGCAATGGATAAAGTTCTGAACAATTCGCAAAGGCCATTTACCGCCATTATGGGTGGAGCAAAGGTTTCTGATAAGATTTTGCTGATTGAAAATCTGCTTAACAGGGTTGATAATCTGATTATCGGCGGAGGAATGACATATACCTTTATTAAAGCTATGGGCGGAAAAATAGGCAAGTCGCTCTGTGAAGAGGATAAACTTGATCTAGCTTTGGAACTTATTGAAAAGGCTAAAGAAAAGAAAGTAAATCTTTATCTTCCCGTTGACAGTCTTAATGCCGATAAGTTCGATAATGATGCCAACACTTCTGTTACTGCTATTGATGCCGTTGAAGATGGATGGCTGGGTCTGGATATAGCAGAAAAGACTATTAAGGAATTTTCTTCCGTTATTGAAAATTCAAAAACAATTCTGTGGAACGGACCGATGGGGGTATTTGAGATGGAGAAATTCTCAAAAGGCACAACTGCTGTAGCCAGGGCCATAGCTGCCGCTACATCAAAAGGAGCCTATAGTCTTATCGGAGGAGGCGACTCTGTAGCTGCAATCAATAAAAACGGGCTCGCTGATAAAGTCAGCTATGTTTCAACCGGTGGAGGCGCAATGCTTGAATATATGGAAGGCAAAAAGCTTCCGGGGATTACTGCGATTCGAGGAGAGTAATTAAGGAGGATTTAGAGGCTATAAAGGTTTTAGATGCTTTATGGGTTGTGATGTAGTATTTGACACATTATTTACTTTGGTAAAATATTAGGGTTGCAATGAGGTGCAGCCTTTCTTTTAGATCGCAGATTTCACGGAGTATATGTTACTGCATTATTAGATTATCAATTACTAATGATGCATTAACTAGATAAATATGTTTATATATTATTGATAATAAATAAAATATAAGTGTTCTTTGATTTTTTGATTTGAATTTATCTGTTAACCCCAAAGGGGTTTAATTTCAATAA
>Ga0315273_10000290_pt1 | contig 49557 bp, 57 predicted proteins | sample YL17G02_0_MG_FD_205753 | JGI IMG/M metagenome (GOLD analysis project Ga0315273, IMG submission 205753) | Sediment microbial communities from Yellowstone Lake, YNP, Wyoming, USA - YL17G02_0 | ecosystem: Environmental > Aquatic > Freshwater > Lake > Sediment | place: USA: Wyoming | collected... | reverse complement strand
CAGCCACCTTACCCACAAACTCCGCCGCAATACTCCCCAGACTCCTACCCATCACACCCTCCCCGAACAGCCTCTTGAACGTCGAGTAAGCAGTCTCAACAGCCCACCTCCGCCCATAACCCATCACCCGGGCCCACCCATCGTAGCCCAAGGCCTTGATCACGGACACCGCCCACCGCCGACCCGAGTGACCCCGGTCGACCCGCGCGTTAGCCTTCGGCTTAACCACGGCCTCGATCCCCATGCCCTCGAGGAGCTCGTAGACCTTGGAGGAGTCGTAGGCGGGGTCACCGAGGACCCGAATGACGCGGACGTTCCGACGGGACTCCTCCACGAGGCCGGGCAGGGCACGGACGTCGTGCACGTCGTCGGTGGTCACCTCCATGGCGACGACCTCGTGGGTGTCGACCCTGACTGCGAAGTGGAGCTTGACGTAGTGTTTCTTCTTCCCATGCTTGCGCTCGATCCAGCCGCCCGCCTTCTCGACCTTGAGGCCGGTGGAGTCGAGGGCGATGGTGACCGGCTCGCTGGACTGGCTCAGGTCATTGTATGGGTCGACTGGGAGCCTGAGGATCCGTTTGCGGAGGCCCGAGTAGTCGCCGCTCGGGAGCTCGGGCACGAGTCTGTGGATGGCCCTGGTGTAGCCTTCGAGTTGTCTGTATGGCATCTGGTAGATGTATCGGACGGCTGCGAGTAGTCTGATGTAGCTGTTGGCGAGTGTGTATCGGGGTCCGGGTCTGCCCTCGTTCATCTCCTGGAGCTCTTTTCGGTGGTTTTTGATTGTTTGGAGGTCTAGGATGAGTTCGCCGCGTCGGATCAGCCTTTTATCGACCGCTTTCCAGTCCATCATCTATTAATTTACAACGTTCATCTATAATATTCTATTGACGGTCCACAAAGGAAAAATAATTAATATTTCCCACATTGGATGGTGATTGATAATAAATTTTTTGAGTCATTTTCCATGATTGTGGGTCCCAATATACAATATTATCATCTCGCAAATCAAACATATTTTGATAAATCCACCCGTTTCCGGTACCTGTACCATTATATCCTGCAACACTCGATACAGCCCCTAAAAATTTGTGAGTGGGAATTTGATTAGAGAGAGTATCTAAAAAATCACAATCAAAAATTATCTCATTACAGGTTGTTATATTTTTTTCCAAATATTCTCCCATATAAGGTTGATCAGCAAATACTAACGAATTATTTAATCCTAAGGTAAAAATGATTAAAAAAAATAATATGTCATTTTTAGTCGACGTAGATAAAACCCCATAAATTACCTACAATCGGAAAATCAGCATTTATTCCGACAGGGTCTAACTGCAGTTTGATAGAGGGTAAATCACTGAGTAGTGTGACAACCATCGTGACGTTCCGAGTCTCACCATTTCTGATTACTATCTCTTGAGGATAGTAATTGATCAGATCATTCAATAAAATTAATTTATGATCAGTCGAAAATGCCCCCGATTTATCTGCATACTCTGCATGAGGATCAAAGGTAATCCGCGCCTCCGTCGCTACTTGTGGGTTATGAGAGATAAATTTCAACTGTAAAGTGAAATTATAGAGGTTCCCTTTGTGCAATGGATATTTGATTGAAAATCTCTCAAGGTTGTTCATCTCAGAGAAGCCAGTGATATTGTATTGCCGTAAGGTTGTTTCCGTTAAGGACAAGTCAAGGTATCCATTGATACCTTGTCGAAGAGCAGTCTGAGGGTCTCGATAGTCATCAAAATTTACCGCAGTGCCTCCTCCCGATACACCAGGTCGGATTTTTTCGCTTGGTTGCGCTGTTTCCTGTTGTTGGGCATTAATCATGATTAGGGGTATGATGACCGCTACTACTACAGTCACAAGGATGAGGACGCCTTTTCCCTTCCCAGGTACGTGAAACATCTTTTACACTATGATGAGTCTTCAACTGATCCGTATTTAAATGACCTGTAACCTCATAACCCGAGATAGTTTCATCATCTTTATTTAGAATCAAACTGCCTGAAACCCCGCCTCGACACTCATGTATCTCAAAAACATGTTAACTACGGCACCGTCACGATCTGGCGCTGCGAGAAGTGCCGCCTCTTCGGCCGTACCTATAGGTGCCCCGCCTGCGGATTCCAAGGACCATAAAAAGGACCCTCGACGTTTTCATCAGTCGTCAGCATTTTAAGAAGCATATTTTCGACACAAACTCGTCACCCATCTAGGTAAGGGGTACCCCAAAAAGACTAGAAAATGGCTCCCCCAACGAAGAGAGGCTTAAAAATGCTCCGATGGCTCCTCGATCTATGTAAAGGAGCATCTATTCCCTACGGTGGATCACTTCATCAGGGGCAGGTTGCTGGTTATCTTGTCCAGCTTGTCGTTTCTCTCCGGCCCTAGGCCGAGGGCGGTGATGCTCCCCGCAGGTACTTCGGTCAGCCCCCTGTCCTGAATTATCGAGTAGACGACGTCCAGCTTATCCGCCTTCTCCGCGAGCTCCTCAAGCTCCTCCTGGGAGTCGACCTGTAGGGCGACCTTTTTGGAGCCCTCCTCGTGCCACTTCCGCCAACCTGCGTGGTTCTGCTGCTTAGCCTTCTCCGAACAGTCTACGGCAGCGTGGCAAGCCTGGGCGATCATCTTGCCCGTGCTCATCTTGAGGTCCGTGCGGACTACTATGCACATCTTGTACTCGAACTGGCTCTGCCTGCTCATGGGTTCAGCCTCTCCCTGTCACGGGGGAACATGCAGCACTCCCTTATGTTATCCTTCCCAGTCACGATCATCGTCAGCCTCTCCAGCCCGATGCTCCAACCCGCGTGCGGTGGGGCCCCGTAGGCGAATGCCTCGATGTAGCCCTCGAAGTTCTCCGGGTGAAGCCCCTTCTTGCTTATCCTCTCCCTGAGCAGCTCAGGGATGTGGATGCGCTGCGTCCCGCTGCTTATCTCGATGCCGCCGTAGATGCAGTCGAAGGCGTGCACAACCTCCGGGTTATCCCCGTAGGGCATCGCGTAGAACGCCTTCTGCGCCGCGGGCCAGTCCTTGAGGAAGAAAGCCTGCTCCCCCACAAGCTCCATCATCTTCCTCTCCTGGGGCTTCGTGAAGTCGTCCCCCCAGACGATCTGCTCACCCGCCTTCTGCAGCATCTCTATCGCCTCAGTGTATGTAACACGTGTGAAGGGCAGCTCCGGAACCACCAGATCCCTGTTCAGCGTCTTCAGCTCCTCGGGGCAGTGCTCCTTCACGTCCCGGAGCATGTGGACGAGCACCTTCTCCAGCACCTTCATGACGGTCTCGTCGTCCGCGAAGGCCTGCTCGATGTCCATCTGCCTGACCTCGTTGAGGTGGGTGGGGGTGTTGAACTTCTCAGCCCTCCAGATGGGGGTGACCGTGAAGACCTTCTCGAAGCTGATGGCGCACATCTGCTTGTATAGCTGGGGGCTCTGGGCGAGGAACGCCTTCTTCTCGAAGTAGGGCAGCTCGAAGAGGTCCGCGCCACCCTCGGAGGCGGAGGAGATGATGCAGGGGGGCTGGATCTCGACGTACCCGTTCTCGGTGAGCCAGCCGCGGAAGGTGTAGAGCAACCTGTTCTGGATCGTGAATATTGCACGCGTCTGGGGCGCCCTGAAGTCGAGGAAACGCCAGTTCAGCCGCGTCTCCAACTCACTCTGGCTCGTCTCCGCTATGTCGACTGGGAGGGGCTGCCTCGACTTGTTCACGACCTCGATGCTGTCGGGGAAGAACTCCACGCCCGCGTTTGCGATCTTGCTCTGCGCCACCTTGCCCGTTACGGCGATGACGTCCTCCCTGCCTAAGCCCTCCTTGGGGAAGAGGTCGAGGTTCTTCACAGTGACCTGTATCTCGCCCGTCCTGTCCCGCATCACGATGAACTTGATCTTCGCCAGATCCCTGGTGCGGACGACCCAGCCAGCTATGGTGACCTGCTCGCCCTGCCTCCTCTTCGCCTCCTCGATGTAGACCCTGTCGAACAAATAGGAAACCCCATGTAAGCTACCCAGCTAGAAGAGGGGTGAATATAAAAATACTTTCGAGTGGCTAGTAGGCGTACTCAACGCGAAGGTCCATATTGCGGACCCTCTTCGCGATTTCCGTGAGGGCCTGTATGCGCTTCTTGCTCAGCCTCTTCGCCCCGCGGGCTCCCAGCACGACGCGTGTCTCGGTGCTCCCATCCGGGAGCCAGATGATGTTTATGGTGACGATCTGCTGCCCCGAGAAGAGGTCCTCGAGGAACTTGCGGTCATTCATCCCAGCCTCGATTACAACGACCCTCTTGTTGAGGGCGTCACCGAGGTCGCGGATGGGTTTGGGGTTGGCGTTGAACTTTACTGAGTCACCCTTCCCAACGACGAGGACCAGGAAGCCCCCCGCGTCGACGACGTTATCAAGGGTGACTGTCTGCAGGAATTGGTTCTGGCCCTCGTAGCTGATGAGCTTCTTGGCCACTTCCATGTACTCGTTCGTGACGGCGCCTGTCTTGATCTTCGTCTGGCACTTCGAGCAGAGCATGCCGCTCTTGAGACAGAACTCACACAGTTGCGTTTGCACTCAGTGGTCCTCCGGTTATCCGGGGGAGCCGCCGCGAGAGCCTAATTGTTTGCGCCTTTACTGCTCCAGCACGATCTCAATTGTGCTGACGTTGGAAGGCGTGTTACGCTCCTCGGACTGGATCTGCTCGGTGCCTATCTTTATCTCAGCCACCTTGACACTGGGCATGAACCTGTTCCTGAGTACCTCCACGGCGTCGACAGCCCTGCTGATGGACTGTCCGCGTGCCTTAACTAATACGATCTCCTGGCCACTCTTGAAGAGGGTCATGCAGGCGAGGACGTAGTTGAGGACAGGCTTGCGTCCGATGAATACGGTGTTAGATCTCTCCACTTTGGACTCCTCCAGACATTCGTTTTCTGTAGGTGTGCTATGATGGTGCTCGTTCAGTTAAAAGGCTATCGGGTTTTGCTTATTTTTCAAGTTTTGGGGGTTTTAGTGTTTGTCTGATGGCTTCACGTGGTGGTGTAGTCGCCGCTGATACGGCGGCGCGTGGATTATGAGGTGATACTGCTGATAACGAAAAAATTTAGGCGTCTGTCCGGTATCTATCGTTTCTCCAGATGTCAGCGGTGTTGCTGTAGTAGCCTCGTTCCCAGAAGCCGAGTTTGTCACGGGTTGAGAATGTGATCCTCGTGAGCCACATGGGTGATTTGTAGGCGTACTTCGGGGGGACGACGAGCCTCACGGGTCCCCCGAGGGGCTGGCTGAGGTCTTCACCGTTGAGCCTGTGGGTGAGGATGACATCGTCCCCCTGAAGGTCCGTGAGGGGGAGGCTCGTCGTGTAGCCGTCGGCGCACTCGAACCAGACGTGTTCCGCCCCCTTCCTCGGCCGGGCCATATCCCGTATGGTTCTGAAGAGGACGCCGCCCCAACGCTGGCCGAGAACACTCCAGCCCTCGACGCAGTGGAAGTCGCTCACAGACTCGGCCTGTGGGAGGGCGAGGAAGTCGGCCCAGCTCAAAAGGAGTGGCGACTCCACCTCGCCGTCGACGATTAGGCTCCACTTCTCCTTCTCGATGTTGGGGAGGACATGGGTTATGCCGGGGTGGTCGATTCCCCATCGGAGTATGCCGGGTACGGGCGCCTGATCAGGGGGCAACCTACCCCTCGGCTCCTCCTTTTTTCTCCTCCAGAACAACTTCGAGTAAATCCCTTCAAATGGGGGGCAATAAACCTGCGCCTCGTCCTCGAATGGGTTAAAGGCGCCAGCGGCGTGGCTTATACCATGGATGAGAGGGAGAGAGTCGAGAGAATCATAGCCCTCCTTGAGGCAGCCTACCCATACGAGGAGGGGACCGTGCTCCACTGGAAGACCCCCCTCGAACTCTTGGTGGCGACGATCCTCTCGGCGCAGAGCACCGACGAGCAGATAAACAAACTCACCCCAGCCCTCTTCAAGAGGTACAGAACCGCCGCAGACTACGCCGACTCAAACACGGAGGAACTGGAAGAATACATCAGATCCTCGGGCTTCTATCACCGGAAGGCGGATCTCATCCAGGCAGCCTGCCGTCAGATAGTCGATGAGTTCGGTGGGGAGGTCCCAAGAATCATGGAGGATCTCCTGAAGCTGAAGGGGGTGGCGAGGAAGACGGCGAACATCGTCCTAGGCAACGCCTACGGCGTCGTCGTGGGGATCGCCGTCGACACCCATGTGATGCGTCTCAGCTGGCGGCTCGGATGGTCGAAGGAGGAGAACAGGGACAAGATAGAACAGGATCTCCTGAGGCTGATCCCACGCGATAAGTGGTATGAGGTCAACTACCTACTCATAACCCACGGCAGGCGAGTATGCGACGCGAAGAAGCCAAACTGTGAGGGCTGCGTTGCTAACAAGCTCTGCCCCTCAGCCTTCACCTTCAAACACAACAAGGTAAACTAGAGACATTTTTCTTCACGGCTTCCCACACGAAGATAGGTGAAGCGTACGCCGTTGTACGAGACACGCCACAAGAACCACGAGAGGCACCTATGCGCCCTAGTCGAAAAAGGGACGACGATCGCAGAGTATAAGGAACTCGTCAGGGACCCGAGGTTCGTCTGCTGGCTCTGCGGAAGGGTGGCAAAAGTGAAGGAGAGTCTCTGCCACCCCACCCCCTCTAGACAGTTACACCCATCCCCCCGCTAAACGCCGGTGCCTACGGTTTAATTGGTGCATCAGGGAGATAGATCGCCGGCGACTACACCTTATTCCTGTAGCCTCCGACACCAGCATCAGGGGGCCGAAGAGGCCCCGAGTTCTCAGAAGGTTACTCAGCCCTTGGCGTATATCCGTTTGTAGAAATCCCGCGTTATGTGACTATTATCTAGATTTATCCTAGGTTGTAAGATGCTGTTGGGTATCGAGCGGAGCTGAGGATAAGATTATGCAGGCCTGCGCTACGTAACATGTGTAATGCTACACATCTATGACCTTCCCGGGGTTCAAGATATTCTGAGGGTCAAACCCTCGCTTAATCACCTTCATGAGGCTCAGCTGTGTGTCGCCGACCTTCCTCACTAAGTATTTCTTCTTGGCGTAGCCGACTCCATGCTCACCCGAGATTGTGCCGCCCAGCCCGAGGCTGAGTTCAATAAGCTCTTCGATCGCTACGTCAAGCTTCTTCAGCCAAGCATCCCTGTTTTCGACTTGTTCACGGGCTATAATGCTGTGAGCGTTACCGTCGCCCGCATGCCCAATCGTCGAGATCAGGATACCGAGCCTCTCCGAGATCTTCTCCGCGCCCTCCACGTAATCTGGGAACCGACTTCTGGGGACACATGCGTCCACCTCATCGATCTCATAGAACGCCTTGTACGCCTCGAAGAGGCACTTCCTCGCCTCCCACAACTGCTGTTGTTGAGATGGAGTATCAGCGAGATACGCGTCAGCCCCACCCATCTCTATGCACACCTCACCAACGATGTCGAGCTGTCTATCAATCTCATTCTCACTGTTCCCATCGACTCCAACGATGAGGTAGGCTAGGTGATTGTGGTCAGGTAATGTCCTCTCCAGGAAGCGCTCAGCGGTCAATATTGCGTGTCGGGGTACATACTCCAAGGCGTATGGCACAACCTTCCTGCTCACGATCTCGGAGACTGTTTTTGCTGCTGCTCTCGCAGAATTAAATGGGACGTAAATTATGGCGGTGTTCTTCGGCTTCGGTACAAGCCTGAGTGTTGCCTTCGACACTACACCCAGTGTTCCCTCGGAGCCGACAAATAAATCGATTAATTCGTATCCCGTCGAGTTCTTAACATGCCTTCCACCGATTGTGAGTACCTCCCCGCTGGGTAGGACTACCTCAAGTTCCTGGACGAAGTCCCTCGTCACTCCATACTTCATCCCCTTAACGCCACCAGCATTGGTGGAGATGTTCCCACCGAGGCTGCCCGACTCCTGGCCCGGGTCGGGGGGGTATAGGAGGCCCCTCTTCTCCGTCTCCGCGTGCAGATCCATGATGAGGACACCTGGCTCGACTACGGCCATCAGATTCCCCTCATCGATCTCCAGAATCTTCGTCATTCGCTCGAGGCTGAGGGCTATGCCGCCGTAAACGGGGTGCGCTCCGCCGCTGAGACCGGTTCTAGATCCTTGGGGGGTCACCGGGATGTTATGGATGGAGGCTAGCTTCATGATCGACGATATTTCGCTGGTACTCAGCGGGTACACGATCACCTCAGGAGTGTGAGGAGGTTCGAGGCTCTCATCCTTGCTGTGTTTCACGAGGTCTTCGCCGAGAACCGAGATGCCCTTGGGGCCTACAATACCCTCGAGTTCCCGCAGGAACGCTGGTGTCACCCTACTGTAGTCTGTCATGCAGGATACGGTTGTCTCAGCAGGGTACATGTGTATATTCTTTTGCGATTGGATAGATGCTATGGCGTGGTTGTCTGTGATCTCGTGCGCGCATTAGATGGTGTTCGGGGTTAATCATAACGGGTTCATGGTTGAGTATCAGGTGGAAGTGAGGATAAGATTATTGTACGTTAGATGAGGCTTAATCCAAATTGAATTTGGGATAAGATTTTCGTTAGACTGAAATGCTACCCTCAATTAGGGTTACGGCTTTCCCCGTAATGAAAACTGTATCCCCCACAAGTTCTAACCGTAGTTCACCACCCCTCTTTGACTTCTGATAAGCACACATCTCAGTCTTCCCAAGCTTCGATGCCCATATTGGACCCATCATACAGTGTGCGACCCCAGTCACAGGATCCTCGTTTGCCCCAACACCGGGAGCGAAGACCCTTGAAACGAAGTCATACTTCCCAGAGCCTTTGGCTGTGACAGCCGCTCCGAGGATACTGAGCTTTTGAGTTACCTTTTTGAGGGCTTCAAAATCGGGTTCCACAGATTCGATGGCTTTCTCATCTTTAAGGAAGAATATGTAGGCGCCTACACTCTTCTCGTATAGTGAGTCAAGTGGGGCTGTGACTCCGAGTGCTTTCAGAAGTTCAACTGGAGGCTCAACCTTAGTCGATTGAAGTGTGGGGAATGTTAATCTTATTCCCCCTTGTTTCTTTTCGGCTTTCCATACGCCGCTCTTTGTGTGGAAGCTGATTGGGCTTTTCTCGTTGCGTGTGCTGAATAATATGTGGGCGGTGGCCAAGGTGGCGTGCCCGCATAGTGGCATCTCGAGTACGGGTGTGAACCACCGTAGCTTGTATTCGGATTCACCTATCTTCTCGGTGAAGGCGGTCTCGGAGAGGTTGATCTCAGCGGCGATGTTCTGGTAGAGGCTGTCACTGAGGCCCGTGTTCATCAGACAGACTGCTGCGGCGTTTCCCTTGAATGGTTCCTCAGTGAATGCGTCAACCCAGTAGAAGGGATATTGTCCCATGACTTATTCTACGTTTATTGATATTAAATATTTACACCACTTCTTTTTCATAGTGACATGGAAGTGAGGATAAGACTATTCGTCTTTCAAGATGCTTTACGTAAGATGAGGCTTATGCCAAAGTAACTTTGGGTAAAGATTTTCGAATAATAGATGGAAGTGAGGATAAGCCTATGCGGGTGATTTTTCATAAATCTGTTTGTAGACCTTGGCCTTGCTCAACGTCCGCTCGTGCTCCTTCTTCATGTACTGGACGTTTGCCTCGTTGACCTCGCTCTTCGGCTCCGCCGGGACGCCTAGCGCGACCATCCTCGGCGGGATGACCCTCCTCGGGCTGACGAGAGCCCCGGATCCGACCATGGCACCCTCACCGATCTCCGCCCGGTCGAGGACGACGGCCTGAATGCCTATGATGGCGTTGTTCCCGATCTTCGCGCCGTGAACCGTCGCCCCGTGGCTCACGATGACGTCGGAGCCGATGCTGACGGGGTTACCGGTCGGCGCCTCTATCAGGCACCCCTCCAACACGGTCGTGCGTGCCCCGATGACGACGCTGTCGTCGTCTCCACGGATAACGGCGTTCGTCCAGACATTCACATCCTCATCCAGGGTTACATCCCCGATGACCCAGCTCCCCGGGGCGAGGAAGACGCTCGGGTGCACCTTCGGCTTCTTACCCTCGAACTCGACTATGGACATGCTGAGAAGATGAGGGGGAGGGTGGTGAAAAGACTACCTACTCATCTCCAGCATGTGCTCGATGGGCCTAAGCGCCCTGATCCGCAGCTCCTCGGGGACCTTTACGATGGGCTTCTCATCCCTCAACGCCTCGTAGGTGTTCTGAAGGGTTATCCTCTTCATCGTCGGACACTCGGCGTTGGGTTCGGCGGGTATGAAGGTCTTCCCCGGTATCTCGCGGCGTAGCCTGTCGATCATGCCTATCTCGGTGGCGATGATGAAGGTCTTCGCCGGGGACTCCTTGCACCGCCTGTAGATCCCCCCGGTGGATAAGACGTGGTCAGCCCCGTCTTGGAACTCGGGCTCGCACTCTGGGTGGACGAGAAGCTCCGCATATGGGTGCCGTCTCTTCAGCTCCATCGCCTCGTCGCCCCTGCCGAACAGTCTGTGAGTTGCGCAGAACCCGTGAGCGGGGACGTGGATGAGCTTGACGCCGGGGACCCTCTTGGAGACGTAGTAGCCGAGGTTCCAGTCTGGGCCGAAGATGACCCCCCTGGAGCCCAGCTTCTCAACGATCTGGGCGGCGTTCGCGGATGTGCAGACGACGTCGCACTCCGCCTTCGCCTCGGCGAGGGTGTTCACGTAGAGAACCACTGGGACGCCGGGGTGAGCCTTCTTGGCGTCGAGAAGGGTCTTGATGGGGAGCTGCGCCGCCATGGGGCAGCGCGCCCGCGTATTCGGGAGAAGGACCTTCTTCTCAGGATTGAGTATGCTCGCCGTCTCAGCCATGAAGTCGACGCCGCAGAAGACGATGAGGTCAGCCTCGACGCCCTGAGCCTTCCTGCATAGCTCCAAACTGTCGCCGAGGAAGTCTGCCATCTCCTGTATCTCAGGGACCTGATAGTTGTGGACGAGCAGGACTGCGTTCTTCTCCTCTTTCAACTCTTTAATCTTAGATTGTAGTTCCTTCGTCTCTTCCGGGTTCAAGCGTTCATGCCTCTGATCATTCTTATCTCAAGCTTCACGTCGAGAGCCTTCGCCGAGTGGGTCAGGCTGCCGAGGGAGATGACGTCGACACCCGAGGCGGCGTACTCCTCTGCGTTCCCGGGAGTTATCCCGCCGGAGGCCTCGAATAACCTGCCTTCACAAAGACCCTTGGGCCGCAGAGTAGCCAGAACCTCACGGATCTGGGAAGGCACCATGTTGTCGAACATGACTATGTCCGCCCCCGCTGTCGCCGCCTCCTCAGCCTGGGCGGCGTCACGGACCTCCACCTCGATCTTCTTTGTGAAGCTGACCCTCTCCCGTGCGAGGCGTACGGCCTCGGTTATGCTGGGGAGGAGTTCGAGGTGGTTGTCCTTGATTAGGACGCAGTCGTCGAGCCTGAGGCGATGGGTGTCGCCCCCGCCGAGTTCCACCGCCTTCTTCTCAAGGTTCTTGAGGCCGGGCAGGGTCTTCCTCGTCGCGGCGACCCTGACATGGGGGTTCGCCTCTCTGGCGGCCCTCACCACGGCGGCTGTAGTCGTCGCTATGCCCGACATGTGTGAGACGATGTTCAGGGCGACGCGTTCACCCGCCAACAGCGCCTTCGCGGGGCCCTCGATCTCAAGGAGGAGCTGCCTCGCTTCGACGCGTGCACCATCAGGGGCATGCTGGTTGACTTCGCATCCGAGGAGTGTGAAGACCGCCGCAGCCTCTTCGAGCCCCGCCGCGACCCCGGGCTCCTTGAAGAAGAGGCGAGCCTTCGCCGTCTCGTCGCTGGGTATGAGTGCCTCGGATGTTATGTCACCGTAGCCCAAGTCCTCGGAAAGGAAACCCCTGACAAGCTCCTCCACGAGGGGGTTCCGCTTCACCTTCTTCCCGTCCATAGCCATCAACCTTTGGAGGGGTTTCTGTAGTTCAACGGCAGAGTCCATTTAAGGGTTCCCACTCCTTTATGGAGGTGGCGGGGAAACTAAAACTCGTCCGAAGCCTTTTATCCGGTCCCTCAACCGTATCCCGCGGTGGAAACATGGACTACAGGCGCTACCTAGTAGAGGCTGGTACGGGGATAGACCTTCACGGCGAGGACGCGACGAAGGCCGCCCAGAGGGCGGTGAAAGACGCCATAAGCCACAGCAGCATGGTTGGTCTCGGCCAACTCTTCAAGATCAAGAACTTCTCAGAGATGGAGGAGGCGCTGATGGTCGACGTGACCATCGCGGCCCCCGATCCGGATAAGGTTGACGGCGAGGCGGTACTCTCCATTCTCCCCGAGGGGAAGAGGAGGATAAACGTCATCGAGGGAGGGCTAAAGTTCCCGGCCGACTCGACCAAAGACGAGGCGAAGACCCACCCGATCGTGATGGTCAACGCCGTCATAGTCGTCCTTGTCGACGTAGATAAGGTACCAAGAAAGTGAGCCTAGAGCTCCTTCCCACACTTGGTGCAGAACTTGGCGTACCTAGTGTTCTCCGCCCCACAGCCGCGGCAATAGATGGGGCCAGTCTTCTCCTTCACCGTCGTACGTGCCGACTTTACACCTCTCTCCACCTCTCCAGCCACCTCCCTGAAGGTCTCCTGCACGATCTTAACGCCATCATCGATGGCCCTCGACGCCTTCTGCAGGGCCACATCCATCTCCTGCCTCCAGTGGGGATCAGAGGCCCAGGGGATCGCCACACCCTCACCGATGCCCTTCTCCGTCCTAACGCCGCACTTGGGGCAGAAATTCGACTCAGCGTCCAACTCCTTACCACAGTTTGAGCAATACGTCATATTATCCACCTAACCCTCGCATCGGAACATGCATTATTTAACCTTCCGAGACAGAGCCCACATGTCTTATCTAGCCTCCGACCTGAGTTGTGAGCCATGGACGAGACGGACGTCTTCATAGTACTAACGCTCATCGCGAACAGCCGAACGCCCTATCAGGTCCTTGCGGAGCGGCTCAACATATCGGTCAACGCCGTCCACAAGCGCCTACAGGCCCTCATCGATGAGGGCATAGTACAGGGATTCACGGCCAAGCCCGGCTTGTTCGCCCTCGGAGCCTTCGACGTGATGATCTACGGCCAGTCGAGGACGAACTCCGCCTCGGACACCATGAAGCGGCTCTCAGCTAACGACTCCGTCTACTGGGTGGCCGTCGCGAGTGGCCACTACCTCTACGTCGGCTGCTACGTTCGACACATCGAGGAGCTTGAGGGCATCGCAGAGTTCATTCGACAGGCCGCCGAGATGCCCGAGCCCAAGGTCGGCATCGTCAACTGGGGCATCCCTAACGTCCGTCCACCGGAGGAGCCCTTCGACACCCTAGATTGGCAGATACTATACCAGCTCAAGGACGACTCTCGTAAGCCATTGACCGAGATAGCGGAGGCGGTGGGCGCCTCCGCAAAGACGGTCCGCCGCCACCTGGACGCAATGATCAAGAAACATTACATCGAATTGAGCCTTGGATGGTACCCCGACAAGGGGAACGACATCATGACGATCTTCCACGTGAAGACGCGGCCCAGTGCGAGGCTCGAACAGCGGGACTTGTCGAAGAAGTACCTCCCCCACCTCCTCTACACGGTGACGTTCAGCAACCTCCCCGGGGAGCACCTCATGGTGACTTGGACGAGGAGCATGAAGGAGCTGAAGGAACTCAAGGCGAGGATCGAGGAGGAGGGTGTATTCGAGTCGGTCATACCGAGCATCCTGTACACGGGGGAGATTTACCCGACGTGGCGGGACAAGCTGACCGAGGAGCAGGGCAAGCCACCTACTTGATGGCGTGCATCCTCCCAACCTCGGCAGTATGTACGATCCCCGGACCCCGCCTGTGCCTATGTATAGGCACACGCCTCTCGTCCACAACCAGCGCCCCCGCCGATACACCCACTGAAGACATCTGACGGGGAAAAACAGCATCCTTAACACCCGGATAAGAATAGAGATACCCAAACTGAAGGTGGAAAGATGACAGAATACAGGTATCCGAAGTTCCCGGTGATAATCCCGGCCGTCGTAGTCGTGATCATAACGGTGGGTGTCCTCGGCCTCCTCTCGGGGGCAAGCGTCGGAGTCGGCGACGTCGCCCTCGTGGTGGACCCGCTGAGCGGGACCGTGAGCAACCCAGTCGTGGGTCCCCGCTGGTTCCTCAAGCTCCCCTACCAGAGCGTCGTCAAGGTCCCCTACTCGACCCAGTACCTCATCCTGAGCGACACCGACCCCAACGCCGACTTTGCGAGCCTCATGTGCTTCAGCAGCGAGGGCATCGAGGTGACAACGGACGTCGTCGTCCGCTTCGGCATAGACGTGAACAAGGCCGCCGCCCTCTACCAGAGCTACCCTGCCATGAACTGGGAGCTGACCACAATCAACAGCATAACCTCCGAGACGACGAAGGGCATAACCAAGAACTATACCTGGATCGATATCAAGGACAAACGCGTCGAACTCGCCAACCAGATTCAGGAAGCCATAGTAACGGCCCTAAGCGATGAGCCGAGTCTGAAGGGCGCCATAATAAACATCGAGGTTGACCTGAAGAACGTCGCCTTCCCAAAGAGGCTCGTGGACGAGCTGCAGTCAACCGTGGCCGCCCAGCAGGCGGTCGTGACGGCTGAGAACCAGAGGAAGAGCATGCTCATCCAGGCGAACGCGACGGCCCAGAAGGCCCTCATCGAGGCCGAGGGAGAAGCCAGGGCGCAGATCGCCAGGGCGAAGGGCGAGGCGGACGCCATCCAGCAGATCATCGCAGTAGTCGGCAAGGAGGGCTGGGCTACCTACTATAACATGCAGAAGCTGAAGGAGATGAGCCCCAACATCAACACCTTGATAGTCGGGACAGACGGCAACTTCCTTATCCCGTTGAAGTAGAAATATTTTTTTTCCGGTTATCCATAGCCACGCACGTTGGGGGGCGACCCCCTCAGCGACGGGTTTACCAGTCGCTCTTCCTGTCGAGCCAGGCCTGTGTCTCGGGGTGGATCTCCGGCCACGTTCGGACGTAGGCCTTGACCTTGTCCGCGAGCTGCACCGTCTGGTCGTAGCCCTGCTTCTTTATGAACTCCTGTATCTCCTTCTGGGTCTTCCTCTTCGCCTCCCACTTGTCCTCGTTGGCGGCCCTGAAGAGGAGGCGGGTGTAGTTTGCGGCGGCGAGGCGGAGGTATTCGAGGTCGACCTTGTCGACTGTGTCGTATTTGCTGTGGCCGAATCCGCGCCCAGTGCTCGTTCTTATGGTCTCTGGGTCTCCGCCGCTCCCGCAGGGGACGCTTCGGAGGTAGAAGGGCCAGTGGTCGCTGTAGGGGCCGACGCGCTGGTAGTAGGGTAACTCGGCCTTCATCTCCTTGGCGCATCTGTCCATGAATGGCTCGAGTTCGGGGAAGTCGTGCAGGATGACGCCCTTACGGCTCTTGCTACCGCCGCTGTCGAGGTTGAGCATGAACCTGACGTCGTCCATCTCGTCGGCGTGCATAGCGGTGTAGTTGTAGCTGCCGTAGAGGCCGATCTCCTCAGCGCCGAAGCAGATGCAGCGGACGCGCCTCTTGAGCTTCTGCTTGACCATGGCGAGGTTGCGGGCGATCTCCATCACCGTCACGGTGCCCGAGGCGGGGTCCTCGGCTCCCTGGCTGATGTCGTGCCCATCGTAGTGGGAGCCAACAACGACGTACTCCTTGCTCTTCGACGTCCCGGGGACGTCCGCGATTACATTGTAGGTCGTGACGTCCATGTTCCTGTCGGCAGTCTTGATCCTGATGGTGACCTCCCCCTCCCGCTCCAGCGTCCTCACGAGGTACATGCCGTCCTCGTAGCTCACGCTGATCGATGGGATGACTGGGCTGATGCCCCCCGTCTGCGGCCCGTAGGCGGGGTACTGGTTCATGAATATCCAGCCCTTCGCCCCAGCGAGGACGCTCCTCATGAACTTCTCCGATCTGTGGAGCGACCGCGTCATCCCCAGAGGGTTCGCGCTGCTCACCATCGCTATGTTGCCGTCGATCTCCTTCTTCCTCTTCTCGTAGACGTCGACGGCGCCGTCCCCGAGCCAGACGAGCTTCGCCTCAACCTCGCCGGCGATGCTGTGGGGGAGGCTTATGCAGTCTATCTCCTTCTTGAAGGGGCTCATCATCGTGAGCTTCGCGGGACCACGCTTCCACCCCGGTATCTTATAGCTCTCGTAGTGGGCATCCGGTATCCCGTAGCCCTTCAGCTTCTCGACCATGTACTTTACCGAGTCGAGATCACCCGGCGTACCTGGGAACCTGCTCCCGTAGATGTCGCAGAGCACCTTCAGGTTATCCATGGGCTCAGATGACGTGTATATCTCCGAGACTATCTTCTTGTCAACCTCAAGCCAGGAGTTGCTCAAAACATACGCACCTGAGAATCTGTGGCTGGAACGGATTTAAGACCTTTCAGGGGGTCGCGGGGTTTGACGTCCTGCTGTTGACGAGTGAGGCCAAGACACCGACGAAGCAGAGGATCGAGAATATGATGAAGGCTATGTTTATGCTGCCGGTGAGGGCGGGGTAGACCTCTGGCACGATCTCGACCCTCCCGATGAATACGGCGAAGATTATCAGAGTTATACCCATGCTCAGCATCTGTCCCGTCAGCCTCATCGTGCCGAGCGTCGAAGAGGCGACGCCGTAGAGCCTCTTCTCAACCGAACTCATGATCGCGTTCGTGTTTGGGGACGAGAAGACTGAGAGCCCAAAGCCCAGTACCACTAGGCTCGCGACGACGAGGAGCACATTCGTCTCCTCGTTGAGGAAGACGAAGGGCACGAGGCCGAACATCGTAACCGCCATGCCTATAGCGGCGACCTTCCTCGGCTCCATGCGGTCAGATAGTCTCCCGGCTATCGGGGAGAAGACTGCTTGAACGATCGGGGAAGCGATGAGCATCAGCCCAGCTTGCTCGGGGCTTAAGCCCTTGATATACTGGAGATAGAGGCTCATGAGGAACGTCACGGCGTAGGTCGCACTGAAGTTGATGAGCGCCGCTACATTGGAGAAGGTGAAGACGCGGTTGCTCCTGAACAGGTTGATGTCGAGGACGGGGTGCTCGGCGCGCCCCTCCACCCAGATGAAGACGCTTCCAGCAACTAGGCCGATAAGGATGGGTATCAGGCTGCTCGTCGACGGTAGGAGGGAGAATCCGTACATCAGTGATAACAGCATCAAACTGTAGACCAGGGATCCTTTGAGATCGAAGCTCTCGCCTACTGCCTCCCTCCACTCCCCCTTGAGGCGCCAAACCATGAAGAGCGCCGCCACCGCGCCTATCCCAGCCGTGACGAGGAGTATAAACCGCCAGCCGAGTGTGTCGGTGATCAGCCCACCGAGGAAGGGGCCGACGGAGAGACCGATGTATACGGATGCCGCGTTGACGCCGAGTATCGCGCCCTTCTCCCTCGGGGGAGTCACGCTGACCAGAATCGCGACGCCGGTCCCGAAGATCATCGCGGAGGAGATGCCCTGTAACGCCCTCAACCAGATGATCGTCGAAGCTGAGGGGTAGATGCCGAGTAATATCGTGGAGAGTGTGAATGCGATGGTCCCATAGAGGAAGACCTTGCGTCTCCCATAGATGTCGGCGAGACGCCCAAAGGGCACGAGAAACATGGCGGAGGCGAGGAGATAGGCGAGACTCGCCCAACTCATCGTGACCGCGTCGAGGCCGAACTCCCTGCTGATGCTCGGGAGGGCTATGTTGAAGCTGCTGGAGGCGAAGGGGGTGAGGAACGACGTCAGCGTGACGACGAGCAACACGACACGTCGGTCCACTTCGCCCAAACCAAGCATAACCTCCTAGGGAGCCTGACCTATCGGAGGAAAACTCTGGGTATAAAAGCCCTCTGGGCTTAGAGGAGGGGAGCCGTCACGGCTATGACTCGGACCTCATCGCAGCTGTCTTCGCAACGGTCGGTTATGGTTTCTAACGCGTCCATGAAGTCGGATAGCAGGATCGCCTGACCTATCTCGGTGTCAACGGCCTTGAGGGCCGAGATGGACCCCCTCGCGCGTTGGTAGAGCCCATCCATCTGCTCCTCCAACCTCTCGACCTCGTCCGCGGCCTTGAGCGCGTCCTGGAACTCCCTGTTCGTCAGCTTCTCGATGCAGTCATCGAGCTTTATCACGCAACTCTTTATCACGCGGCCCATCTCGACGGTCGTTTTCTTCACGCCCTCGGGCATGTCCCTGAGGTTGAACTCGACGAGGATGCGCCCCGTCTCGTTTATCCAGTCGATGACGTCGTCGGTCTGCCTCGCGAGGCGCATCAGGTCCTCCCTCTCGGATACTGGGAGGTCACCCTTCGCCAGTTCGCCTATGATCTTCCGCTTGAGGAGGTCCGCCTCCTTCTCCTTGAGCTGGAGTATCTCGAAACTCCTCATCAGATCCTCCCTCTTACCTTGGATGGCGAAGTTGATGCAGCGGTCAAGCTGCTCGATGGCCATCACCGTGGCCTTGGAGTGTTCGAGCACCATGCTTATGGCCAGGACCTTCCTGCGGGTCTTCAACCAACTCTCGAGTGGTTTCACGTTCATATCTCCGTTTATTCAAGTGATAGAGCTTTCTCTAGTCCCTCCTCGGGCTGCCTATAGACTAGGAGGTTCTCATCGGGCAGGGTCACACACATTTTGTCCCCCGCCTCAAGGCCCGACTCGTAGTTTGTGGTGAGCGTCTTCACCAATAGGGTGACGCCGTTTTCGGCGCGTACCTCGTACCTCATGGTGTCACCCACGAAGCTCGCTCCGACGACCTCGCAGCCCCAGGTGTTGACCTTCCCGGGTTTAGATGATAGGTTCACGAACTCGGGGCGTATGGCCAGGACGCAGGCTTCGCCCTTCTTCAAGTAGTCTTTACCCTTTGTACTCGCATTTAGCTTCGAGCCGTTCACGTTGACCTGGATGCCTGCTTCCTTCGCCTCGGTCACCTCACCGGTTATGAAGTTTGCCTCCCCTAGGAACTTTGCCGTGAATATCTTCCCCGGCCTCAAGTAGAGCTGCTCGGGTGTGCCGGCCTCTACTATCTGGCCAGCCCTCATGACGACTATCCTATCCGAGATGGAGAGGGCTTCCTCCTGGTCGTGTGTGACGTGGATCGCCGTCAGCCCGAGGTCCTTGACGAGCTTTCTAAGCTCGTAGCGGAGGGCCGTCCGGACCTTGAGGTCAAGGGCTCCGAGTGGCTCATCCAGTAGGAGGAGCGTCGAGCCCGACGTGAGCGCCCGGGATATTGCCGTCTTCTGTCTTGCCCCGCCGCTGAGCTCCTTCGGGTAGAGGGTGACGTACTCCTCCAGGTTCATCATGTGTAGCATCTCCTCGACCGGCTCCGTGCGCTCGGGGGGGGGAACTCCCCTCACCATGAGGCCGTATGAGACGTTGTCGTAGACGTTCATGTGTGGGAAGAGCGCGATCTCCTGGAAGACGTAGCCGGCGCCCCTGTCCTCGATGGGGAGGGGGGTGACCCGTTTACCGTCGATAAATATGTCGCCGGCATCGGGCTTGACGACTCCCGCTATCGACTTTATGAGTGTGGTCTTACCGCAGCCGCTCGGCCCGACGATTGAGAGGTACTCGCCGTCCTTTATCGTCAGGTCGATGCCATTCAGGGCGATGACCCTCCCGTATACCTTCCTGAGCCCCACGACCTTTATCTCGGGCATCTAGCTCGCCTCCAACTCCCTCTGTAGGCCGAAGGGGGGGTATTCGTAGACGTGCGTGTTCGCCGGGTCGAAGCTGACGCTGACCCAGTCTCCCTCGTTGATCTCTTTCTTCGCCCCCCTTATCGGGGCGCGTGCGGCGATCTCGTCGCCGTTTGTGAGCTTGACGACGTATCGGATGAAGCTGCCCAAGAAGTGGACCGCGGTCACCTCCCCAGAGAGCCTGTTGGGTTCATCTCCCCTCGGCTCGGGGGTGATTGAGGTGTTTTCCTCCCTGATGCCGACTATGACGGCCTCCTCGGGTTCGAAGCTCGCGTCGATGACCCTGATTGTTAAGCCTTCTCTCAGCCTCAGGGTGCTCCCCTCCCTTGCCCTGTTTTCGACTATCGCTTCGAGGAATGTTGTGTTGCCTACGAAGTTGGCGACGAATATCTTCTCCGGGCGGTTGTAGACGTGGTAGGGGGTGCTGAGTTGCTGGAGCCGACCCTTTCTGAGGATTAGTATCCTGTCGCCTATGGTCATCGCCTCCTCCTGGTCGTGGGTGACGTGGATCACGGTCAATCCGGAGCCCTTCGCCAGCTTTCTGAGCTCGGTCCTGAGTTCGAGGCGTAGCCGTACGTCGAGCGCCCCGAGGGGCTCGTCGAGCAGGAGGAGCTTGGCACCCGATGCGAGCCCCCGGGCGAGGGCTACACGCTGCTGCATTCCGCCGCTTAGTTCGTTGGGGTAGGCGTCCGCCCTCCTGTCGAGCCTCACAAGCTTCAGAATCTTTATCGCCGTCTCCTCGGCGGTTGCCCTGTCGCTTCCCTTGGCGAGTGGGCCGAATGTGACGTTCTCGATGACGGTCATGTGGGGGAATAGGGCGTAGGTCTGCGGTACGTAGACGGCGCTCCTATCCTCAGGGGCGACGTTGTTTACGTTCTCACCGTCTATGTAGATCTCCCCCTCGTCGGGCCTGATTATCCCGGCTATGGAGCGGAGGAGGGTGGTCTTACCGCTCCCCGTCGAACCCAGGACGCAGAGGTACTCGCCATCCTTCACCTCGAAGGTCAAATCGTCGAGCGCCTTGAGGGCGCCGAAGCGCTTCGTCACGTTGAGCAGGCGAAGGGACGGCATCTCACTTCTTCCCCCTGTAGACTATGAGCCTCAGCACGAGCAGCGAGGCGAAAGAGGTCAAGACTAGGAAGGCTATGCCGAGTGCAATATCGGATTCGGTGACGGGGATCTGGTGTTTCACCCATGAGACGAGAAGGACGGGGGCGGTCTTCAGCGTCTGGGAGACGGCCGTCGCCGCACCGGTCTCGTCGACGCTCCTCGTGAAGACGAGTATCGCGCCGGAGAGGAAGCTGTACTTCGTGAGGGGGAGGATTATCTTCCTGAAGACGTGGAGGGGCTTGCTGCCGAGGGTTCTCGCGGTCTCCTCCATCTCCTCGGGTATCCCCTCTATCGCCGCTGACATTGCCTTGACGAAGTAGGTGTAGGTGATGGTCATGTGCGAGAAGACGAGTATCCAGAACTCGGGGAGGAAGCCGAAGGATCGCCAGAAGAAGCCGAGTGATACCCCGAGGGCGATGCTGGGGACGACTATAGGGACGTTTACAACGGCATCCAGGAGGGTCGTCCCTAGCCCCCCGACCCTCTTCCTGGCGATGAGTACGGCGATCGGCAACCCAGCCGCGATGTTGATCAGCGTCACGAGAACGCCTATGGTGTAGGAGAGGGTCATCGCCTGCCAGAAACTCGGCCAGACGCCGACGCCGGAGATGGCGTTCTGGAGGGTCCCGTCGGTCAAAGCGCCGATGGCGGGGAAGGTGATGTAGATGGATGGGACGAGGACGAAGAGCCCGAAGATCAGCAGCGTGACCCCGTTCCTGAAGCTGACGCTCCCCCTCGTGCTCAGCCTCGCCTCCGGCCCGGGGTAGACGCTATTAATCGGAATCCTCAGCCTGTTCCCGAGGAGGCGGATGAGGGCGAAGACGGCGACCGAGGACAAGATGAGGGTGAAGCTGACGAGGACCATCGGCCCCTCAAGTCCCGCGTCTTTCGCGTTCTTGATGAAGACGGGGCCGTTCTCGAAGAGGCCGGCGACGATGATTGTCGCGCCGGTCTCTGAGAGCGACCTCGCGAAGGCTAGCAGGAAGGCGGCTATGAGGCTGGGTCTGAGGAGGGGGAGGGTCACGGTCCTCGCGATCGTGAAGGCGCGCGCCCCCAGGGTCTTTGCGGCCGTCTCATAGATCGTGTTGTAGGCGAAGAGTGCGCCGACCATGACCCTGACCACGACGGGGAAGGAGAATGTGAAGTGTAGGAGCAGGACGAGGATGAGGCCGGGGGCGATGGAGAAGCCGAGGACGCTAACCGGGCCGGTGTTCCCCCAGAAGAGGAGGGTCGAGAAGCCGAGGGCGACCGTCGGTATGACGAACGGGATGTCCGCCAGGGCGTCAACGACGTTGATCCACCGCGAGCGCCCCCGGGCGATGAACCAGGCGAGGGGTAGACCGGCGAGGAGGTCCAGCGCCGCCACGGAGAGGGCGATGGCGAAGGACCAGAACACCGCAGCCTCGGCGCGAATGAGCAGCTCCGGCTCGGAGAATACCTGCTCCGCCAACTCCAGCTTGAAGGTTATGCCGAGGACCGGGGGGAGGAGGATGAAGGTGACGAGGAAAAGGATGGCGACGACGTAAACCGCCTTCTTCACGTTTGGGCGGGAAGATAGCTCGTCAAGCGTCTTCAAGACATGCCCAAACACGCTATTCGCCACCCAAACTCCCCCATCGTTATTACGTCTCGGAGATTTTAATGATCGGAGAGAGTCTAACACCTTTATAATTTCCTTTCATAGAATATATATCTCATAGTAAACTATTGTAACTATATAGATTCTCGGTATGTTGAAGGCGTTTTACTGCGTAACGACGCCGAGGCTCAGAAAAGGGATTTAAGCGAACCACCCGCAACCTATTTGGACTTCCGACTTGAGCGTGCTCATATTCACAGACAATCCAGGCGTGCAGGAGGTGAAGCTCGTCGCAGAGGAACTCAAGAGGAGAGATATACGAGTGCACCTAATGGCGCCCTGGGACTTTACCCTCCCGAAAATACCCGAGATAGACGCGGGCGTCGTCTACGCGCCGAGTAACATGCTCCACCGTGGAAGCACCTACGAACTCACACACAGGCTTCTAATCCTGAGGGAACTCGAGAGAAACGCGACCGTGGTGAACCCGGTGGAGTCGATGCTCCAGTACTCGAAGGAGCAGCTCACGATGCGTCTCGTGGACCTTGGGTTGCCCCACCCGAGGACGATCGCGACCGAGAACGTCGAGGAGGCGTACAGCTTCGCCCACAACCTGCTCGAGCAGGGGAGGGAGGTCGTCCTCAAGCCGACCTGTGGTGCGAGGGGCTTCGGCGTCACGAAGCTCAGCGGCATAAGGAGGCGCGACGACCTCCTCCAGTTCCTCGTCTGGTACACCCGCGAACACGCCGAGGGAGTCTACTACCTCCAGGAATACATCAAGAACCTCGGCTACGATGTCCGATGCCTCGTGATAGACGGGAGAGTCGTCGGGAGGGAGAGGAGGTTCAACCAGAAAGACTTCCGCTATAACGTAGCCGTCGGCGGCTCAGCGGAGGTCTTCAAGGACCCCATCTACGACGACCTGTCCCTCGTCGTCGCCGAGGCAACGGAGCTGAAGATATGCGGCGTCGATATCCTGCCGGGTGAGGATGGTAAGCCATACGTCCTCGAGGCGAACTGCTACCCGGGCTACAAGGCGCTCATGGAGGCGACGGGCATACTCGTGCATGAGAAGATAGCCGACTACCTCCAGAGCCTACTTCGCTAGCTCCTCTTCCTGCGTCGGTTTCTAAGTATCTGTGAAGCGACCTTGGTAAAACCTTGTAGTCGGCGCCCTCGATTTTTGTCGTTAGGTCGACGCTGTTGTATGTGTCCATGAAGAGGATGACCTTGTCCTGCTCCCCCTTAATTCTAAGCCAGTCTAGGCCGCCGAACAACGTTTTCGACGTATAGGACGAGTCAAGATCATACTAAGACCGAATGAAACTAACCACGGTTAGGGGAGCTTGTTGAAAAGTGTCTCTATCTCTGCTTCGATATCCGATTCTGACAGTTGTATCTCGCATGATATGCTGCCGTCGTCTTCGCAGGTTAGGGTGTAGCCTCGGGTTTCGAGTGCCTCTAGAAGGCGTAGTTTCTTCTCGATCTCGGGGAGATCTGGTTTCTCTCCTCTGCATAGGGTGACTATGACCTCGATAAAGTACCGAGCCTCCTTATTGATCCTCGCGCCTACACCTATTCTGCAGCAATCGTGGGATTGTATTGGGACGTATGACTCTCCCTGGGGAGAGGAGAGAGCCTCCCGCCGGAGGTTTTCGAGGTTTATCGATCGCATCGTGCCATCCACCCTAGCTCTTTCCGAAGCGGCGGAAGGCGACTATCCCGGTGATTATGATCGCGGCGCTGGCAGCCACTACTGTCAGGAGGTCGTTGATGATCGCCTGACTGGTGACGGGGGCGCCCCTGAGGAAGATGCTGGTCAGGGCGTCTGTCACGTACCATGTTGGCACGAGGCGAGAGATGGATTCTGGGGCGGGGACGAATGTGCCCAGGAACATCAGGGGGAGGATGAAGACGAAGCTGATCCCCGTCGCGGCCCCGCTATTCCTGGCGAACGCGGCGGTGATGAGCCCGAGTCCGACGCTGCTGATGGTCAGCGTAAGCACCATAGCGAAGGCCATGATAATGCCGGCGACGCCTCCCAGGGGTCTGAAGCCCATCACGTAAGACGCGGCGAAGACCATGGCGACCTGGACCGAGCCGAGGATGAGGTTTGACACTATGTGGCCGGCGAAGATGTCCCCAACCGTGGTGGGGGTTACGCTTATCCTCCTCAGGATTCCCTGTTCGCGCTCGGTTGTCAGAGCCTGTGCGACTGTCATGATGAGGAAGACCGCGGCGTAGCCGAATAGGCCGGGGACCATGTATGCGAATTGGCTTATCTTCTGTGTATCGACGAGGGTCGGCGTGCCAATTGTGATTGATGTACCCGCCTTCGCGTTGACTTGTGTAATGGCGGATAGTGTTTGCTGAATTATCGGTGGGATGGCGGCGCTCGCCACCATCGAGCCATTATCGATCGAGAGGCTCAGCGTCGTGTTGTGCCACTTTGAGGGTGATGTTGGGCTCTGGTTGTAGGTAAGGACACTGGTCGTGAAGTCGGGTGGGATATCAAGGATCGCCTTCACCCTACCCTGCTGTAGATCGGATTGGGCCGCTGAGGGGTCGGTGTAATTCTGAATCGAGAGGACCTCGATGCGTGTGAGGGCGGATATGAGGACAGCCCCGTAGGGTCCAATATCTCGATTCACGACGGCGACATTGTACTTGAACTCGTTTCCCCCAATTGCGCCAAAGCTCGCCCCGAATGCGAGGGTGAGTATGAGGGGGAAGACGATCACCATGAAGAGGTTGGCGGGCTCCCGGATGGTGCGCTTCAGCTCCTTCACGACGAGCGCGGATACCCTTCTGGCGTTCATCTAGGACTCCTCCCGGATCTTCCGCCCCGTCATGGTGATGAAGACCTCCTCGAGGTTGGCTGCGCCGTGTTTCTGCTTGAGCTCGGCGGGTGTACCGAGGGCGATGAGTTTGCCGTGGTCGATGATGCCGACGCGGTCGGCGAGTGCCTCGACTTCCTCGATGTAGTGGCTCGTGAGGATGACGGTTTTTCCACGTTTCTTTAGGTCGCGGATTATGTCCCACGTGGCGTGGCGGCTCTGGGGGTCCATGGCGACCGTCGGTTCGTCGAGGAAGGCGACCGCGGGGTCATGGATAAGCGCCATGGCGAGGCTGACCCTCCTGATCATCCCACCGCTGTATTTACCGGCCCGCCTATCGGCGTCGGCTCCGAGGCCGACGGCGTCGATGAGCTGCGTGGTCCTCTCCTTGAGGACCTTGGTAGGGACCCCCTGGAAGGCGCCGAATATCTCTATATTCTCTCGACCGGTCAGGTAGCTGTAGTAGGCCGGCTCCTGTGGGCAGAGGCCGATTATCTTGTGTAGCTCCTCGGTGTCCTTGATCACGTCGAAGCCGTTTACATTGGCTGTGCCAGAAGTGGGCTTGAGTATGCCGCAGAGGGTCTTTATCGTGACGGTCTTCCCTGCGCCGTTTGGGCCGAGGAGGCCGAAGAGTTCACCGGCGTTTATCGTCAGGGTGAGTTCATCGACGGCCGTCTTGTCCTCGAATCTTTTTGTTAGTCCTTGGATGTCTATCGAGTACATCTCGTCACCTTTCTGTGGTTGAGGCTGAGGCCTCGGCTTATAGGGGTGTTTTAGCTTTGTGGGTTGGTTTCGGGCATTTCTGCGTGGTTATTTGGGCGTTTTTTGAACCGGTGGGTTGAAGAAAAGGAAGGGGTTGTGATATGCTAGTGTTAAATACCCTTTTCGATGCCTTCTAGTGAAAGGTGCCAGAAATGCCGAGCAAACCTTATGTGAAGCTGAACGCCGGTGACCCCGACGTCGAGGCCCCGAAGTACGCCATCGAGGCGGCTCAGGAAGCCATAAAGAAGGGCGGGGACTGGACCCACTACGGCGGGAACGAGATACCGAAGCAGTTCCGCGAGGCGGTCGTCGACTACTACAAGAAGTGGATAGGTCCCGAGTACAAGGAGTCGCAGGTCATCCCCGTGGCGGGGAGCAGCGCGGCGCTCTACATTGCCATGGCCGCCGTCCTCAAGGAGGGTGACGAGATCATCCTCTGGGAGCCAAGCTACAGCAACCACTACGTCATGCTCAAGGACATGGGCATCAAGATGCAGATCCCCGAGCTGCCCAGGGAGAAGAAGTATCACATGGACCTGGATAAGCTCTCCAGCTACGTGACGAAGAAGACGAAGGCGGTGCTTGTCTGCAACCCCAACAACCCGACGGGGTCGGTCTACACGAAGAAGGAGATCGAGGCGGTCGGCGACCTCGCAGAGGACCATGATCTGGCCATCTTCTCGGACGAGATCTATCTCCACTACGTCTACGACGACAACAAGTTCGTAGCCCCGAGCACCATCGGGAACCTGAGGGAGAGGACGATCAACGTCATGAGCTTCAGCAAGACGTTCAGCATGACGGGCTGGAGGCTCGGCTACGTTATAGTGCCTGATAAGTACTTGGCGAAGGCGCAGACGGTGGCGAAGGTCACCGCGCCTCGTCCGGCGACCTTCATCTACCCTGCGGGTGTCGCCTGCCTGCGTGGGGACTTCAAGTACGTCGAGGAGAGGCGGAGGGAGTACTCGGCTCGCCGCGACTACTTCACGAAGGCTATCGACGACATGGGTATGCCCTGCCACAAGTTCGAGGGTGCCTTCTACGCGTGGTTCGACGCCCGGAAGTATGGGTTGAAGAGTGAGGAGTTCATCGCGAAGCTGGAGAAGGCGGAGAACGTGGCGCTGAGCAGCGGAGCGGCGTTCGGGACGAAGCAGGAGGGCTTCATCAGGGTGCCGATGACGGCGCCGATACCGGTCCTCAAGGACGTCGTGGAGCGCGTCGACCGCTTCACGAAGAAGCTCTAAACGGCGTCTCCACCTTTCCCCTCATCATCTTGACGCTGTGCGTCGGTTTAGCGATTTTAACGAGTGTTTCACGGTCAGAGAGACGATTAGGGTTGAAGGGACTCGGGAACAGGTCATCAGGGGCACCCCCCTCCCTATATTTTTTATTTGGATGGGTGTGTGGTTTACCCATGCTCGTTTTGAGCGATCGGGATATCGCGAAGCTGCTGACGATGGGTGAGGCGATCGAAGCGGTGGAGGGGGCCTTCGCCCAACTCCACAGGGGGAAGGTAGTGATGCCGACGCGTAGCACCATAATGCTGCCCCGGTATAACGGGAGCATCAGCTTCATGCCCTCGTACCTCGACGAGTCGGGGGCGCAGGCGACGAAGATCATAAGCATCTACCCGGACAACCCGAGGCGGGGGCTGCCGACGACGGCGGCGTGGATCGTGGTGAACAACCCCGAGACGGGGCAGGTGGAGGCGTTCATGGACGCCACGTACCTCACGGGTGTGAGGACCGGCGCGGTCTCAGGGGTTGCGGCGAAGTACCTCGCGCCAAAGGACGCCAGGGTAGCCGCCGTCTTCGGCGCAGGCGCGCAGGCACGCAACCAGGCGTGGGCCGCCGCCACAGTCAGGAGGCTCGACGAGATCAGGGTCTACGACCCCATCAAGCCGGCGGTGGATAGGTTCGCGGAGGAGATGGGGGAGAGGCTCGGGATACCCATCGTGAAGGCGGCGAGCGGCGAGGAGGCGTGCAGGGGCGCGGACATGGTGCTCACGGCCACCACCTCGAAGACACCCGTCGTGAAGAGGGCGTGGCTCGGAGATAAGGTCCACGTCTCGGCCATAGGCGCCTTCTACCCGGACTGGAGGGAGTTGGAGACGGGGATAATCGCGGACGCCAAGGTGGTCATCGACGAGTGGGAGGCCATCAGGCTCGAGTCGGGTGACATCCTGATACCCATACAGGAGGGCGCCATAACGGAGTCCCACATACACGCCGAGCTGGGCGAAATCGTCACGGGCGAGAAACCAGGGAGGACACCCGAGGACGGCATCACCGTCTTCAAGAGCGTCGGCGTAGCCATACAGGACTCATCCGTCGCCAACCTAGTGCTCAAGAAGATACGGCAACGCTAGTCTTGGATGAGGCCTTGCTGTCTGATCTTCTCCCTCACATCGGGCGGCAGGAGCTGGTATGTGTCCTGCAGCTCGTTCCAGTCAAGCATCTCCCACCACTCGGGGCGGGTAAGCTTGATCGAGGGGTTGATCACCTCGATCTTCACGAGGTCGCCATCGTGGAACGGGAAGTTCTCGTCGCCAACAACGCTCTGCGGGATGTAGAGACGTGCACCCGACTTCTCGAAGAACTTGATCTTCGAGACCGCCACCCTCTTCATGCTACCTCGATGAGGATTAGACGGATAAACGTATAAATATTTAGTATTACTAGATTTACTAAGTATAAATTTTATATCTATATAAATTATAGAGGGTATAGATTGGAGAAGAGCAGTAGACCAGATCAGATCGCAGGCCTAGTCGCACCCTACAACGCCTGCGGTGGGTCGATTTACGCACATCAGCCACTGCCACTCATTCGGAAGAAATTTGGCGAACCCTACAGAGAATACGCGAAAAAGATCATAGAGGATCTCGTAAAGTCGGGTTACGCTACACCGCATAAGGGCAGAAACGTCTCCTTCGCGATCACAAAGACAGGCGTAGCAAAGTTGCGAGAACTTGGATTAGCTCCTTGAGACTCAGTTATTAATCCGAAGCGGTGCCTACTTCTTCAGTGACTGATTTGCGCATAGATGTCATCATGTTGATCGGCGGTCTGCCCGAGGCGGACCTGAAGAAGAGGCTAGAGATTCTCCGTAGTTACGCGTCTCCGGGTACCGAGGTGAGGCTCATATTGACGAGGAACCCGCCGCCTTCCGTTGATTCGCTGGCGGAGATGGAGCTGGCGGCCCCGGGGATTCTTGAGCGCGTCGTGCAGTCGGAGAGGGATGGCGCCGACGCCGTGCTCATCTGGGGCGGCCACGACCCCTCCCTGCTCTCGGCCCGGAGCCTCGTTGACATCCCCGTGATAGGACCAGGGAGCGCTTCCATGCACGTCGCCTCCTTCCTAGCCGACTACTTCAGCCTAATAGTCCAGCTCCCCGAGGTGGAGCAGCTAGCATGGCGCCAGATAAGGGACTACAGGCTGGAGGAGAAGTGCGTCGGCGTCTACAGCGTCGACATCCCCGTGCTGGAGCTGGGGAAGCCAGATAGCTACGACGCGGTCAAGGAGACGGTGATAGAGTCGATTGAGGACGGGGCGGACGCGGTCTGCTTCGGCTGCATGGCCCTCAACAACCACGTGGATAGGCTCACGGAGGAGCTTCGGGAGTCCCACCCGGGAGCGACAATCGTGCATCCTGGGAGGACGTCGATCAAGATGGCGGAGATGCTCGTCGAGTTGGGCCTGACCCAGAGCAGGTTCACCTACCCGAGCCCACCGAAGCCCGTCAAGCTCTGACCCCGGTGTTGCCGATGCACCCTATGAGGCGCAGGGACAAGGAGATCACCGACGAGGCCGAAGTGAGGGGAATCCTCAATGAGGCAAAGCATGTAACCGTGGCGATGAGCCTCGGCGACGCGCCGTACCTCGCCACGCTGAGCCACGGCTACGACGGGGACCGAAACTGCGTCTACTTCCACTGCGCCCCCGAGGGGAAGAAGGTGGAGATTCTGAGGGCGAACCCACGCGTCTGGGGCCAAGCCCTAGTGGACAACGGCTACCAGCAGGGGAGCTGCGACCACCTCTATAAGACCGCCCAGTTCCACGGCAGGGTAACCTTCGTCGAGGATCAGGAGGAGAAGGAGCACGCCCTGCGCGTCATGATCAGGCACCTCGACGATGCCCCCGAGAAGATCATCTCTGAGCAGATCACGCCCCACTCCACGGGGCGCATCCTCATCGGCAGAATAGACATCGACCACATGAGCGGGAAGAAGGCCGACAGGGTGATAGTTCAGCTCTGACGGCCATCATTTCCCCGGATCATGAATAGTAGTGCATCGACGCCGTATTCCCTCGCCCGCTTCGCAAGGTACACACTATCCAGCTCCGAGCCCATTAGGACCAAGACACTCTTGACATCCAGCTCATCCTGCTCCATCCGGTCAGGGCGGGCCAGTTTGGAGACGATGAAGTCCTCGGGGCCGATGACCCAGAAGTTGATTCCGCCGCTCTCGACCCTCCTGCGACGACTGAGGGTCTCCCCGTTCCAGTTGACGCCGTCGGGGCGAAGCCACAATTCAATCTCCAGACCCGCGTTTTCGTCGACGAAGATGGAGACGGGGTTTCTGTACGAGCAGAACGTCGGCTTCAAGCCGTATTCTCCGGCGATGCCGAGGAGCCGCCGGTAAGCCTCCTCAGTGGGTATATAGGCGGCTACGTCGAGGTCGAGCGTCGACCTTATCCTGCCGTAGAATGGGAGGGCGAAACCCCCGAGGACCATGTAGTCGAGCCCAGCGCCTTCAAGTAGCTCGACGATATCACCGAGCGCCCTTTGCAGACCGGACATGCTCGTTCAACTCCAGGAACAGCTTGAAGGGGTCGAGGCCCCTCGCCCTCAACCTCGAGGCGTACTCGGCGTCCGCCGTAGCTCGCCTGAGGGCGGTGGGCGTTGCCTTGAGCGTAATGTTGCCCAAGCGGTTATGCATCTTGAGGTACTCCTCGCCCAACACCGTTGCGGAGACGATGACGCGTGGCCTCCCCCTGCCGCCTCCCTTCATAACGCGTTTCTCGACGAGCCCCCTCTTTTCCATCTCGGCAACCGCCGCGATTACGGCCTTATTCCTCATCTTGATGGAGGCGACTAGTTCGGAGACGCTGCGTGGGGTCTTCGTCATGGTTAGTATCTTAACTGCGGCCTCGGAGTCCATTTTATTTCCCAATGGGAAATAAATTATCGGGGGCTAATAACCCTTCCCCCACCACTACCTATAAACCTCTGCGGGGAGTAGAAACAAGGATTCAACCGGAGTGAAGCCGTTGGCAAAGAAATTCAACGTTAAGGTGGACGAGGCGACCTGCAAGGGCTGCGGGATCTGTGTCCACATCTGCGAGACGAAGGGCGGTAAGAACCTGAGGTATGGGCAGAAGAGGACCCTGCTCGGGGGCGCCCTCCCCGAGGGAGCCGACAAGTGCACCGGCTGCCGCTGGTGCGAGCGATACTGCCCAGACTTCGCCATAACAATCGAGGAGGAGCAAGTCGATGTTTAAGCCGGGTAAACATCTAGTACTGGGCAACATAGCCTGCGCCGAGGGGGCGCTGCGCGCCGGGTGCCGACTATTCGCCGGCTACCCCATCACCCCCGCCAACGAGATCACCGAGTACATGAGCGGCGAACTACCAAAGGCGGGTGGCTACTTCCTCCAGATGGAGGACGAGATAGCCAGCATCGCCGCCTGCATCGGGGGCAGCTGGGCCGGCGCCAAGGCCATGACGGCCACGAGCGGCCCCGGCTTCAGCCTCATGCAGGAGAACCTGAGCTACGCCCACATGACGGAGACGCCGCTCGTCGTCGTCGACGTACAGCGCAGCGGCCCCTCGACGGGGCAGTCGACGGATGCATCCCAGCAGGACTTTTACCAGGCCCGCTACGGCGCCCACGGCGACTACGAGATCATAGCGCTGAGCCCCTGGAGCGCCCAGGAGATGTTCGACCTCACGGTCCGCGCCTTCAACCTCGCCGAGCAGTACAGGACCCCCGTCTACTTCCTCGCCGACGGGATGATCGGTCACATCAAGGAGGAGCTCGTCATCCCCGAGAAGGTGGAGATAGTGAACAGGAAAGCCCCATCTGGGTCGAGCGTCACCCCCTTCGGCACTGATGATCCCTCACTCGTCCCCGAGATGCCCAGATTCGGCCAAGGCTACCGCCTCCAGGTCACGGGCAGCAGCCACCGCCCCACAGGCGTCCGCGACTACTCGCCCAAGGTCCACGCCGAGAAGGTCAGGCGCATAATGAAGAAGATAGCGCAGGCCGAGCCCAAGATCAGGGACGTCGCCAAGGTTGACCTCGACGACGCCAAGGTGGCGGTGGTCAGCTTCGGCGCAAGCGCTCGCCCCAGCTACGGGGCCGTCAAGAAGCTCCGCGAGGAGGGCATCAAGGCGGGTCTCCTCAGGCTCAAGACCCTCTGGCCCCTCCCCGAGGAGGAGTTCACCAACCTCGCCAACAAGGTCGACGCCATCCTCGTCGTCGAGATGAACGCGGGGAAGCTCGTCAGGGAGGTCCAGCGCGTCGCATGCGGTGAGACCAAGATCGCCTCGCTCACCCGCCTCGGCGGGGTCACCCCGACGCAGGGTGACATAGCCCAGGAACTCAGGAGGCTCGCGCAATGAAGAACCTAGGACAGCTGAAGGCCGACTACATAGTCCAGAACCTGACCGCGTTCTGCCCCGGCTGCGGGAACGGCATGATACTCAACTGCTTCGTCCGCGCCGTCGACGACCTCGGCTGGAACGTCAACGATATGCTCTGCGTCTCGGGCATCGGGTGCAGCAGCTGGATACCGAGCCCCCACTTCAGGGGCGACACTCTCCACACGACCCACGGGAGGGCGCTGGCGTTCGCTACGGGTGCGAAGGTCTTCAACCCCTCGCTGAAGACGGTGGTCTTCACGGGTGACGGGGATGGCGCGGGCATCGGTGGGAACCACCTCATCCACGCGGCGCGCCGAAACATCGGCATCACCTGCATACTCGTCAACAACTTCAACTACGCCATGACGGGCGGCCAGATCGCCCCAACGACCCTACACGACGCCAAGACGAGCACGAGCCCTTACGGCAACCCCGAGCAGCCATTCGACATCGCCAAGCTCGTCGCCGCAGCAGGCGCCACATACGTCGCCAAGTGGACCACTAATCACGTCCTCGAACTCACGCGGAGCATGAAGGAGGCGATGCAGAACCCCGGCTTCAGCTTCATCGAGGTCCTCAGCCAGTGCCCGACGCAGCAGAGGAACATCCTCGGCATACGTGCCCCGGCGCAGGAGCTGCCAAGCAGGCTGCTCGACATGCTCACCGAGAGCACATATCTAGCCGATAGGCAGGAGAAGGACTACGTCTACGCCGTCCCCTCGGGTGAGCCCGAGGCCGCCCTCAAGGCGATTGTGAATGCCCTCGGCGACACGGGGAAGGCGCAACTCGTCGACCACCTCACACTCGGCAGGGTCGCCCGCGTCGACGCCACAAACATCGAGGCAGCGAAGGCAAAACTCAGCATACCCGAGGTAAAACGCGTAGCCGAAAACTGCGAGGGAAAGCAGGAGATAGGCGTCTTCGTCAGGAAGCAGCGCCAAGAGTACACGGAGGCCCTGCGCGAGGTCGGCAGACGCGCCAGAGGTGAACAGTGATGCAGACGAACATAATGATCAGCGGCACCGGCGGCCAGGGCATCCTCGCCGCCGCCGACTTCCTCAGCGAGGCACTATTCAGGAACGGCTTCCACGTCGTCGGGACACGCAGCTACGGCGCAGAGGCGCGCGGAGGCAGTGCCCAGAGCGTCGTCATAGCCAGCGACGCGGAGATATACGACATCCAGTTCGAGGCGAGCGACGCGATGCTCGTCCTCAGCCTCCCCGCCTACAGGAAGTACGTGGGCGTCGCCCGCAAGGGGAGCCTCGTCATGGTCGACAGCAGGATACTCGCCCGCCTCAAGCCGGAGGAGGTCAGGAAGGACGTGGAGACCATCGCGGTCCCCGCCGCGGACCTCGCCGAGAAGCTCGGCAACCCCATCGTCGCCAACATGGTCATCCTCGCCGCCTACACGAAGAAGACGGGGATAATCACCCTCGACCAGCTCCGCGACGCCGTTAAGGCGCTGATGAGGCCCCAATTCCACGACATCAACATCAGGGCGATAGAGGCCGGCGCCCAGGCCGCTTGAGGGATCGGCACGAGCAGGGAGTACCCGGCACACCCCATCCCCGGCGTAGCGGGCATCGTCGTCCGCGGCGACGAGGTCCTCCTCGTCCAGAGGGGAAAGGAGCCCAGCAGGGGGAAGTGGGGCATCCCGGGGGGCGTCGTCGAGGTCGGTGAGACCATCGAGGACGCACTCGTCAGGGAGGTCCGGGAGGAGACGGGCTGCGAGTGCACCCCCGTCAAGCACCTCACCACATTCGACTCGATCCGCCGAGACGACGACGGCCGCGTACACTGGCACTACGTCCTCTTCGAGTACCTCTGCCGCTACGACTCGGGGGAGCCCCACGCCAGCGACGACGCCGTCGAGGCACGCTGGGTACACCTCGACAAACTAGACAGCGTCGACATAATGGAGTCGACCCGCCGCTTCGTGGAGAAGACAGCCCGCGAAGAGGGGCTCATCTAACCAATTGGATACGGTTTATATATTCTCTCATCCATCTGGATAAGTAGATGCGTCATGTCCGCCGACGTTGAGCTGGACGCCAATGGGCTAAGATGCCCCCTACCCATCATGAAGGCCACCAAGGCCATCAAGGAGATGAAGCCGGGGCAGACACTCAGGGTCACGGCGACCGACCCGGGCTCGAAGAGGGACTTCGAGGGCTGGGCCAAGAACGGCGGACACACCCTACTCAGCGTTGAGGAGGGGAACAGCGTCTACACATACACGATAAGGAAGGGATGAAATGAGAGAAGAGAAGAAGCCGAAGAAGATGGCGATCATAGTTCACTCGGGTAGCCTCGACAAACTCTACCCCGTATTCATGCTCAGCAGCACGGGGGCCGCCATGGACGTGGAGACCCACTTGTTCTTCACGTTCTGGGGGCTGATGGCCCTGAAGAAGGGCGGGCTGGAGTCCGCCGGGCTCCCCAGCCTCATGACCATCGGCACGGACGTGATGAAGGGCAAGATCAGGGACGCCAAGGTCCCCACCCTCACCGAGCTCCTGAATATGTGCAGGCAGATGGGCAACGTCAAGATATACGCCTGCAGCACGACGATGGAGATAATGGGGGTGAAGAAGGAGGACCTCATCCCGGAGGTCGACGACATCGTCGGCGCTGCGACCTTCCTCGCCATCGCCCTCGACAGCGACGTCCAGCTCTTCATCTAGGTGCCACCGATGGCGCGCCTCACCATCCTGCTCTGCCACAGCCCGTTCCACCACGAGTCCGTCGACGAGGCAATCGAGATCGGGCGCGAGGCGCTGAACAGGGGGCACGGCGTCGACCTCTACCTCATGATGGACGGCGCCTACGCCGTCTACAACAAGCAGAACGGCGAGCCGTTCAACGTCGAGGCAGTCTACCAGAGGCTCTCCGACCTCATGGGGAAAGGGGCGCGTGTCGTCCTCTGCAGGGTCTGCGCCGAGCTCAGGGGAATCAGCGAGGAGAACATCCCGAAGGGCATAGAGGTGGGCGGATTATTCGACCTCAGCGAATCCATCTCCGACTCGGACGCCGTACTCAGCTTCGCTGGGAGGGGATGACCACGCCCGAGAAGACGCTCCTCATAGTCATCAGGTCTCCACCCCACACGACCCTCGACTCATACGAGGGCACGAGGGTCGCCGCGGGCCTCATCGAGCACACGGTGAGGATGCTCTACACGGGCGACGGCGTATACGCCGCCACCAAGGACTCCGACCACACACTGACAGGTCAGTTCCTTTCGGACCTCCCCGACCTAGGCGTGGAGTTCTACGCCGACGCGGGGTCGATGAGGGCGAGGGGGCTAGTGGAGTCGGATATGCTACCGATGGTCAAGATCGCCCAAGACACGAAGCTGAGGGAGCTGATCATGGAGGCCGATGCCTCCCTCTCGTTCTGAGGTGATGAGATGAAGCTACTGGTCATCAGGGGTAGGGACGCGGAGCAGCTGAGGCTCGCCGAGTCGGTCGAGGGCGCGGCGATCCTGCTGCTTCAGGATGGGGTCTACCTCGCGACCTCACGGATCAAGGCCGCGGGGGGCGTCTACGCGTCCGCCCCGGACGCCGAGAAGAGGGGCGTAAAGGGGAGGCTCCAAGGTGTCAAGCTCGTAAACTACGCCGAGATCGTCGGGCTCCTGTTGGAGCAGGGGTACACGATAGTCAACCTGTAGGAGGACGTGATTTGGAGATAGATTCAGTCGATAAGCAAATACTGAGCGCCCTGGCCGCCGACGCGAGGCTGAGCTACAGGGACATAGCCAAGAGGCTCGGGTTGAGCCACGCCAGCGTCTCCGCCCGGGTAAAGAAGCTGGAGGAGGGCGGCGTCATCAAGGGGTACACGACGGTAGTCGACCCGGACGCGGAGGGGCTCTACCCACTCTGCCTCCGCATATCGGCGAAGCCCGGATACGAGCTAGCCGAGATCGGGAGGAGGGTCTCGGAGTTCCCCGAAGTGCACGTCGTTATGAGGGTGAGCGGTGAGTGCGAGCTACTAGCCCTCACACTGACGGGGGACAGGCAGGCCGCCCTCGACCTGCTCGCCAAGATAAACCGTATAGAGGGCATAGAGAAGGCGGAGAGCCACGTCGTCCTAGAGTCCCTGAAGCTCTCGGGTTTCCGCCTCAAGTAGCCTCGAAGCCGTTTTTAACCCCTCCCCTCACTGCTTGTTGAGGCGCAGCGTTGTTCAGGGTCAGCGTCGACGTCGGAGGCACCTTCACGGACCTCGTCGCATTGGACGAGGAGACGGGGAGTGTCATGAACATCAAGGTCCCCTCGGTCCCCCGGAACCCGGAGAGGGGCGTCACCGATGCCTTCAAGAGGTTCCTAGAGGGGCGAGAAGCGGATCAGGTTAGGATGATCGGCCACGCCACCACAATCGCCACGAACGCGCTGCTTGGGCAAGTCGACCTAGACGTCCCCAAGGTCGCCCTGGTCACGACGAGGGGATTCAGGGACGTTGTGGAGATCGGGCGCCAGCGCCGCGCAGAGGTCTACAACCTCTTCTTCCAGCGCCCGCCGCAGCTTGTTGAGCGCCGACTACGGTTCGAGGTGGACGAACGCGTGGAGCACGATGGCTCAGTCTCAAAGGCCCTCGATGAGGGGCAGCTTGGGGGCGTCCTCGACGAGATCAAGGGACTCGGCGTCTCCTCCATAGCCATCTCCTTCCTGAACAGCTACGCCAACGCCACACATGAGGAGCGGGCGCTCGCCCTCGCCAAGGAGAGGAACACGTCACCGTACCTCACGGCATCAAGCCACATCTCAAACGAGTACCGCGAATACGAGCGAACCAGCACCGCCGTCGTGAACGCTGTACTCATGCCCATCATCCGCAAGTACCTCACACAGCTCGAATCCGACCTCCACGGCCTAGGGGTCGAGGCGCCGCTCTACGTGATGCAGAGCAACGGCGGCCTCTCCACTGTGGCGAACGTCGCCGATAAGCCCGCGACGATTGTGGAGTCAGGCCCAGCGGCGGGCGTCATCGCGGCGGCCTGGCTGGGAGAACTCGCGGGCGCCCGGGACATCATCAGCTTCGACATGGGCGGCACGACGGCGAAGGCGGGTACGGTCAGGGGGCGCATGCCCGAGGTCGTCCCCGAGTACGAGGTCGCGGGCCACATACACATGGGCCGCCTCGTAAAGGGGAGCGGCTACCCCGTCAGGTTCCCATTCATAGACCTCGCCGAGTGCAGCAGCGGAGGCGGCACAATCGCGTGGGCCGACGAGGGGGGAGCCCTCCGAGTGGGGCCTACTAGCGCTGGAGCCTACCCCGGACCCGCCTGCTACGGACGCGGAGGAACCCAGCCCACCATCACAGACGCTAATCTGCTCCTCGGGCGCCTCAACCCGGGGAACCTCCTCAGCGGCGGCATGGACATCTACCCCGAGAAGGGGAGTGCAGCCCTAGAGGACCTAGGCGGGAGAGTCGGCCTGGACGCCGAGGAGGCCGCAGTCAGCATCGTCAGGATCGCCAACTCGATGATGGGGAAGATACTCCGGATAGTCTCCGTCGAGAGGGGCTACGACCCGAGGGGCTTCACACTCGTCGCCTTCGGCGGCGCCGGCCCGATGCACGTCTGCGCCCTCGCGGAGGAACTCGAGATGAGCAAGATCATCGTCCCCCCCAACCCGGGGATGTTCAGCGCCCTCGGCCTCCTCACCGCCGACATGTTCCACGACTACACCCGCCCCATCGTAAAGCGCGTGAGCCACGTCGACCCAAGGGAGATCGAGGCCGCGTACCGCGAGATGGAGGCAGAGGGCAGGGAGACCCTCATGGCCGAGGGCGTGCCCGAGGCGAAGATGAGCTTCCTACGCCAGGCCGACCTCCGCTACCTCGGCCAAGCATACGAACTCACTATCCGGGCCCCGAGGAGGGTCGACGGTGAGTCACTAGCAGCGACCATCATCGGGTTCCACAGGCGCCACGCCGAGGCCTACGGCTACTCCGCGGAGGGCGAGCCGGTTGAACTCGTCAGCCTCCGCCTCAGGGCCATAGGGGCGATCCCGAAGCCCGACCTCAAGGGCGGGGACAGGGGCGAGGCGAAGAGGAGCGGGACGCGCCGCGTCTACTTCGAGACCAACGGCGGCTGGGCGGAGACCCCCGTCATCCAGAGGGGAGAAGGCTGGGAGCAGGGATTCAGCGGCCCCGCCATCGTGGAGCAGTACGACGCCACGACCGTCGTCTACCCCAGCTGGGGCGTGGAGACGGATGGGGTGGGGAACCTCGTCCTCGGGAGGCTAAAGCGATGAACGTGGATAAGACGACCGTCGAGGTGATCCGGGGCGCCCTCGTCTACGCCGCCGAGGAGATGGGCATAGCCCTCAAGAAGTCGGCGTACAGCCCCAACATCAAGGAGAGGATGGACCACAGCTGCGCCCTCTTCGACCCCCAGAGGCGCCTCATAGCCCAGGCGGAGCACATCCCCGTCCACCTCGGCTCTATGGCCTTCGCCGTAAGGGAGGGACTCGCCGCCTACAAGGGCAAACTCGAACCCGGGGACATGATACTCCTAAACGACCCCTACCTCAGCGGCACACACCTACCCGACCTCACACTCATCGCCCCCATCTACCACGCGGGGCGCCTCATAGGCTACGCCGCCAACAAGGCCCACCACACAGACATCGGAGGCAAGGCACCGGGCAGCATCGCCGGCGACTCCACCGAACTCTACCAGGAGGGGCTCATCATCCCGCCCGTCAAGTTCGTCAAGGCTGGCGCCATCGACCCAGAACTCAGCTGGCTCCTCAGGAGCAACGTCAGGACCCCCGACGTCCAGATGGGGGACCTGCGCGCCCAGATCGCGGCGAACAACACCGGCATCAGGCGTGTGTTGGAGCTGGTGGAGCAGTACGGCGCCGACACGCTTCACGCCGCCATGGAGGAGATCATGAACTACTCCGAGCGCCGAATGAGGGCCGCCATCTCAGAGATGCCGAGGGGCGTCTACGAGGCCTCCGACTACATGGAGGACGTCCCCGGGATAGGGCTCGCCGAGATCAGGGTCAGGGTCACCGTCGACGGCGACGGCGTCACATTCGACTACTCGGGCACGTGCCCTCAGGTCGAGGCGCCCATAAACGCCCCCCTCGGTGTCACCATAGCGGGCATCTACTACACCCTCATCACCGTCACCGACCCGACCATACCGGTGAACGACGGCTGCTTCCGCCCCATCACACTACGCATCCCCGAGGGCACAATGACCAACCCGAGGAGACCCGCACCAGTAGCAGGAGGCAACGTCGAGACGAGCCAACGCAACGTCGACGTCCTCATGAAGGCCTTCTCCCAGATCACGCCGGGGAGGGTCCCCGCCGCGGGCCTCGGCACCATGAGCAACATAAGCGTCGGAGGCACCCGCCGAGACGGCTCACCCTGGACGTTCTACGAGACCATAGGCGGCGGCTCCGGCGGACGCCCCACGGGCGACGGAGTCGACGGCGTCCACGTCAACATGACCAACACCATGAACACCCCCGTCGAGAGCCTCGAAGCCTACCTCCCCATGCGCTTCGTCTCCTACGGCCTACGACCAGACACGGGCGGCGCCGGCGAGCACCGGGGCGGCTGCGGCATCGAGCGCAGCTGGATCCTCACAGCACCCAAGGCGACCCTGAGCGTCCTCGCGGAGAGGACGAAAATAAGGCCCTGGGGCCTCCAAGGGGGCAAGCCCGGGGGCCTCGGCGAATACAGGATCGTGAAGAAGAATGGGGATGCTGTCGCACTCCCCTCGAAGTGCACCACCCAGATCGAGGAGGGGGACACCCTCATCGTCCACACCCCGGGAGGGGGAGGCTACGGAGACCCCGTGAAGCGGGACCCCCAACTCGTCCTACGAGACGTGATCAACGGCCTCGTCTCACGCGAATCAGCGGAGAGGGACTACGGCGTCTCGATAATAGGCGGGAGAGTGGATGAAGAGGGGACCCTACGCCTCCGCCTCAGGCCTTGAAGTAGCCCCTCATCGCCACGATGAGTAGCCCCGCGACGAGGGTGAAGACGGCGGCGAAGTAGAATATCCACTCGATGGGCGCGAATGCCACGATGGCGCTCATAGCGAACACACCTATTGTGCCGCCGAGGCTCATCATCATCCCCCAGACCCCCGTCGCAGACCCCCTATCCTCGAGGGGTAGCGACTCCATCATGACCGCCTGGCTCACGGGGAACTCGAGGACCGCGCAGAGGCCGAGGAGTGCCATGATTGCGATGAGCATCCAGGCGGCCTGGACGTGAGGCAGGAGGGCGAAGGCGGCCACGCTGACGAAGAGCCCGATCGCTATTGGGGTGAACCTCCCGACCCTGTCGGAGATGCCGCCGACTATGGGTAGGCTGATGGCCGTCATCAAGGCGTTCGCGGTGAGGGCGAGGCCGATCACCGCCTCGTTATAGCCGAGGCGAGCCGCGAAGAGCGGTACGAACATGGGGAGCCCCCAGTGGCAGAAGGCGTGGGCGAAGACGGCGGCGGAACCAGCCACGACCGGCTTCTTCTTGAGGAGACGCTTCACCGTCGAGGGGAGCTCGGACAGCTTCTTCGTGGCCCCCGAGACCTTGTCCCCGTTTCTCTTTTCGTGGTCGCCGCGTGTGAGGAACACGAAGATGAAGATGGCGGTCATGGAGACCAGGCCCGCGATGACGAATATCTGGCGGTACCCGGGGAGCCAAAGGGCGAGGAAGCCGCCAACACTGGGCCCTATCACGGAGCTTATCGCCCAACTCATGTGGTACTTCCCCATGGCCTCACCCACCCTTTCCGGTGGGTAGAGGCTCGAGGCATACGCCTCGGAGGGCGGGAAGAATAGGCTGAGCCCGAGACCGCTGACGAACATCGCCACGAGGGGCAGCCACATATCCCAACTGATCGAATAGATGAAGGGCACAGACGAGATCAGGACCAGGCCGATCATGATGAGCCTCTTCCGCCCGAAGACGTCGCTCAGGCTCCCCGCGATGAGGCGCAGGATACTCTGCTCGATGTTCCTGATGTTGTAGACGAGCCCAATGAGGGCCGTTGATATACCGAGCTCCGCCAGGAAGAGTGGCTGGAAGCTCTGGGGGATGGTCTCCCCGAACATCGCCATGAACGTGGCACCCCAGATGCCGAGGAAGACGAGCCGCTTCTTACTATCCATCAGATTCGCCTGTTTGCTGATTAGGATACGAGGCACGGGGGTGTGGATTAAAAGGTTCCCAAATTTAGGCAGATTAAACACGGAGCCGCATGGATTATAAGCGACGGCAGAACAGCCTCCCCTGATATGTGCCTCGCCATCCCCGGGAAGATAGAATCCATCGACGGCAGGACAGCCATAGTCGACTTCGGCGGCGTCAAGAGAGAAGCAGTAATCGACCTAATGGAGAAGGGCACCGTAAACCCCGGGACATGGGTACTCGTCCACACCGGCTTCGTCATACAGACCCTCGATGAGAAGGAGGCCCTGGAGACCCTCGAAGCCTGGAGGGAGGTCCTAGCCAACACCCCCGGCCTAGAGGAAGACGCCTAAACCCCTCTTCTCAGCTCGTAGACTATCCCATCGAGCCAGACGCCGTTCAACTCGACCGCCTTCTCCTTGTATTGTGTCTCCTTGAATCCCAGCTTCTCAAGCACCCTACGGGAGGGCCCGTTTCTGGGGTTGACCTCCGCGATTATCCGCTCTACTCCTAGTTCGAAGAGGTGAATGACCAGCAAACCGACGGCTTTGGTGCAGCATCCCCTCCCCCTCGCCGTGGGGATGACCCTGTAGCCAATCTGGACCGAACCGTCTTCTTGGTACCTTCCGACCACCTGCCCCACGCTCTCCCCCGACTCGGTCTCAATAATGTACCACAGCTGCCCGGGCTTCTCCCCCGGGAGCCACTCCTCAAGCTCCCCAATAGACACGGGCTCAATCGGCTCAAACTCCCCCGTGTACTCGGGGTCGTTGTTCCACCTGTGGAGGAAGTCGATGTCCTCGACACCGAACGGCCTCAGGCGAATAGTCTTCCCCTTGATCAAGCCGCTCTGAAGATAGCTGGAAGGGTAATTATCGTTGACGATGATGGGTAGGTAAACATTAAACCCGGAGCCCCTCAACTATCCCTGAGCATAGATGGTCGACTACTGGCGTGACTTCCCCGCGGGCCCAGACCCACCGAACCAGATACACGTCGTCACCGAGATCATACGTGGGGGGAGGAACAAGTACGAGTACAAGGCGAAGCAGGGGGTCTTCGTCCTCGACCGCGTCCTCTACACCTACTACCCGTGCGACTACGGCTTCATCCCCCAGACCCTCGACGACGACGGCGACCCCCTAGACGTGGTCCTCCTCATAAACGAGCACACCTTCACGGGCTGCGTCACCGTGGCGCGCCCGGTCGCCAACATAGAGATGTTTGACGACGGCGTCCTCGACGACAAGATAGTCGCCGTAAGCACCACGGACCCATTCTACAGGCACATCAAGAGCCTCACCGACATCCCGAAGAGCATGATAGACGAGCTGAACTACTTCTACAACAACTACAAGAGGCCCGAGGACAAGGAGACACACGTCGAGAGGTGGAACGACGTCGAAGACGCCAAGAGGCTCATCGAGGCGTGCCAGAAGAGGTTCTGGGAGAACTACGTCAAGCTCAAGTCCTAGGTCCCCCAGAAAGACATTAATCACCTAGCATCAGCTATGGTCTTAGGTGCGCGATTTGGACCACGAGCGCGAGTTACTCATGATTCCGGGACCTACGATGGTCTCACCCAGGGTCCTCAGGGCCCTCGCCAAGCCGATACTGAGCCACGGCGCGGCGGAGTTCACTGAGGCGTACGCGGAGACGCTGAGGCTCCAGAAGAGCCTCTTCATGACGAGCGGGACGCCCTTCCTCATCTCGGGGAGCGGGACACTCGGCATGGAGGCCGCAGCCGCCAACCTCGTCGAGAAGGGGGACAAGGTCCTCTGCGTAGAGAACGGCTTCTTCGGCGAGAAGTGGCAGGAGATAGTCCCCGGCCACGGCGGCGTCGCCGACCGCCTCACATTCGAGTGGGGCAAGGCCGTAGACCTCAAGCTGGTCGAGGAGAGGCTCAGCAAGGGCGGCTACAAGGCCGTCTGCGTCGAGCACGTCGACACCAGCACGGGGATCGCGAACCCCATCGAGGAGATAGGCAAGCTGGTCAAGGGCACCGACTCCCTCTACGTCGTCGACAGCGTCTGTGGCATAGGCGGCATGCCCCTCAAGATGGATGAGTGGGGCGTCGACTTCTGCCTCACCGGCAGCCAGAAGGCCATCGGCGCCCCGCCGGGGCTGAGCCTCTTCTGCCTAAACGAAAAGGCTTGGAAGGCGATAGAGGCCCGGAAGACCCCCATCGCCGACTACTACACCAACCTCAAGAGGTGGCGCCCCATCATGGAGGACCCCAAGAAGTACTTCGCCACACCCGCCACGGGTATGGTCCTCGGCATGCTAGAGGCGCTCAGGATAATCCACGAGGAGGGGCTGGAGGCGAGGTGGAAGAGGCACGCCCTCTTCAGCAAGGCCTTCCAGGCCGGCATCAAGGGCATGGGCCTGACTAGCTTCCCCGACGAGAAGAGCCTAGCCCACACCCTGAGCGTGCCCAAGCTCCCCGAGTCGGTTAAGGGCAGCGACTTCCGCGCCGCCGTAGGGAAGTTCAACGTCATAATCGCGGGCGGCCTCGGCGTGGTCGCGGACAAGTCTGTTCGCGTCGGCCACATGGGCAGCGACATGGTGAACGACCTCACCGCCACCCTCTCCGCCATGGAGATGGCGCTCCACCAGCTCGGCTACGTCAAGGAGCCGGGCGCGGGCGTCGGGGCGGCGATGAAGGTCTTCGCCAAGGCGTAGGTACGCCAACCCCATCTTTTTAACGAAATTCTCCAACATTACACAGAGGGTTACACGTGACCACCCATGATCCCTTCATGAGGAGGGCCTTCGACCTCGCCGTATCCGCGGCGGTCAAAGGCAACCACCCATTCGGCGCGGTCCTCGCCCACAAGGGCGAGGTCATACTCACCGCCGAGAACACGGTAAACACCGAGGGAGACCAGACACGACACGCGGAGCTCAACCTCATCGCCGAGGCACGGAGAACCTACCCCCGCGAGGTCCTGAAAGAGAGCATCCTCTACGCGAGCACCGCTCCCTGCCTCATGTTCACTTATGCCATGTGGGAAGCAGGGATAACAAGGATCGTCTACGGCGTCACATACGAGACATTCGCCAGACTCGTCACAGGTGGCGCCCCCCACATCCCCTGCGAGGATGTCTACACCCGCCTAGGAGCCCCCGCCGAGATAACGGGCAGCGTACTCGAGGAAGAGGGCATGAGCGTATACATACACTGGCCCAGGTGAGAAGGTTTTACTTAGCTGAAAAGGGGTTGAGCGTCTTACAGCTCGGTCTTGGCGCATGTGATCTTCGCCAGAAGCTCGTCCGCCGCCTTCGCCTCGAGCTTGATGGTGAAGAGGTTGCCGGGCGTCCTCAGCTTGAGCTTCGTGACCTCTCCGAGCTTCTTGACCTTGCACTCGCTCGCCTTCTCCGATAACTTGAGGAACTCGTCAGCGTTGATGATCTCTTTCGGCATATGTGCCACCGTGTCTTGACAAGAGAAATGGAGGCTAATATTTAGCCTTTCGGTCGGGGTCAGACCTCGAACTCGTCGCCCTGGTTGGGGGCGGTGGCCTTGAGGCCGCACTCGTCCTGCGCCCACTGGGCGAGGAAGTCGCAGCTGTCGGGCTCACCGTGGATGACGTAGAGGTCGGGTTTCCCCTTCAGCCCCTTTATGAAGTTCTGCAGGGGGGTCGCGCCGGTGTGGCTGCTGAAGTCGAAGTGGCGCACCTTGGCGGTGACCTTCTCGTCCTTCTCGGCGATGTTGAAGGTGCCCTGCTCGAGGAGCTTGGAGCCGCCGGTGCCGGGGACCTGGAAGCTGACGAGGAAGACGGCGTTCTCGGGGCGGAAGCCGAGCTTCTCCATGTAGAAGATTGCGGTGCCTCCTTGGAGCATCCCGCTTGGGGCGACGATGACGTCGGCCTGGCTTACCGCTTTCCTCCGGTCTCTCCAGCCGCGTACCTCTTGGACCCTCATGCAGGCCTGCTCGAATTGGGAGGGGGTCTTCACGGCCTCCTGCTTGTCGAGGAGGATGCGGTCGACTGCTCGTGCCATGCCGTCGATGACTATGGTGCCCTCGAATCCGTGGGCGTGGAGGATGTTGAACATCTCCTGGCTCCTGCCAACGGCGAAGGCGGGGATGAGTACCTTGCCGCCGTCGTTGACGACGTCTTTCACGGCCTTGACGAAGTCGACCTCGAGCTGCTTCCTCTCGGGGTGCTCGTGGGTCGCGTATGTGGATTCTATGATGACTGCGTCGTACTTCTTCTTGGGCACCTTGGCGGCGGTGCAGATGCGCGTCTCGATGGTGTTGAAGTCGCTCGTGTAGAGGATGTTCTTACCGTTTACCTCGATGTCTACCATGGCGGAGCCGGGGATGTGGCCCGCGTTCTGGAGGCTGAAGTTGATGTCCTTGAGCTTGACCTCCTGCCCGTAGGCGAGGTCGTTCCTCTGCTTCAGCATGTTGTCGAGTTCGATGTACTCGAAGGGGAGGTAGTAGTTGTTGAGCTTGATCATGTCCTCGATGAGTATCTTCGAGATGTCTGCTGTTGTTGCGGTGCAGAAGAGGGGTTTCCTCTCCGAGAGGTAGAACATTGGCACACCGCCGCTGTGGTCGAGGTGGGCGTGGGCCAGCACTATGCCGTCGAGGTCCTTCGCCCTCACGTGGGCGGGGAACTCTGTGGGCTCACCAATCTTCACACCGTATTCGAGTAGTAATTTCGCCTCATTCGAATGAAGGAGGATCGCATTACGGCCTACCTCATGGGCTCCACCCATGAATCCTAACTTTACCATTGCTATCTATTACCTAACCTAGGCAACGAAGCGACCCGCTGTTTACAGGCTTGTGTGCCTACGGATCGTCGAGTCCTTTCCCCGGCGGCTTATTAGGCCCCCTGAGGGGACGGTGCATCATTGCTTTTCATGCACTTATACCTTCCTGCTTGGGTGATTCCTTAAAAGTGTGATGGATGGGCCGTCCAGAGTGGGGGGCTTATTTTCGGGTTTTGAGGGTGTTGGCGAGGGCGGAGTAGGCGTCGGTGCTCCAGGGGTCGTTGCTCCAGACGGTGGTGAGGTTGATCCGGGCCCCCTCGCAGGCGTCCATAAGCATGGATTCAACTTCGTCATCCAGCTCGCCCTTCCCCCTGTACAGGTAGACGGCCTTGTGGCCGCTCCCGGCGACGTAGGAGGCTACCGCCCCCGCGGTGTATCTGGTGGTCTCGATGTCTAGGGGGGTGGATATCTCGTACTGGGAGAGGGGATAGGTCTCTGAGAGGTCGGCGGGGACGGGGCCGTAGGGGGCGGCGTAGAAGCAGAGGTGGAGCCTGTCGGTGTCCTCTCCCATCTCGTTGTAGAGGTGTTGGTGTAGGTGCCTGTACTCGTCGCTGCCGTCGAAGGGTCTGTGGGGGGGCGCGGAGATGAGGATGAGGGTCTCGGCTCCGGCTGGTCTCCTGTAGTTCTCGTTGAGGAGGCGGGTATATCGGGTGACCTCGGGGCGGGCCAGGCTGTGGTGGTCGTAGTAGAAGACGCCGTGCCCCTTGAAGGCTGGGCTCCCCTTTTCGAGGTCTTCGCGGTACTCCCAGAGCCGCTTGAGGGCGGAGGCCATGGCGGGGTGGCCGCGGCTTCTTCTCTCGACGAGGTCCCAGAGACTCCCCTCGTAGATTGCCTGCTTGATGGCGTCTATCTCAGCCATGCAGACGTGGAGGTTGTGCTCGGCGAGGAGCCTCTCGCGTTCAGCCTTCGTCGCGGTCTTGAGCTCCTCGGCGGTGTGCTTCCTGCATACTGGGCAGGAGCATGGGAGGTAGTTGACGTCCTCGAGGCGTAGTGTGCCGTGGGGTGTGAGGTAGCGGTTATCCTTGGCGTACAGTGCGTAGCTGGCGGAGTCGAAGAGGTCGCAGCCCAGCGCCACGGCGAGGCTGAACATCATGGGGTGGCCTGCGCCGAAGAGGTGGAGGGGCCTGTCGGGGGGGAGGTTGCGCTTCGCCGCCACTATCATGTCGACGAGGACGGGGAACATGTATCGCTCCATGACCTCTGTTGGGCTGCCGAGGGCGTGGATCTGGAAGGGCATCGCCCCGATGCTCTTCGCCGACTCGGCTACGAGGTCGAGGTGTCTCCCGCCCTGGACGGGGCCGACCCAGAGGGCGTCGCTGTCCTTGATGAGGGGGAGGGCGGCCTCGGCGCGGCGGAGGGTCTCGGCGACGGTGTACTCGACCTTCTCGCGTGGGACGTCCCAGCCCGTGGGGATGTCGAGGATGACGGCGATGTCGCTGCGTATCTTCCTCTGGTAGTCGATGATCTCGGGCTGGGTGACCTCGACGCCGCCGTAGACGAGTATCTGGTAGGCGCCCGAGTCCGTCATGACGACGCCGTCGTAGTCGAGGAGCCTGTGGACGTCGAGGTTGGGGATGTCGGAGAAGTTCTTCTTCGTTATGTAGCTGTTTGTGATGACTATGTTGACGTGGAACTCCTTCTTCATCCTCTTGGGTGGGATGACCTGGGTGAGGGGGTTGATGACGGGCATGAAGGCGGGTGTCTCGATTGTGCCGCCCTTGGTCTTGAGGCGGCCTATCCTCCCCATGAGGTCCCTGTCCTTGAGTTCGAAGGCCATATCGGCTCTGGGTGTGTGGGGTCGGGTATTTCACCTTGGTGATGGTGTGAAAAACTTACGCACGGCGATACTTATGGGAATAAAAAAAAGGGGTTTAGCCCTGGGTCTCTGTCTTGAATCTCTGGAAGATGTCTCTGACCCTGTCCGCGGCGGGGCCCGTGCCATCGAGTACGCCGGTCTCGTTGAGCCTTATCTTGCCCATCACGATGATGATGCGTGCCTCTGGGATGAGTTGCACCATGTTGGGGAACACCTTCTCTAGCCTCTCCTTTAACCCCTCGAGGTTGAATGGCCTCTCGGATGCTAGGATTCGGGCGACGCTGGTGCCGGCGATGAAGACCCTGTGGGTCTTGCCGCGCTCGGTGTTTACGTTGCCCAGGCAGATGCTCAGCGTGTTTGAGTCGTATCCGAGGAGTTCGCCGTCGTAGGACTTGCCGGCGGTGTCGAAGACCGCGACGGGCTTGCCGACGAGGAGGCCGAGTTCCTCGAAGAATTTTCTGCTGGTTACAGCCGCCATCTTGTTTAACCTCTAGACCACAGATACCCCGCCCCTATATAAAAATGAGAAAGTTCCGCCCCGCGGGGTCACGGTGGATCAACTGTTAGGTTATGGGTTGAGGCGCTTGAAGCTGGGGGTGTAGTCCTCGCCGCCGCCTTCCTTGGCCTTTAGGGTCTTCATGAGCGCGGTGGCTTCTCCGGGGGTCTCGGCCCTGCCGTAGACTCGGAGGGTCTTGAGTTGTGCGCGGTTGTTGCAGTGGGGGCAGGTCCGGGTCTGGTTGGCGGTGTTGGCGAGCATGAGTTCGCCGCATCGGGGGCAGCGTACGATGACGTACATTATAGTTCCCTCAGGAGCGCCTCGGCCTCGGGGCGGTCCATCCAGTCCACGGCGCCGTGGCCGCACTCGGCCTCCCCATCGAGGACGGCTAGGACTAGCTTAACGGTTTCCTCGGGGGTCTGGTCAGTCGTGTCTATCTCACAGACCTTGTCGGTGTCCTGGGCGGTGAGGGCGTCTGCCAGGCACGTGCCCAACAGCTCGGCCTCGACGTTCTCCCTGACCTTGCGGGTGCTGTATCCGCGGGCCTTCAGCTCCTCTTTGAGGAGCCAGGGGGCGCGGCGCAGGGCGACGACGAGGGTGGCCTCCTCCCGAGGGATGAC
>Ga0315273_10000289_pt1 | contig 49563 bp, 44 predicted proteins | sample YL17G02_0_MG_FD_205753 | JGI IMG/M metagenome (GOLD analysis project Ga0315273, IMG submission 205753) | Sediment microbial communities from Yellowstone Lake, YNP, Wyoming, USA - YL17G02_0 | ecosystem: Environmental > Aquatic > Freshwater > Lake > Sediment | place: USA: Wyoming | collected... | reverse complement strand
CCTTCCGGCAGGCTGTTCCGCTGCCCGAAGTGCGGCTGGGACGGCCACCGTGACCTGGTGGGAGCCGGGAACCAGCTTGGTCGGCATGACCCCCATGCCGATGTCGCCGCGCTGATCGAACAGGCGCATCCAAAGTATCTCCGTCCCTGGCAACAGGGGAGGAGTAAAGTCGATGAAACCGACCGTCCGACAGGCAGACCACTGACTCGCCCGGAGAAAGTGGAGCACGACCAGGCCATCGGAAGTGGCTCGCCGGGCACTACGGCGGGAGGGCGACATCGGGAGACCGGAGCCGTGAGGCTGTTGCTCGATCGTTCGTGGTGCGAGGAAAACTCCTGGAACGAAGCTGAACCTGAGCATGTTTCTCCAAGAACCCCCCAGCTTTAGCTGTGGGGAGTTTCAGTGTTTCGCATTTGGATCATGCTTGAGATTCGGTTGCTTAGGATGTACAATTGATTCAGAGTCCTATGCAACGAAGAATCATGCTGGTAACCCTTTCAGCACTGGGGATCCTTCTGCAAGCCCGCGCCGCCATGCCTTATGCTCTGAGTCTGGGCTCAACCGGTTTCAGTCCGGGTTCAATCCCCTTGCAAAGGACCCTCCTGACCTCCCTGCCGCAGGCTGACCTTGACGGCGATGGCATTCCTGAGATTCTTGCGTTGAAAGATAACCGGCTGAATATCATTTCCGGAGACGAGACGGTATGGCAAAGCCCTCCCGAATGGCAGGTTACCCAGGCTGCCTTCAGTGACCTGGATCAGGATGGAATCACTGAGGTCACCCTTCTGCTGTGGCGCCCCTTCCGACCCTGGCCCACAGACGAATGGTTGCCAAAAGGTGGGCGTATCTCGGATTTTCATAACACAGCCGGACAATCCTGCCACATCATCCTGATCGGATGGAGACTAGGCGGGTACCGAGAATTATGGGCAGGTTCGGCAATGGCAGACCCGGTCACCGCCTTTGCCAATGCGGATCTGGACGGCAACGGCTTCGAAGAATTGGTGACCCTTGAAAGCCGCTACTCAGCCTCGTATACCGCATCTGCGCGTGTGTTGAAAGCCTGGGAATGGAACGGATTTGGCTTCAGCATCGTCTCATCAATGAACGGTAGTTTTGGCAAGATGACCCTGATCCGGGACGATACCGGTCAGGTATTGATACTTGTCCCCTGAGGAGGAGACCATGAAAACCATATTTCGCAAAATTCTGATGATTTTTTTGGCAGCAGCGATCGTGCAATCAGCATGCATCTTCAGCACGATCACGCCCGCCCAGCCCACACCCATCACAGCCACCTCATCCCCCAACCTGTCTGACACTCAAATGCCGCCTCCGGAGGGGATTTACCCTCCACCATTTGCCTCCTACAGCGAGATCGCCTCGCGCTTGCCGCAGACCTTCAATGGCGGCGGCTATTCTCTGCCGCTCGACATGAACCAGTTGGAAAACCCCGGCGGCGTAGAATTTACAGCCACCCAACTCAACCTGCTATCCAGGAACGGTTTCGTCGTGACTGAACCCGTGCCGGGTCAATTCCGGGAGTTCTACCAGGTCTACGAGCAGGGGCGCTACGCAGAAACGCCTGTCTTCATCACAACCGATTCGATCTACCACATCTACCACCTCATCTTTGACAAGATGCTGCGTGACTTGGAGACCGAGCGCTTCATCCTGGATCTCAAGATGCTGACCAGCGCCATGCTGGCTGCCACTTATCAGCAGTACCAAGCCTTAAGCGGCACCGCTCTGGAAGAACCAGCCCTTCGCAATGTTGCCTATTTCGCAGTAGCCGCTCAATTGCTCGGCCTGCCCGAAGCGGTACCTGCGGAAGTCGCAGGGCTTGTCAGTGCGGAACTGGCATTGATCAATGCCGCCACCGATGCGGCGATATCTCCCATCTGGGACCGCCCCGATCTGCCTGAAGACCAGAAACTCATTGAGGTCTATGGTCAATACAAGCCTCGCGGGCACTATACACGCAGCGAAGACCTGAAGATGTATTTCAAAGCCATGATGTGGTACGGGCGGCTTACCTTCCGTTTGAACGATGATTTCGAAACCCGCCGCGCCCTGGTGCTGACCCAGGCACTGCGCACCGCTTCTGCTTCCGATGGCAGCGCAGCACTCACCCTGTGGAAGAACATCTACGAGCCGACCGTTTTCATCGTTGGCAAAGCCGACGACCTCGGTTACCTCGAATATGGAGCCCTCTCCGACCAAATTTTCGGTTCGAATCCGGATCTGAATCAATTCGCTGACCCAACCCTGTTCGCCCAGTTTATGCAGGCCAGCGAAGCCCTTCCGCCCCCCCAGATCAACTCGATGTGGGTCTGGATCTGGCAGGATCAGGAACAGGTGACGAAGGGATTCCGCTTCATGGGTCAGCGCTTCACGCTTGATGCCTATGTATTCGGACAGGTGCTGTGGAGAAAAGTGGGCACCGAGTCGGATCCGCGCGGACTGCCAAAGGGGCTGGATTTCTTTGCAGCCCTGGGTTCCGAAGAGGCATATACCATCCTGGCAGACATGGGTGAAACGCATTATGCCAACTACGATACCCAGTTGAACAAGGTGAAAACCGAGATCGCTGCCCTTGGAACTGACTCCTGGACACAAAACCTGTACTGGTCTTGGTTGTACTCCTTCTTCCCGCTGATCGAACCAAAAGGCAGCGCTTACCCACCCTTCATGCAAACCCAGGCCTGGACTCGCAAAGCCCTGCAGACCGCCCTCGGTTCCTGGACTGAATTGAAACACGACACCATCCTGTACGCCAAGCAGGTGATGGCAGAGATGGGTGGCGGCGGTAACCCCTCTCCGCCACATGGATACGTGGAACCTGACCCGCAGGCATATGCCCGGTTGCTGGCTCTTACCCAGATGACCTACGATGGGCTCCTGAGCCGGAGCCTGTTGAGCGACCTGACACGCGACAACCTGGAGAATTTGATCAGCGAACTTACCTTCCTGAAAGATATCTCCGAGCGTGAACTGGCAGGGGAGGCCATCACGGATGACGAATACTGGCGCATCCAGTACTGGGGCGGTACCCTGGAACAGTTCACCTTGAAGGCAGCCGATACCACCGGCGATGACGCACGCGATCTATCCGACCAGAAGGCTGCCCTGGTGGCGGATGTAGCTACCGGTCTGGACTCGGAAGGCCTGCTGGCGGCCCTAGAAGAAGCGGTGGGGCAGCCCACCTTCATCTATGTCGTTCTGCCCGATTCCCCCTTGAGGATCGCCACCGGCGCGGTATTCTCGTACTACGAATTCACCGTGCCTTCCTCCAGCAGGCTGACCGACGAGGAATGGCAGGCGCAGGTGGAGGGCGGGACGAACGCGCCCCAGCCAGATTGGACACAATTATTCATCACTCCATGAATTGACCGATCATGGGTAATAGAAGTGCGGCCGCGAGCGGGAGCAGAAACCACCGCTCGCGGTCAAGTCTCCTCTTTTTGGGGGTATTTGTGATCCTGCTGATCCCAATGGGAGGCTGCCAGGCGCGCCACACCGTCAGCATCGCTTTGCTGGGTGATCTGATGCTCGCCCGCGGCATGGACCCGGGACCAGATTCTCTGTCCTACCTGGGTTCTGAAATATCGGCTGCAGACCTGGCAATCGCCAACCTGGAGAGTCCGCTCGCCCCGCTCCCACCAACGGTCGAATCCTCTTACAACCTGTGTGCCACTTCCGGGCATGCCAGCCTGCTCAGCACCTGGGGGTTTGACCTGCTCTCGCTTGCCAACAACCACGCCCTCGATTGCAGCCCGGATGGTTTAGCGGGTACCATCTCTGCTCTGGATGGGGCGGGCATCCAGTCCATCGCACCCGGCACGGAAGCGACAACCCGGGAAGTGAACGGCTTGCGGCTGGCTTTTCTGGCGTTTGACGATGTAACCTCCCCGCTCGATGAAGCCACTGCCGTTACTGCCATCCGCTCGGCTCGCCATAACGGCGCGCAGGTGATCGTGTCGGTGCATTGGGGGATGGAATACCAGGGCAGCCCGTCCAGCCGGCAGGAATCCCTTGCCCAGGCGTTTTCCCGGGCGGGAGCGGTATTGATCTGGGGGCATCACCCGCACGTGCTCCAGCGGGTAGATTGGATCGGGAGCGTCGGGCAAAAAAACCTCGTCCTGTACAGCCTGGGAAATGGCCTCTTTGACCAGGGCGGTCTCGCTGACACGCGCCAGTCTGCGCTGGTGGTGGTTACGATGGACTCGGCTGGTGTGGAATCCATTCGCAGCGTGCCCTTTATCATCGATGTTGACTTCAGCATCCTTGAGGCGCCGGATGCCAGCGAGTTTGAGAAAATCCAGGACAGACTGCACATCCCCTGATGACCATGCGCTTGCGAACAAGATAATGGTGGGCATGAAATTTCCGGTAGGCTCTAGGATATAATTAAAACATGCCCCGCACCATCCTGCATCTCGACCTGGATGCCTTCTTCTGCGCGGTCGAAGAATTGAACGACCCATCCCTGCGCGGCAAAGCGTTCGCGGTGGGCGGGAGACCGGGAGAACGCGGCGTTGTGGCTTCATGCTCCTACGCGGCACGCCGGTTCGGGGTGCGCTCAGCAATGCCTACCAGTCAGGCGCTGCGCCTGTGCCCGGAACTGCTGGTCATCTCGCATCATCATGGAAATTATGGGGAGATGTCAGATAAGGTCATGGAGCGCCTGAATGACCTGTCCCCGCTGGTCGAACAGATCTCGATCGATGAAGCCTTCGTGGATATCAGCGACTTGCACGAATCATCCGAGACGATCGCCCGCCGCCTGCAAAAACGAGTCAACGATGAAATCGGCCTGCCTTGCTCGGTGGGTGTGGCGGGGAACAAACTGGTTGCCAAGATAGCCACCGAGGTTGGAAAAAAGACGGCTGTCAGAGACCAGCCGCCAAATGCCATCACCGTTGTTCCGACAGGGAATGAAGCCGCTTTCCTGGAACCGCTCGCCACTAGCATGCTCTGGGGGGTGGGACCCAAAACCGCCGCCAGACTGGCTGGTTTTGGGATCAAGACCATCGGCGATATCGCCCGCCATCCCGATGCCGATCTCATCCGCTGGTTCGGAGAGAATGGGCGCGACCTGAAGCGCCGGGCTTGCGGACAGGATGACAGTCCCGTGAGCGGTGAGCACGAGGCCAAGTCCATCAGCCAGGAAACCACTTTCAGCCGCGATGAGCGTGATGACAAGGTGCTGGCCGATACGCTGCGCGACCTGGCTGCCCAGGTGGGCCGCCGCTTGAGAAAGGCGAATAGCTGCGGGTCGACGGTCAGGATCAAATTGCGCTGGCCCGATTTCACCACGCTCACCCGCCAGGTGCGGCTCTCCCAGCCCACCGACCAGGGCGAGGAAATTTACCGCATCGCCCTGCACTTGTTGGAGAAGGTTCGCTCAAAGGGGAAAGCCGTGCGCCTGATCGGTGTGGGTGTGAGCGGGCTGGGCGCGCCTCTGCGTCAGCTGGAACTCTGGGGCGCGGATGCAGAAAAATCACGCCGTCTGCAGGAGGCGCTGGATACCGTGCGGGCGAAATATGGCGACCAGGCGATACGCCGGGGCAGGAAGATCCGCAAATAGATGCGCCATCTATCACAATACAAAAGATCCTGCCCATGCCAATAGAAGGAGAAACTGATGCCAGTAAGGACTGCATCCATTTCCATCAAAACGCGCGGCAATACCGATATTTGCGATATCACGGGGGAATTGAAGCGCCTGGTCACTGAATCAGGCCTCCAGGTCGGCACGCTGACTATCTTCTGTCCCTCCTCCACCAGCGCTCTGACGACTGTTGAGTTCGAACCGGGCGCGGTCGCCGATTTGAAGCGGATGCTCGAGGAGATCGCTCCAGCGGACCGCGATTACGCCCACAATGCCACCTGGCAGGACGGAAATGGACACGCCCACATGCGGTCATCCCTGGTGGGTCCATCGCTGAGCATACCCTTCATTAAAGCCACCCTGACGCTTGGCACCTGGCAACAGGTGGTCTACGCAGATTTTGACACCCGCCCGCGTCAGCGGGAACTGGTCGTACAGATGATGGGGGAATAACTACCGGCAGGTCACTGCCGCCGTGCTTGTCTCACCAGGGCAATCCGCACAGGTCGATCTCCCCCTCAGGCCAGTCCTGCTTGAGCACCGGCAGAGCCATCACCGGGATGCGGAAGGTTTGCATGCCCTCCGGTTGTTCGATCAGCATGGATTGCGCCACCACTTTCCAGCCTCTTTTTTCATAACTGGGGATCATTTTCTCTGTGGCGATCATCAGCCCAAAATCCACCTTCTGCGGATCATGCAGGAAGTCGACTGCCGCTTTGAGCGCCTCTGCGGCGTAGCCGCGTTTACGCCATTCCACCTTGGTGGCTACGTTCCCGATGCCCCCCAGTTTCACCTTCTGGTCGCCCACCCGGATGGTGCGTTCGATAATGTGAATATTGGTGACCAGGTCTTCATCTTCCCAGACCATGACGGTCCAATCTGCATTCGCCCATTTGGTGCCCGTCAGGTATGCATAAAGAGAACTGGTCACCACGCAGTCCTGGCGGGCTTTTTCAAATGTGGTCAACTCACTGGCGGATTTAACTTCAACTCTCATCGTGATTGCTCCTCATCACGAGCGTTATTCTATCCCAGCCTGTGAAAGGACGCAAGCGTAGGAAAAAATCCCGCCGTAATCCTTTGGCGGTGGTTATTGATTACAACCGCCCCCTACCCCTTTGCCAGCGATAGGAACACATCTTCCAAAGTCGGTTCGCCGCGAACCAGGTCTGCCACATGCAACCCGGCAGATGCCAATCCGGAACGAATGTCTTTCTCTTCCATGCCCCGTTCTGTGATCATCCGCAGATGGTCGCCTGCCAACCCAACCCGCAAAACGCCCGGACAGGACTCGCAGGTATTGAGGCCGATAATCAGAGGCTCGGCATGCACCTCCCAGACATCGCCAGCGACCGTCTGTTTCTTCAGGTTGACAGGGGAATCAAGCGCCAGGAGCCTGCCATCCCTCATTATCCCCACCCTGCCGCAATACTCGGCTTCATCCATATAATGGGTGGTCACGAGGATGGTCACCCCTTCCACAGCCAGCGCATAGATCAAATCCCAGAAACTGCGCCGCGCTGAGGGGTCTACTCCGGAGGTGGGTTCATCGAGGAAAAGCAGCTTTGGCTGGTGAACGAGCGCTATCGCCAGCGCCAGTTTTTGGCGCCAGCCCGCCGAGAGCGCCCGGGCAAGGTCCTTTGCGTGGCTTGCGATCCCGACCTGTTCCAATGTCTGCTCGATACGAGCCTTGTCCCGGATGCCATAGATACCGCCGTAGAAAGTCAGGTTTTCCCAGACGGTCAGGTCATCATACAGGGCAAATTTCTGGGACATATAACCGGACTGTGATCTCACCCGCTCCGATTGCCTGAAGGCATCGAAACCGAGCACGGTGGCCTTGCCATCTGAGGGAGCCAGCAATCCAAGCAGCATACGGATGGTGGTGGTTTTACCCGAGCCGTTTGGACCCAGATAGCCCACGATCTCCCCGGTCTGCACGGTGAATGACACATGGTCCACTGCCACAAATTCGCCAAATCGGCGGGTCAGGTTTTCGGTGATCACTACTTGTTCGGGCATGCTGCACCAAAGTCCATATAATCCAGATTCAGGAATGAAAGTGCAATTGGATCCTGCTTATTCAGAAAGTGAGATGAAGACATCTTCCAGGGTTGGAGGAACAAGCCGTGCGGTGAGCAGGGGTTCATCACTCGCAGAGGGAGATGAATATATATCTTTGAGCACAGATTCTGCCTGTCCTGCAGCCACCCGCAAGTGCAACCGGTCGCCAAAAGCGCGCACATCCTCCACGCCCATGATCTTCCCTGAGGCTTCCCGCAAAGCAGGCAGAGACCTGCCTTGCACTTCTAAAATCCTCCCCTCCAAAGTGGCGCGCAATTGCGAAGGGGAACCTTCAGCGATCATCCGTCCGAGGCGCATGAATCCTACCCGAGAGCAGCGAGCAGCTTCATCCATGTAAGGTGTGGAAAGAATGACAGCTACATCCTGGGCACTCCCACCGGGCGCCTCTCCAGAAGAGGGGTTCCGGGGATTGGTTGCCACCAACCGGATGAGCAGCTGCCAGAAATCCTGCCGTGTCACGGGGTCCACACCGGTTGTCGGCTCGTCCAGCAGGAGCACTTTTGGACGGGTGACCAATGCGGAAGCCAGGCCGAGTTTCTGCCGCATTCCTCCGGATAGCTGGCCTGCCCGCCGGTCTTTAAATGGTTCCAGGCCGACAAAACTGAGGATCTCGATGCAGCGCGGCAGCCATTCCTGCCGCGGCATGCCGCGCAGTTCAGCAAAAAAGCGGATGTTCTCCAGCACGGTCAGGTCTTCATAAAGCGAAAATCGCTGCGAAAGGTAGCCAAGCTGGGCGCGCGCCTGCTCGGTCTGTCTGGCGACCGAGAAGTTGTAGATGAATGCGTCCCCTGAATCAGGCTTGAGCGCACCCACCAGCAGGCGCATGGTGGTGGTTTTCCCCGCCCCGTCCGACCCGACCAACCCATAGATTTCCCCGCCGGCAATGTTCAGGTTCAAGTCATCCACAGCCAGGGTGGAACCGAAGGTCTTGCGTAATTGGTGGGCAACGATCGAGTCGGTCATGTCATTTTCCTGGTTCTGATCGCCCAGTCTCATAATTCCTGTAATGGTCGGAGGATCACCATTGCCTGCGCAGCAGCCAGCTCCAGTAACTGTTCCCGGCTGGGTCGCTTCGGCAGGTGGTAGACCTTTTGCATCAATAAGCCCACCATGGATGGGTGGCGCTGGAGGCGGATCTCCAGGAAATCTGCGATCCGGACCGGATCGGTGACTGGTTCTGCATCAGCCATGAAATGGCGGTTCTTCACCCGCACTTCCACCCTGGCATTTGCCGCTATATTGCGATACCAGTCCGCCTTCGTCCCACGCGCGGAGCCAAGATAGAAGTTCCCATCCATCTGCTCATACTGCAGAGGGGTGACGCGCTTTTGACCGCTCTTCCTGCCCGTGGTGGTGAGCAGCAGGATGATCTTTCCAATGACCGCTCCCAGCCCGATGCCATACAGGAATCGATGAATTTTCTGAACGTTTTTCATCCTGTTCCAGAATTCATCCCGGATCATGGTTTAGCCATCCTGGTTCCCATAATGGGCATCCCTGCTACTTGAAGATCACGTCGGCGGGCATGCCCGGTTTCAGTTTTCCGCCCGGATCCTCCACGTTGAGTTTCACGGCGAATACGGTACTCGTGCGTCCCTCAATGGTCTGGACGTTGCGAGGCGTAAACTCAGCCTGTTCCGCGATGTGACTGATTGTGGCTGCGAATGTTCCACCGGGGAAGGAATCCACCGCCACAGTGGCAGATTGACCGAGAGAGAGTTCTCCGTACAGGTTTTCCGGAACATAAACGGTAATGGTCAGGCTGTTGAGCCTGCCCAGGCTCATCGCGGCAGCATTGGGCGCCACAGTCTCGCCGGGTTGGATCGAATTGGTCAGGATGGTGCCATCCGCCGGGGCAGTGATGGTCAACTTGGCGATCTGCGCATCGATCAGTGCCAGGCTGGCCTGGGACTGGGCAACGGCAAGTTGAGCCTGGTCTGCTGCCACCACTGCCTGCTGCAGAACGGCCCGGGCTGCAACAACCTTGGGGGAGTCTTCCCCGGTCTGCAACCCGAGCAGGCGGTCCCGGGCTGAATCCAGACGCTCCTGGGCAACAGACAGTTCGGCCCGCACCCTGGTGAACTCTGCTCCCGCAGGGGTGTCGCTCAGATCATCATAAGCCGCCTGGGCATCTTCCAATTCAGCATGGGCTGCGTCGTAGGCAGACTGTGCGGCATCGCGCAGGTCGGAACTATTCGTTGAGTTGGCGCGGGTCAGCACGTCCTGGGCGACGAAGGCAGAACCCCGGGCATCCAGGAGACGCGTTTCCGCATCTTTGAGATTCACGTTGGCAGGATCAGCCAGCAGGGTGTTCAGGCTGTCCTGGGCAGCAGCGCATGCTGCGCGGGCTGCCTCCACTTCCACCTCCGCTGCGGCGATCATGGCAGAACGGCTGAAATAGCCTTCCGGCAGGGTATAACCAGCTGGATTGATTCCCCGCCAATCGGTCGTGCGCGTGGTGATGGAATCCAGCCGGGCAGCATTCACTGCCAGGTCGTAATTAGCCTGCGCGGTTGCCTGGGTGGCATCGGCTGTCCGGGCAGTTGCCTGCGCCAGGTCCAGGGAGGCGGATGCCACTGCCCGCTGCGCCTGGAGAAGAGTATCATCGAGGCGGAAGAGGACATCACCGCTATTTACAACGGCACCTTCATCCACCAATACTTCCACGATCCTGCCACCGATCTCAGGAGAAATGGTCACTTCTACGGCTTCAATGGTCCCGGAGGCGGTCAGTGCGCTCCCATCCTTGTTCATCAGGGCGCGAATTCCGAAATATCCGCCTGTCAGTACAGCCAGAATGAGGATAACGATCACAGGAACTGGAGGACGTTTATGTTTCATCAGTGACTCCTTAATCAAGACGTTTGCGGAACCGGACGGATGCCGCGCTCATGATGGCAATGCCAAATACTGCCAGGGCAAGGATTTCCGTCCAGATGGGACCGGCTCCCACTCCCTTGATAAGCAAGGCGCGGATGATGACCAGGTAGTAACGCAATGGAATGATATAGGAAATCCATTGCAGAAATTGCGGCATGGCCTCCAGTGGGAAGAAAAATCCGGACAGGAAGATGCCGGGCAGCAGGGTCATCCAGACGGTCAGCATCGCCTCCTGCTGCGTGTTGGCAATGGTGCTTGCGAACAATCCGATTCCGAGACCGGATAAAACCAGCAGTCCAGAACAAGCCAGGATGAGACTCAAGTCACCTCGTACAGGCATGCCGAACCACCAGTGACCGATCGCCAGCACTTCGAGGGTGTTAATGAAAGCCAGGATGGCATAAGGGAGGATTTTTCCAACCACCAGTTCCCACGGGCGGATGGGGGTGACGATCAACTGCTCGATCGTGCCTCGCTCTCGCTCGCGTACCACTGCCGTGGCAGTCAGAATGGAAGTGATGGCATACAGGATCATGCCGATCACACCCGGGATCATGAAATGGGAACTGACCAGGTCGGGGTTATACCAGACCCGGGTGCGCACCTGCAATGGCTGCTGGAATTTGCTGGTATCCATACCGAGGCTTTCCAGGCGCTGGATCATCAATTGGGTGGCATGGGATTGACCGATGAGCGTGGCAGCGGCGAGCGCCGTCGACCCGGTAGTGGCATCTGACCCGTCCAGGATGATTGCCACTTCGGCCTTACCCTGCGCCAGGGCGGTATTGTAATCCGGCGGGATGATGAGACCTGCGCGTGCCTTGCCCTGCTCGATCAGCAGCCTGATCTCATCCTCCGATCCCACCATGTATGCCAGTTGAAAGTAGTCAGCGGCGCTGTACGCCTCCTGCAGGGATCGCGACTCTGCGCAACGGCACTGGTCGAAGACCGCCAGGGGTACATTGCGCACATCGCTGGTGGCGGAATACCCCAGCAGGAATAACTGCATGATCGGGATGATGAGAATGATGACCAGCGTGCGTTTATCACGCGTGATCTGGATGAATTCCTTGCGCAGGATGGAGGCGAGACGAGAATTCATGCTGGCTCCTTGGTCGCCAGGATGCCGTGAAGAAAGATCTCCACGAAATGGTCGAGAGCATTGTCCGACATCAGGGCAGCTGGTGTGTTGGCAAGCAATAACTCGGTCATATAATATGAAAAGAACAAGCCCAGAAAGGCGCGGAAGAGTACGAAAGGCGGGATCGAGCGCAAATTCTGCGTATTGAACTTCCCGATCAAAGGCAGCACCTGCGGAAGGACTTGCTTGAGCATATTTGGCATGTTGCGACCGTTGAATTCTACCATCTCGATGAGCATCAACTTGATGAAATCAGGTCGTTTGCCCAGCTCATCCACCATCGCCCGGGCAGCCTGGCGCACGAATGTTTCCATGTCTTCGGTTGGTGTCTTGAGCAGGACAGGCAGGATCTGCTGATACGGATGCTTTGTATTTATGAGTTCGCTGAAAATGGCTTCCTTGCTCTCAAAGTGGTTATAAATGCCGCCCAGTGCCAACCCTGCTTGAGACGCGATCTGGCGCATGGATGTGGCAGCATATCCCTGCTCGAGGAACAGCTTGTAGGCGTTTTCGAGAACGGCAAGGCGGGTGCGTTCGCCTTTGGAAAGTCTTTTTTCTGCCATCGATTTCGATCCTGAATTGAACGAACGTACGTTTTTATTTTACCGCATCTCATAAATATGTCAAATGGATTTACCTCCTGGACGGCATCGGTGGTGGATCATTCACCAGATTGAAGTCCAACCTGACCATTCAATGAGGACACATACTACTACCAGCCCCCTGCAGGAACCTCCCTAAAAGAAGCAGCCTGCCTCTTGGGCAAGTGGTAGAATTGACCGCGATGCCAAGCCTGGATGAGTCCATCCGCAAGACCTTGAAATACAACATCACCGTCAACCTGCTGGACGGTGCTTTTTATGGTCTGGGATGGGGGTTCGGTTCGATGGGCACCATCATGACCCTTTTCGTCAGCCGGATGACCCATTCAGCTGTCCTGATCGGTCTGATCCCTGCCATCCATGCGGTCGGATGGCAATTGCCGCAGTTGTTCATGGCAAACTCGGTCTCGCGCTTGCGGCTTTATAAGCCAATGGTGATGTGGATCACGATCCACGAACGCCTGCCATATCTGGCGCTCGTGCCGGTTGCGATCTTCATGTCTGCCCTTGGCAACAAGGCTGCCCTGGTGCTCACCTTCCTGATCCTCATCTGGCAGGGGCTGGGTGCCGGGTTTACTGCCAATGGATGGCAAAGCCTGATCGCCAAGATCATCCCGGGTGACTGGCGGGGGACTTTTTTTGGTGCACAGGCAGCCATTGCCAATGTGCTCATCAGTGTCACAGCGATTGCAGCCGGGTACATTCTATTGAAGGTGCACGACCCACTAAATTTTGCCATCTGTTTCACCCTGACTTTCATCTGCATGGTCCTGTCGATGGTTTTTCTCGGCATCACCCGCGAGCCAGTGGATGATGAAAAAACCATCCCTGCAATCATGCCCTCCTCCTGGAAAGGCGGGCTGGAAATCCTGCGCGGCGACAAGAATTTCCGCGCTTTCTTATTTGTGCGCCTGCTCTCCCAATTCGCCACGATGGGCTTCGCTTTTTACATCCTCTATGGCCTGCAACACTTTGAAATGAGCGACCTGAATGCAGGGTTCCTGACAGCCGCTCTCACCATCACCCAGACGATCGCCAATGCGCTGATGGGCTGGCTGGGAGACCGGCTTGGTCACCGAGCCATGCTCATCGCCGGGTCGGTGGCTGTAAGTATCAGTTCACTGCTGGCTTGGATGGCACCATCACTGGGCTGGATGTACCCGGCTTTCATCCTTGCAGGGCTGGCAAATGTGGCTTACTGGACGATTGGCATGGCCATCACCACCGAGTTTGGTTCTGAAGAAACCCGCCCCACCTACATCGGGTTGTCCAATACCCTGGTGGCCCCATTCACGATTCTTGCCCCCCTGCTTGGCGGCTGGATCGTCGAGACAGCCGGCTTCAGCACCACCTTCTTCATTTCGACCGTCGGCGGCTTGATCCTTGCCGGGCTCCTCATCTGGTTGGTGCGCGACCCACGGCCGCGTCGGGGTTAATTCGCAAGTCGGGATCGACCCGGTAGAATAATTGATAGCCTCTGACAGGATCATCAGTTAAAATCCGGGCATCACACGCTGCCTGATTTTCCTTTTGCTTGTACGCAGCAATAAGAAAGGTTTTCTATGCGACCAGTTGCCATCATCGGGGTCGGTCAGACCAAAATAGACGAACAATGGGAGAGATCCATCCACCAGATCGCCGTGGAGGCCATCCGGGCTGTTTTGATCGATGCCGGGCGGGAGGATGCCGCCGCTCTTTTCGTTGGCAACATGATGTCGGGCATCCTCAACAGTCAGAATAACCTTGGTCCGTTGGTGTCAGATTGGGCCGGTTTGAAGGTGCCTGCGGTGAAAGTGGAAGCCGCCTGCGGGTCTGGTGGAGCCGCTCTGCGCAGCGGGTTGATGGCGGTTGCATCCGGCGAGGTTGATTCTGCCCTCGTGGTGGGTGTGGAGAAGATGACCGACCGCCACCCCCACGAGGTCACTGCTGCCCTCGCCACCGCCGCAGACGCTGACTACGAAGTGGAGATGGGGGTCACGTTCGTTGGCCTGAACGCCCTCATCATGCGCAGATACATGCATGAATACGGATGGAAGCATTCCGATTTCGCCCCTTTTGCCATCAATGCCCACGCCAATGCGATGCATAATCCATTCGCCCGCCTGCACAAACGGATCACGCTCGAAGACTTCGAAAAGAGTGCCATGATCGCCACCCCCATCAACCTGCTGGACGCCTCCCCCATCGGGGATGGGGCCGCAGCCCTCTACCTCGTGCCTGCAGATTCGCTTAAAGGCAAGTCGCACATCCTGATACGCGCCTCCACCTCTGCCACCGATACGATCGCCATCCACGACCGCTACGAGCCTCTTTTTCTGGCGGCGGCTTCCAGATCTGCAAAGGAAGCCTACCAGCAGGCAGGGATCGGACCCGCTGATATTGACCTTTTCGAACTGCACGACGCTTTCACGATCATGTCTGCACTATCGCTGGAAGCCTGCGGGTTTGCCGGGCGCGGGCAGGGTCCGCGCCTGGGCCTGGACGGAAATATTGCGATCTCCGGAAGCATCCCGGTGATGACACGCGGCGGCCTGAAAGCACGCGGCCATCCCGTGGGCGCCACCGGAGTCTACCAGGTGGCGGAGGTGGTGCAGCAACTGCGCGGCGAATGCGGCGAGACCCAGGTGGCCGATGCCCGCGTCGGCATGACTCAAAACATCGGCGGCTCCGGCGCGACCATCGTGACTCATATCCTGCAACGCGGCTGAATGTCTCCGATAACCAGGAGCAGCCGGTCGCTTTTGTTGTAAAATTATCCCATGCGACTCAAATTCACCCGTCTTCTGATCCGCGTACTGCTCTTCCTGCTGACCCGTGTGGAGGTGCGCGGCAGGGAGAATATTCCCACCAACACCAACTTCATCATCGCTGCCAACCACATCGGCCTTGTGGATGCATTTCTGCCTTTCTATATCGTCAATAACTCCAATCTCGTGCTCCTGGTGGGAGAAAAATGGGAAAAGTTGGGGATCATGCGCTGGCTCGGGCGAGGCTTGAATTTCCTTTTTGTGGACCGGTTCAATCCAGACCTGAAAGCCATCCGCGAGGTAATCACCCGAATGAAGAAGGGCGAGGTCCTGGTGATCACCCCGGAAGGCACGCGCTCCAAGGTCGGTTACCTGATCGAAGGGAAACCCGGGGTCAGTTACCTGGCTGCCAAACTGGGTTACCCACTCACGCCGGTCGGGATCAGCGGTACTTTCGACCAGGTCTTTTTCCACCAGTTGAAACGGCTGCATCGGCCGCATGTTACTGTCAGCATTGGAGCTCCGTTCAGCCTGCCGCCTCTCCCAAGCGAAGCACAGGAACGTGATGAAGCGCTGAAACTTGACACCGATGAGATCATGTGCCGCATCGCCTCTCTGCTCCCGCTCGAGCAGCGCGGTGTATACACAGATCATCCGCGTCTGAAGGAATTATTGGCTGGCCAGGGCTGATTCCAGGCTAACCTTCACGCTCGAAGGGGGTTTTATCCACGAGGCCATTTATGAAGAAATCAACCCATCAGATCTTCCGGTTTTTCGTCCGTACCATACTGAATCTCATTGCCCGTTTCGAGATCACCGGCTTCGAACACATGCCAACCGGCGGTTTTGTCATCGCGGCTAATCACATCGGGCGGTTGGATGCGGCTCTCGCATATTACTTCCTCGATCGACCTGACATTATCATGGTCGTTGCAGAAAAATACGAAAAATATGCCTTTTTTCGCTGGCTGGTGAGACTGACCAATGGTATGTTCGTTGACCGCTACAATGGGGACATTCATGCCATTCGTGAGACGCTGCGCCGTCTGCAACAGGGGCAGGTGTTCACCATCACTCCCGAAGGGACGCGTTCCAAATCTGGCAACCTGCAGGAAGCCAGACCGGGCGCGATCTACCTGGCATGGAAAGCTGGTGTGCCCATCCTGCCTGTGGCATTGACCGGGACTGAGGATGCAGTGGTGGCAGACCGATTAAAGCATTTCAGACGATTGCGGGTTAAGATCGTCGCTGGTCAGCCGTTCAGTCTCCCGCAGGATATTCACGGCATGGGGCGGGATGCCGCCATGCAAGAATACACCGACGAAGTGATGTGCCATATTGCTGCACTCTTACCCCCAGAGAGGCGCGGCGTGTATGCGGAGCATTCGAGGCTGAAGGAATTTTTATTGCCGTGAAATACAAATAGCCGCCCTGGAATAAATATGGCGGCTATTTTATTTTCCCGAGGATTCTATCGAGGATCCACTACCCGTCCCATGAACAAGATCGTCCCGGTGGGAGTATCGCGGATAACATAGAAAAATGGCCGGTCGATGGTCAGTACGATGCCTTCCGGCATCGAAGTTGTCGACATCACCACGACCGTCGCGGCGGCCGCTTCAGTACCTTTTTCATCCACGGCTATGAACGCCTTGTGGATCGCATCGCTGATGAACAGATCGCGCTGGCCATCAATTCCTGAAAAATCCGCAGCAACTGGATCGAAAGCAGCCTGCATACCCATTCCTGCCAGGAGTTCTCTCAATCCAACCTGGGTCTCAAATGAAAATTTTGGCATGGAGAGGATGACTGCCTGCGGTTCCATCACTGCGAGGATCTGCCCGTAATCTTCCGCTGACAGGTCTGACTCGAAAGCCTCGAAATTTCCGTTGTCCGGCACCATGATGACCATTTCGGTCGAACCGCCTAGATAGGGAAGCCCTACCGCCTGCCAGCCATCCCCCGCTGCATAGGAAAAAGTCACCGGATGGCTGAATTCCATCGTCGGCACGCTGATCCTATCGCCGTTGAGAAGGTAGAATTGCCTGTCAGCGGTATTGTTGGCCTCGAATTTATATTCCCAGGTTGCCTTGAAATAAATGGCATTTGCAAGCACCAGCCGCGTCAACGTGTCGATCACGCCAGGTGGGATGATATCCTTGATGCGGCTTCTTGTCTGGTCGGACACCCATTCGTTGATGCTTCGCCGGACACCCTCAGGATCATTCTCGAAATCCACCAGGCGCATCCCGGCTCCATAATTAACTGCCAGCAGGTCAAGGTATTCCGGCAGGAAAGACCAGCCATCCTGTCCCCACAGGGCGTTGGCGATGTTCAATTGGAATCGCTCATTCTCATCCACACCAGAGGCCTCGGCAGGACGACCGGCAAGGTCGAGATCGAGCGCGTTGAAGGCAGCGTGGAATCCTTCCGCGGGCAGTGTGTAATGCAACACTTCCGCCATCTGTGCAGCTGTAACGTCTTTTGCTCCACCGTAAGCCATGGCAAAGGCCAGGGAAATGCTGTACGGGGAGTAAACTATGTTCCCATTCAAGGTGCGTACTGCGTTATACAGGTCGAATGCAAAGGCGGTATTCCCGGTCACCAATTGCTCGATGTCAGATGAGGCTACATCCGGGTTCGAAGCGCGTTCGAGTCCCGACATGGTGACTTTCCCGGGTCCGCAGGCACTCAAGATCAGGACAGGAATGATCAAGGCAGAGAAGAGGACCTTCAGGTGCTTATTCATCTTTTTCTCCTTTCAAAGACAAGCAAGACTTACCCTAAAGATGCCATTCGCATCCATATTGTTCCCCAATCCTAAATGATTTCTCCCGGTTTGCGTAGCAGGAACTGACCCTTGCCTGCCTTCCCAAGCCAGTTTCCGCCATCCACAATGCACTGCCCGCGCAGGAACACTTTCTCGGGCATACCGGTCAGGTCCCATCCTTCATATAAATTGTAATCCGTGCGTTGATGTGAAAGCGCAACACCGCATTTCACCTTCTTCCCTGGATCCCAGATGACAATATCTGCATCCGAGCCGGGCAACAGCGCACCCTTGCGGGGGTACAGTCCGAAGATCTTCGCCGGGTTGGTGGAGGTGAGGGCAACGAACTGGCTGGCTGTCATCTTTCCGGAACCCACCCCGGTTGTCCACAGGACTGGCAGCCTGTCCTCCACTCCGGGTAGTCCATTGGGTACCCTGGTGAAATCTCCCGCACCCAATTCCTTGCCGGGGATGGCAATCTGTTTCCCTTCATATACTATTGGCTTTGTCCCATCATAGAAGAATGGGCAATGGTCAGTGCCTATCGTCTGAATGGTGCCATCGCCCAGCCCTTCCCAGAGACGGGCATTGTCTGCAGCAGTGCGTACGGGCGGTGAGCAGATCCATTTTGCCGCATCCGGGCGGCAGAGGTCATCCTCGCTAAAAAAGAGATATTGAGGGCAGGTCTCACCCATCACCCTGGAAGCCTTTTTACGCCATGTCGAGAGCAGGTCCACCTCACCGGTGGAAGTCATGTGGACAAGGTACACTGCCGCTCCTGCGCTGGCAGCCAGTGCAAAGATCCGCTCAGCCGCGGCAACGGCTCCTGAGGCGGGACGGGTGCGGGCATGCCAGATCGGGTCGGTATGACCGGCAGCCAGTGCATCCGCGGTGAGCCGCTCGATCTCGTCGCCGTCCTCCGCATGGAGCATGACCAGCATCCCGTTCTCTCTCGCAATATTCATTGCCTGCAGGATGCTGCTGTCATCGATGCGCAGGCGGCCATTATAGGCTGTAAAGACTTTCAGGGTGGTGATGCCCTTCTCACGCAAGGATGGGATCTCTGCAGCAATATTTGCATTAAAGCGGGTCAGGTTCATATGGGCGGCGTAATCCACGGCTGCTTTTTCTGCCTTCCGGTGCCACTTTTCGACCGACTCATCCAGGCTGGGGGTTTCGAATGGGACGAAATCGATCACCGTGGTGGTGCCTCCGAACGCGGCGGCTTTGGTACCGGTGTAATGATCATCGGATGAAACCGTGCCAAACATCGGCAGGTCGAGGTGGACATGCGGATCCACCCCACCGGGAAGGATCAGTCTGTCAGAGGCGTCCACCACGTCGGTTGCCTCAATTTGCAGATCCTTTCCAACCTGTGCGATCACCTCACCTTCCACCAGGATATCTGCTGAAAAGGATTCTTCAGCTGTGACCAGAGTGCCATTCTTAATCAAGGTCGCCATCTTCATCGACCTCCGGATCATAAGGTGTCAGGCTTTCATGAATGCCGAGCAATGCGATCAACACTTCATTTGGAAGTTCTCCCTGCGGCAATTCGACGTGATACAAGGTATCATTTTCAATCCGCTCGCGCAGCGACTGCCAGAGCAACCGGCGCTCGTCATTTTGAACCACCAGGTCATTGAGCGAGCGCGCCTTGAGCAGGTATTCACCGGTTGTGTAGAGGAATGTCATGCGCTTCCATTTTTCCGCAGCCACCGGGTGGGATAATTTTTCCAGCGGGCCAAGCTGGATCTTGAAATATTCCTCCCCCGCCCGCGGGTGTTCTTTTTCATCCCGCAGCAATTCGGCGCGGGTGGTCAGTTCGTGCCCGCGCACTGGCGCAACCCACTCAATACGTCCTGCTCCTGCGCCAAAACTGCCGGCTTGGTAAAAAGCCAGGTAATCCACCCCGATCACCTTGGGTGCGGTACGGAACGGGATCCGGTACCAGCCCAGCAAACGCGCAATCTCCATATCTCGCGGCGAAGGGATCAGAGCCACGAGAATGAGCGAATTAGAATCCAGCATGGGTTAACTTTACACCAGAAAGGAAAAAGACTCAACGAGAATATCCCCCCAGAAAAAACGGTATTGTTAAGGGGTGCGTAACCATTCATCCCCGGGATGAATGCGTCAGCCTGACGCACTATCCAGTCTTTTTCTCGCGGTCCAGCCAGAGTTCGCGGTACTTGCGATTCCAATCGCTTAAGAACCGGAAGGCGATCACCACTCCCACTGCCAGGGCGATCCAGATCACCAGGCCTCGCAGACCCACAAGCCACAACAGGGGTGCAAAGAGGATCCCGGTGACCACGCTCGCCCGTGCACTATGGCGCAAGAGCAGGGTCAGCGCGATCAGAAGCGCGTAAGTAATGAGAATGGCGATCGGGGCGGCAGCCATCATCGCCCCGTTGGCTGTGGCGAGGCCCATGCCGCCGCGAAAACCGGCGAACAGCGGCCAGCAATGCCCAATGACCGCCAGCGCGGCAGCAAGCGGGGCGATCCAGGCTGCAGGACTATAATGCATTGCCAGCCAGGTGGGAGCAAAACCCTTGGTTGCATCCAGAATGAAGACCAATGCTCCGGGCAGGAACCCCGCCTGGCGGATGGTATTGGTGGTGGTGGCATGACCGGAGCCGGAGTCGCGCACATCCACGCCCTTCACCAGGCGGGTGATCCATATTGCGAACGGCAGCGAGCCGCAAAGATACCCCAGCACCCCAAAACCTATGGCAAATAATACTATCTGTATATCCAATTAATTCTCATTGTTTTTGAACTGGATGAATTCCCACACCTTATTTCTTATGCCTGCTTGGTACCGCAATCCGGGCAGAATTTTGCATTTTGAGGCACGGTCCGGTCAGTTCAATCCGACTTCTTTGTTGAACTCCCCGATCAACTCGTCGATCTCATCGGCCTGCTTCTGGACACCTGTCCAGTAATCAGGTTCGTGCCACATTTTCTGGATCTCAGCATAGGTCTTGCCTTGTTGTTCCACCCAGGTGAAGTATTTCAGGTTGTGGATGCGGCGGCGGTCGTTGTAACGCAGTTCGAGCAGGTTGTCCGTGGACTGCCCGTGAAGGTATCGGGCAAGATCAGAAGCGGCGTCCTTCTCGGAGTACTCGCCGGACTCCGCCTGCATTTCCTTCAGGCGTGACTGGTAGAGCTCCATCGAGTCGGTAAGCACGGTCACCATGATGTCATCCGGGCCCATTTCGTAGTATTTGGCAGCCTTGATGGCGCTCAACACATTCGAAATACCCGAGAAACCGAGCAGGTCGAGCGAAGCGATCACTTCCTCGGGCACGCCTTTCGAGGCCATGTACCTGCGCCCCGCAGGCTCATTGAACAGGCGCGCCAGGTTGACCACCGCCTGATCATCGATCGCCACCACCATGTCGGTGTTCTTTGAATTATGAATCCACGGCACGTGCTTGTCGCCGATGCCCTCGATGCGGTGGGCGCCAAAACCGTTCTCCAACAGGGTGGGGCACTGCAGGGCTTCGCTGGCAACGATCACGCTGCCCGGAAAAACCTGCTTCATATAGTCCCCGCTGGCGATCGTCCCCGCAGACCCGGTGGCGGAGGCCATTCCCCGGTACCTGCCTTTCGAGCCCACCGCCTGGCTCACCACTTCCTCCATGGCATGGCCGGTGATCTCATAATGCCACAGGTAATTGCCAAACTCTTCAAACTGGTTGAAGATCATCAGATCCTGTCCGGACTTGCGCAGCTCCCAGCACTTGTCGAAGATCTCCTTCACATTCGATTCAGAGCCGGGAGTCTTGATCGTTTCTCCGGCGATCTTCTCCAGCCATTCGAAGCGTTCCTTGCTCATGCCCTCCGGCAGTATGGCGATGGAGGTGCAGGCAAGCAGGGCTGAGTCATATGCCCCGCCGCGGCAAAAATTACCGGTGGAAGGCCAGACGGCTTTTTGCACCGTAGGGTCGAATTGACCTGTAACCAGCCGCGGGACAAGGCAGCCGAAGGCCGCCCCAACCTTGTGAGCCCCTGTGGGGAACCACTTTCCCACCAGGACAAGGATGCGTGCTTCCACACCCGTCAACGAGGCGGGCAATTCCAGGAAATTCACGCCTCCGAAGCCACCCCCCTTGAGACGTGGTTCATTGTGCCAGGAGATGCGGAACAGGTTGCGCGGGTCCACATCCCACAATCCTGCACCCGATAATTGTTCCTTGATCCTGTCCGGTATCCTGGCTGGATCCTTCATCTGGGCAAAGGTGGGAATGACAATATTGCGTTCGCGGGCTCGCTGGATGGCATGTGCCCGGCGTTCTTTGTGGATGGTTAGGTCGATTGCAGTCATATCGGAAAACTCCTTACGAAAGATGGACAAGTTGTCTGACAAGCCGGATTATATCTCATTACCCTCTTTCAGCATTTCCTACCGCCGGTATAAGTATCACACCCCTTGTCTGCACAATCCATTACAGAATTGATGGCTTTTTTTAATGTACTTGTGATCGAAATGTTGTATGATGAAATCAGGCCGCAACCGGCCTGGAAAGGAGGTCCCACCGAAACCATGGATGTGAACCGCTTAGGAGGAAAGACCGGCTGATCCACACCTGGCGGAAGGCTGCATGCCCGAGCCAGACGTCACTCCCGACGAACGGTGAACAAACCCGCTCTTTCCTCTGCAATTGACCACCCGGCGGATGGATGAACTCCATCCGCCTTCTATTTCATCAGACCAGGGAGGACTTCATGCGTACCAGCGCATCTTCAAGCGTCTTGCGCGGGCAGCCAAAGTTCAGGCGCACGAAGCCCTCTCCGCCAGGTCCGAACTCCCCGCCTTCGCTCAAGCAAACCTTTGCCTGCTTCAGGAAGTGATCCTGCGGGGTGCCATTAATCCTGCCGGAGCGAACCAGTTCATTACAATCCAGCCAAGCCAGGTAGGTGGCCTCTGGAACCGTCACTTTGATCCCTTTCATTTCCTGCTTGACATACTCGACCAGAAAATCCCGGTTCCCGGTCAGGTAGATGCGCAGGGCTGCCAGCCAGTCCTCACACTCGCCCGAGAATGCCGCCTGGGCAGCCACCAATCCCAGGCTGCTGACATGCATCGCCATCTGCTCGATGGTGGTTTTATAGTGTGCGCGCAGGTCCGGGTTTGTGATAATGACAAAGGCGCAATACAGACCCGGCATGTTGAAGGTTTTACTGGGCGCCAGCAGGGTGATCGTCAGGTCCTGGATTTCAGGGGTCAAGGTTGCAAACGGGATGTGCTTTGACCCGCCCAAAAGCAATTCACCGTGAATCTCATCGGAACAGATGACCATCCGATTTCGCACGCAGGTTGCTGCCATGCGGGTTAGGTCTGTGGGAGAATACACCTTTCCGGTGGGATTATGGGGATGGCACAGCAGGAACATGCCGGTCTTTACATTCTCTGAATTGACTGCTCGTTCAAAAATATCAACATCCATTTCGTAGCGCAGGGTGGAATCGCCCGCGATCATTCGGAGAGGCGCATCCTGACGGACGAGAGCATTATTTATATGGACCGACAGGAAAGGCGGATAAACTGGCGGTTGGATCACAACCCCCTGCCCCACTTTACAGGCTGTGCGCGCCGCGGCCGTGAAACCGGCGATCACTCCGGGCACGGCAAGCACCATTTCGGGCAGCACCCGCCATTGGTACAGCTTTTTCATCCGGTCAGCAACGGTCTCACGGATCTCCCTGGTCGGGAATTCATACCCGAAAATGCCATGTTCCACGGCACGGCGCAAGGCAGCCTGCACCGGTGCGGGAGAGAGGAAATCCATATCTGCCACCCATAAAGGCAGCACCTCCGCTCCATGGAGGCTCCACTTGGCACTGTTCGTGCCGCGCCGATCAATGACACGATCGAAATCGAAACTCATGAGTGCTCCAGCTAGGTATCCGGAGGGGTCTGCCTCCACAGGCAGGGTTGCTGCTCGTGATTGCTAGCCTTTTGGCTCCTTGCGGACGATATACAGCGGGCGTCCCTTGACCTCGTCATAGATGCGTCCCAGGTACTCCCCCAGCACGCCCAGGAAGATCAACTGCACTCCTCCCAGGAACAGCACGGCGATCAACGTGGTTGCCTGACCCAGAAATGCACCGTGCCCCACCAGGCGCATGATGACGACCACCGGGATGGCGATGATTGCCAGCCCCGCAGCGACAAAACCGAAGTAAGTTGCGAGTTGCAGCGGAAAATATGAAAAGCCGGTGATGGCATTCAGCGCCAGTTTGAGCATTTTTTTGAACGGGTACTTGGTCACGCCGGCGTGCCGCGCGGCGCGCTTGTACGGCACACCCACCTGCCTGAATCCAACCCAGGCAGACATGCCGCGCGGGAACCGGTGCCGCTCGCCCATGGTTTTTAACACATCCACCACCTTGCGGTCCATCAGGCGAAAATCACCGGTATCCACCGGGATCTTCACATCCGTTATCCGATGGACAATGCGGTAGAAGAGGGCTGCTGTCGTCCTCTTGAACCAGGTCTCGCCTTCACGTTCAGCACGCACGGCGTATACCACCTCGTATCCCTCACGCCACTTTGCGATCAGGTCCGGGATGGCCTCCGGCGGATCCTGCAGGTCGGCATCGATGATGACCACCGCATCGCCGCGTGCAAAATCCCAGCCGGCGGTGATTGCCACCTGGTGACCGAAGTTGCGCGCAAAGATCACCGGGCGGACATGTTGATCCTGCTTTGCCAGTCGAAGGATGCTCGCGGTTGAGCCATCCGTGGAACCATCGTCCACAAGGACCAGTTCCCAGGTCTCTTTCGTGGTCGACATCACCTCCCGCACCCGGCGGTGCAGTTCAGATATATTATCCAATTCGTTGAAGATCGGAGCAATGATCGAGAATGTGACCGGCATTTTAGCCTTTCTTCTTTGCTGAAATCTTGGACTTCAAGACCGTGATTATTTTGGGTCCGGAGACGGGAGGGTCATGCAGCACAAACGGCTCCGTAGGAGGAAATGGCGGCATGCCCATAATACGACGGCGAAGGTAGTCAAATATCACCGCCAGGGTGGCCAGCATAGGCACAATGAGCAGGGCGCCCAGAATTCCCCACAGGATTGTTGCCAGGATGATCGAGATCAATACCAGTGCTTCATGCATGTGAACGCTTCGGCCCATGATGAATGGGCGCAGCCAGAAGTTTTTGACGGTGATTAAAAGAAGATATACAGCTGCGGCAATCAAGGCAACAACAAGGCTGGAGGCAGGCATCCAGCTCCAATTCGAGCCTTCGAGCAGTGCCACCCCAATTGCCAGCACAGCCGCCAGGAACGGTCCAACGTCAGGGATCAATGTCAGGAACCCTGCGGCTACACCCAGCACCAATGCACCGGGGATGCCGATGATCGTCCATGCAATCGTAAAGGTGACTCCAACAATTGCCATCAACAATAATTGCCCGCGCAGGTAATTCATCCAGACGCTGCGCACACGCTGGTACAACTCCTCCAACTCCGGGTGATATTCATTGGGGAACGAATTGATAAATCCATTGCGAAGGCGCGGCCATTCAGCCAGGAAGTAATAGACCGCCGCCAGGATGACCAGAAGCCACAAAGCACCGACCGATGTCTTGCCCAAGAACTGCAACATTTGGTCTGGAAGGGAGGATAGAAAGGAGGAGCGAAATGTGATCAACCTTTCTGCGATCGTTCCAAAATCGATCGGGATGATGCTTGCGGCATGTGGTTTCATCAGCCAGGTGATGAGCTGATTGAAAATATCCAGCACATCCGTGATCACCCGTTTGAATTCATCAAAAAAGATGGGGGTCAGGGTGGAGGGCGTTCCAATCAGCACCGCCAGGGTTACGAAATAGACCAGATTGACCGCGGCCGGGCGAGTGAGCCGTGTGCGCTTGGTTAAATAATTCACTGCGGGATGGATGAGATAGGCGATGAAGGCTGCAATGATCAATGGTTCCAAAATACTGCGGATATACCATAGCCCCACAGACATGATGATCAAGACAACCCCAAAAACCAGGTAACGGACGGAGCTGGTCCAATGGAATATATTCTTCATAATATTTTCTTCACTTCCTCCAGGGTCGGTTCGATGACCGGGGCAGCTGCCACCGCCTGCATGGCAGTGTTCACGTCCTTCAAACCGGAACCGGTATTCACCACCAGCAACGGATCCCCGGACTTCACCAGCCCCTGGGTCACCGCCCGCACCAGCCCTGCATACGCCGTTGCCCCGGCAGGTTCAGCAAAAATTCCAAGGGGACCGAGAACGGAGATGGCTTGCAGGATCTCCTCATCGCTCACCTCGATATACGTGCCTCCGGTCTCGCGGGCTGCACGGACCGCCCGCACCCCGTCCCGTGGCAGGTCAACGGAGATGCTGTCCGCGATCGTCCTGGCAGAAACAGGGAGGATCTTTTCCGTCCCGGCGTGGAAGGCGTTCGCAATGGCGGCAGAACCTTCAGCCTGAACCCCGATGATCCTGGGGATTTTTTCCATCCAGCCCAGCGCGAGCAGATCCTTGAAACCTTTGTGGATGGAGGAGATGATGTTTCCATCCCCCACCGGAACGAAGACCGTCAGAGGAACATCGCTGATCGACTCGCTATGTGCGGTCAGCCATTCTTTTTGATGGCTGTACCATTCCCAGATCTCCAGCGCGGCGGTTTTTTTCCCTTCAGCAGTAAAGGGGTTATAACCCGTATTGCGGCAGTACCAGCCAAATTCCTGCGCAGCCTGGATGGAAAGGTCGAATGCCTGGTCGTAATTTCCATCCACCAGGATGACCTTTGCCCCGTAAACGAGCAACTGGGCCACTTTTGCTGGAGGCGCGCTCCTGGGTGCGAAGATGACCGCCTTCAGCCCGATCGCTGCAGCCATGCCTGCCAGGGCAGCCCCGGCATTGCCTGTGGAAGCAGTGACGACCACCTCCGCGCCGATCTCGCGGGCGCGCGCCACCACCACTGCGCTGGCGCGGTCCTTGAACGAGGCGGTCGGATTGCGACTTTCATCCTTGAGCCACAGGTGTTCAATCCCGAGTCTCTCCTCCAGCCGCCTCAGGCGATAAACAGGCGTCCAGCCTGCGGCTTTAATGGGAGTCTCCTCGCCGCCCGGATCAACAACAGGTAATATGGGTAAATAGCGCCAGAGCGATTCAACCCCCCTGCAGGTCAGGTCTTCCGGTTGGAATTTTTGGCATATGGCTTCATAATCCAGCACCACATCCAGGTTGCCCCCGTCCTTCGGGCAGGTATAGGTCACCTGCCCGGGAAGATATTCCTTATTGCACAACGAACAGCGGTAGCCAACGAGGTTTGTCATTCTGCCATTATAACAAAGGACAGGAAACCCCCGTCCAGAGCGCTCATTCAGGATCGAATGGCACTCCCAGGGAAGCCGGTGGCGAAGCTCTCAGGGCGCGCAGCAGCCGCGCCATGAACCAGCGCATCCTTTCCGGCATGGCTGCCAGCATCCGCTCCACCCATTCAGCATCGCTGATATTCACCAGCAGCAAGGTCAGGATCATTAATGGGAATGGAGCCACCTGCAGCACCTGGGAAGGAATGCCGGGTAATTTCGCCTGGAGTACCAGCCCCAGCCACTGCAAGAATGAGAAAAGGTAGGCACCGAAAGCCGCCCGGAATGGGTTCCAGCCTCCGAAAATGGTGATCGAAAGCACGATCCAGCCGATGCCGTCCAGGCCGGATTGGATTCCCATCCAGCCGCCTTTGATATTCAACGAATATGCTGGGCCTGCCAGACCAATGATCGCTCCGCCAAGGACAGTATATAAATATCGCAGGCGTTTGACGTTGGCTCCACGCACGAAAGCAGCCGCCGGACGTTCACCAATCCCTTGCAGCATTAGTCCCGGGCGCGTCCGGAAAATATACACCCAGGCAATAAAGATCAGCAGGAAACTGAAATAGGTCATAAGGTCCTGCCTGAAGAACAGGGGGCCGATATAGGGAATATCCTTGAGCACCGGTATCGACCAGGCTGGCAGGCGCGGTCCGGGCTCATTCATAAAAGGAACACCCAGCACATACGCCAGGTCGCGGCACAACAATGCCAGCACAAATCCAACCGCCACCTGGGATTGTCGCAGCGTGATGCTGCTGAACGCGATGACCAGCGCCACCAGCGCTCCGATGAGCATCCCGGTAAGGAATCCAAGAACGATGCTGTCGGTCCTGAGCGCCACGGCAAAACCTCCCATGGCAGAAAGCAGGATCGTTCCATTCATGGATAAATTGATCACCCCGGCTCGTTCCGTGATCGTCTCGCCGATCACGGCGATCAGGATCGGTGCAGCCGAAGCCAGTACTCCAGCAAGTCCAACCAATAGGGTATTCGTCTCCATGGCTAATCCCAGGATTTCTTCAACAAGCGTTGGCGTGCTCCTTCGCCCAGCACGACCAGCAGCACCAGCAGGCTCTGCAGGACGCCAGCGAAGGATGAGGCCAGTTTATAGACGATCTGCAATTGGATGCTGCCGGTATTGATCATGGCAAAGAAGAAAGCCACCGGTGCAGCCCAGGCAGCCTGATAATTGATCAGCATCGCCACCAGCAATCCCAGGAAACCAAAGCCTCCTGAGATATTCGGTAGCAGGCGGTGGTAGACTGACGTGACCTGGATGGCGCCTGCCAGACCCACCAACGCCCCGCATAACAGGAAGGCGAACATGCTGTACTGCCAGGTGGGCACACCCATCAGGTAGGCGGCCTTCATGTTCCTGCCCACGGCTTTCAGGCGCAACCCGAAATGAGTGCCGCGCAGCAGAAAATAGACCATGACCACCCCGAGGATCGAAAGACCCAATGACCAGGCACTTAATTCCATATTCGGCAGGCTGGGCAGCCACAGCTCACGCCCGAACGGCTGCGTGCCCGACATGGAGCCCACCCCGGGTCGTTTCCAGGGACCGAAGACCAGGTAGATCGTCAGGGCGGTGGAAACAAAATTCAAACCCAATCCGCCGAAGATTTCATTTACCCCGCCAAAGGTCTTAAGCGCACCTGCCAGCCCCGCCCAGATCGCTCCGCCAGCCACCCCTGCCAGGATGCCGAAAAAAATGATCAACCCAAAGGGAAGGCTGCTATCCTGCAGCAGGCGCATCACCCAGGTGGTGAAGATGGCCCCCAACGTCATCTGCCCCTCCACGCCGATGTTCCACATCCCGGCTGAAAAAGTGATCAGCACGCCAGCGGTCGTCAGCAGGAGCGGCGACCAGGAGATCAGCAGATACTCCAGGTTCTTTGACGAGCCAAAGGCGCCCTTCAAAATGGCAGCATAAGCCTGGAATGGAGGCACCCCTGCAGCAACCAGTATCAAGGATGAGATCAGGAACGCCAGAACCAGCGCCCCCGCCTGGAAACCAAAATTGATCCACCGCTTACGATTCATGCAACCTTCCCTGTTCCCAGTTCATCCCAACCCTTGCCTCCGATCAACTGTCCGAGAACATCGGTTGTCAATTGGGCTGCCTCCTGTGGCGGGGTCACCCGACCGCTGAAGAAAACCATCACACGGTCGCTGTACTGGAGGATTTCTTCCAAATCGGATGAAATAAATATAATGGATGTTCCCTGTTTGCAGCGCTCTTTCAGCTTCGTCCAGATGTAAATGGTGGACTCGATATCGAGCCCGCGCGTGGGATGCTCCAGCAGCAGCATCGAAAGCGGCTCCCGCAGAAGCGCCAGCAAAGCCCGCTGCTGGTTGCCGCCTGAAAGCGATTCGACCGGGGTGCCGGGCTGGCCGCGGATATTAAAATCCGCGATCCGCTGCCGGGCAAGATCCCTGCTCTTATCCCAGTTGATGAAGAAACCATGAGCTTCTTCGGCCAAAACAAAATGCTCGGTCAGGCTGAAACCTGCCGCCAGCCCTTCCTCCAACCGTGCTGCCGGCAGGAAGGCAGCGCCATTGCGCTTGAAGATGTGGTAGGAGCGTCCGGTTAGATCCTTGCCATGCAGGCTGATCCGCCCACCCACAATCCTTACCAGGCCAGAGATCGAACGCAGGAACAACCCTTGCCCGCTGCCTTCCATCCCTGCCAGCCCGATCACCTCCCCGCAGCGTACTTCAAGGTTTACATCCCTCACCTTAATCCGGTAATCCTCGACGGATATATTTTTCAGGCTGATAGCGATCTCACCCGCCTGGCAGGGATTTCGTTCGCCAGACGGGATCACCTTGCCAAACATCATTTCAACCAGTCTGCCGGTGTCAAATGGCGGCTTGAGATTTTCCCCCACCAGGCATCCCTGCCGTAAGACAACCACACGCTGGCAGAGTTTTTCCACATCTTCCAATTTGTGAGAAACGAAAAGCACCGTCTTGCCCTGTTCAGCGAGAAGTCGTAGTGCTGTAAAAAGCAACTGTTTTTGAGAAGCGCTGATCCCGGTGGTTGGTTCGTCAAAGATCAGCGCCCTCGCCCCCAACCAGAGCAGTCGCAGGATCTCCAGTTGCTGGCGCTCGCCAACCGTCAGGGAGTCCACGTAGGCGTCCGGATCGATTTTGAAGCCGAACTGATCAGATAATTGCTTGAATTCCCGCACCGCTGCCGCACGGTCTGGGAATAAACTTCCCGCCCGTCCTAGTACGAAATTTTCGATGATCCGCAGCGGTGGAAAGTCCAGCGGATCCTGGTGCAGCATGCCAATTCCATGCCGGATGGCATCCGCCGGTGAATGAATGATGACCGGGCAGCCGTCCAACAGGATCTCGCCCCGGTCTGCCTGGAAGAAACCAGATAGCACCTTCATCAGGGTGCTTTTTCCCGCACCATTCTCCCCCAGGATGCCCTGGATCGTTCCCGCGGGAACCTCCAGGTTGATGCCGATGTTGGCCCGCACTGAGCCAAAGGATTTATGAATATTTCTGAGTTCGACGTTCATGGCGGCTTTCAGAAATGGAAAGGGGGAAGGCCAATGCCTTCCCCCTTGCTTGAACGAGTTTACATTACGGGGAGACGCTCTGGCCTTCCATGCCTTCGAGCAAACTTGGCAAATACCACACTTGCTGATCGGTGGCTACAACGCCATCCGCCAGGTAGACCGTGCCATCCTGCAGGTTGATTGGGCCGGTCCACAGGTTCAATCCTCCAGCCAGGGCTGCGATGAAGGTTTCCAGTGTGGCCGAGTTTTCAGTGCTCAGGGCCGGGCCGTTCAGGAAACCAACCGCGCTGGTGTCGGGATTGTTGATATCAGCCCAGTCCGGGCCGTTCCACTGGAAGTTCGATACAAAGGTGCCATCCATGGCGTTCTGAATGGTCTCTGTGTAAGCCGGACCCCAGTTGAAGTACGGAACGCCCAGGCAGATCTCGGGAGCCTGGTCGCAGGCGCCCTTGAAGTCATAGGGGATCGACCAGACGGCCTTACCGGTGTCATTCAGGCGCTTGGCCTCGGTCATGGCTTCGGTGGTGTCGATGCCGGAGATGACCACGTCATAATCGCTGTTGAAAAAATCGTTCGCCACCTGGGTCGGGTCGGAGGAGAAACCCGGGATGTAGAACCAGAATCCGATCCAGGTCACCTTGAACATGAGGGCAGCCGGGTCTTTGCCTGCCTGCGCCCAGCAGTATTTGGCGCCCAGGTAAGCTGAGGAGACAAGCCGGCGGGTTTCAGCATTGATCAATGGACCAAGGTAACCGATCTTGCCCGTCTGGCTGGTGAGGGCTGCCGCGCAACCGGCGATCATCTTGCCGTATTCCATGCGGCCCATGATATTCACCATGTTGGGGATGGCTGTGTAATCCTGCCCATCCTGCCAGACCTGGTCACCGGATGCCATGATCACCGGCACATCCGGGTTATTCTGGGCGAAAACGGTGGATTCATCCTTCATGTCATCCGAGTTGAAGATGATCAGTTGAGCGCCCTGGGCAACGAGTTGTTCAGCCAGTTGTGAGATGGTTGTGCCCGTCAGAACCGGGGAGCCGGAGTACGCATTTTCGATATACAGCATCGTGGAACCAGGGATCTTCTCTTCGACATACAGCCCGGCATCATAATGCGCCTGGCTCCAGCCGTGGTCATTCTTCGCACCGACCATGACAATACCAAATGTGAATTCCTGGGGAGCGGGAGGTTGAGTGACGGGCGGCTCGGTAACTGGAGGTTCAGTGGCAGGCGGCGCGGTGACAACTTCCGTTGGCACGGCTGTTGATTTCGGTCCGCAGGCGGTCAGGATGAATACAGCCGCCACGACCAGCAGGAAAAGACGAAATAGTGTTTTAGGCATAGAATACTCCTCCTAGAGTATTAGGGGTGAAATTCGCTGGATCAGGAACAAATTCCGAAAAACGGGCATGGCAATGCTGCTTCCCCCTCTCACCTCCTTTCGGCTAGATTGCTTGTTACAAGGTTGTCTGAACATCTTCAATTCTATCACAGGCATAAATCTTAAAACCTACGGCACGATCCATGTTCCGGTTTCATGCCTGAGGGCGCGGCCGATATTTTCCGGGTTGGTGATCAGCGCCTGTTTTCCGCCAGCCTCCAGGAACCAGATGATGGCTTCGATCTTGGGAGCCATCGAGCCCTTGGCAAAATGCGTACCTTCCGCAAGGTATTGGCGGGCTTCAGCGAGCGTCATCTGGTCGACCCATGACTGATTTGGTTTGCCAAAATTGAGCCCCACCTTCTCGACTGCGGTGGAGATCAGCAGCAGGTCGGCCTTGATGAGCTGGGCGAGCAGGCTGGAGGCAAAATCCTTGTCGATCACGGCAGCTGTTCCGGCATACACTCCCTGACCTTTATCAATAACGGGAATGCCGCCGCCGCCGACAGTCACCACCACCGTCCCGGCTTTGATCAGATTTTGAACCGATTCAAGTTCTACAACTTCCTTTGGGAGCGGTGAAGCAACCACCCGCCGCCAACCACGCCCGGAATCCTCCACCACGCTCCAACCGAGTTCCTTCTCGCGACGCCTGGCTTCAGTCTCGTCCATGAAGCCACCGATCGGTTTGGAAGGGTTCTTGAAAGCCGGGTCGTTCTTGTCCACCAGCACCTGCGTGACAATGGTTGCGACGGCTTTCTTGATGCCGCGCCTGAATAGTTCATTTTGAAGGTTCTGCTGCAGGGCGTAACCGATCGCACCCTGGCTGTCAGCACCGCACACATCCAACGGCACCTCATGCATGCCTTCTACTTTCGCGGCGATCTCGGAGCGGCGCAGGATAAAACCCACCTGTGGACCGTTGCCGTGACCTATGGCTACCTCCCAGCCCTGCTCGATCATGTCGGCGATATGGAAGGTGGTTTCCTTCGCTGCCTGGTACTGGTCTTCAACCGTCTGGTGGTTCTTATCCTTGATGAGCGAATTGCCGCCGATGGCGACCACTGCAACTTTCTTGGGCATTTTGACCTCCTATCCCATGGTCAGAGCCATGACCGCCTTCTGGACGTGCAGGCGGTTTTCTGCTTCATCATATACCACCGATTGCGCTCCGTCCATCACCCCGTCAGTGACCTCGATGTTGCGGTCAGCGGGTAAGGGGTGCATATAGATTGCATCGGGTCTGGCAAGCGCCATCTTGCGCTCATCGGTGATCCAGTGCGAATACTTCTTGATGATCTTTGCGCCCTCGTCGGGGTCGGGGGTATGGACCATCGCCCCCCACGACTTGGCATAGACGATATCCGCATCCTTGAAGGCGGCTTCCATGTCATCTGACACTTCGAAACCAGCGCCAAACTTGCGCGCCTGTTCGCGTGCCTGCTCCATGATCGCGGGCATCAGTTTGAACTCCGGCGGATGCGCCAGCACCACGTCCATGCCAAAGCGCGGCATCTGCAGGATGAGCGATTGCGGCACCGACATCGGTTTTTGGTAGGATGCCGCATAGGCCCAGGAGACTACCATTTTTTTCCTGCGCAGGTCGCGGCCTTTCTTTTCGACAATCGTCATCAGGTCAGCCAGGCACTGGAAAGGATGGTAGATGTCGCACTGCATGTTGAGCACCGGGACGCGTGAAGCGCGGGCGACCGCATTGAGATAGCCGTTACCCACCCTCCAGTCCACATGGCGGATGGCAATGCCATCGAAATAGCGTCCGAATATTTCACCGATCTCCTTGGGGGTATCTCCGTGGGCGATCTGGGTGGTCTTGCTCTCGATGAACGCACCATGCCCACCCAGTTGGGCCATACCGGCTTCAAATGAACCACGCGTACGCGTGGATGAGAAGAAGAACAGCATCGCCAGCACTTTATCGCGCAGGTAGGGGTGCGGCTCGTTCAGGGCGCGCTTGCGTTTCAGGTCGAAAGCCACGTCCAGGACTGTCTCGACCTCTTCTTTTGTAAAATCCAGGTCGCCGATCATATCGCGACCGTGCAAAAAGGTTTGCATATATTTTCTCCAGGTAGCCATCCAACAGGTCCAACATCCTGATAGCCGGACCTGTCAGACCTTATTGACTTGTCAGTTTGTTTTATTCCATCGCGCCCAGGACAAGCGCAAGCAGGGCCATGCGCATGACGACGCCATTGAAGGCTTCCTGCCAGTATCGCGACCAGCGGGTGATGTCCACATCGGTGGGCACTTCATCCATGCGTGGCAGCGAGTGCAGCAGGATGGCGTCAGATTTGGCTTTCGTCTCCAGCAATTCACGCGTGATCTTGTAGTTGGCGGGAGTCAAACCGACCTCTTTCCCGGCGCGTTCATCACGTGACTTGGTGTAATCGGGTTGCACCACCGGTTCCACCAGGATGACATCCGCCTTGGAGATCGCTTGCTCCACATGCTCCACCTCTTTAAAATTCACACTGAACTGCTTGAGTTCTGCCTTGAACTCGTCGGTCAGCGACATATCGGGCGGGGAGACAAAGGTGATCGGGCAGTCGAACTGGCTCAAGGCATAGCCCAGCGAGTGCATCGTGCGCATGCGCATATCGCCCACCGCCAGCCAGGTGAGACCATCAATGGTGCCCTTTTCCTTCAACACCGTGTACAGGTCGGTCAGGATCTGGGTGGGATGCTCGCCCCAGCCGTCGCCGCCGTTGATGATGGGTATCGATGCCCATTTGGCCGCCTCGTGCGGGGCTCCCTGCGTGAAATGGCGCATGACGATCACATCACCGTAGAACTCCAGCATCTTGACGGTATCCTTGATCGACTCCTGGTAGAAGTCGCCGGCGCGGGTCATCTTGGCATCCGCAAAACCGGTCACGTGACCGCCCAGCCGGTGCATGGCAGCTTCGTGCGCCAGGCGTGTGCGGGTGGACGGCTGGTAGAACGCGGTCACCAGCGTCTTTTCAGCCAGCATGTCGCTGTTGCGGCGGTTGATCGCGATCGGCTCCAGTTCAGCAGCCACGTCAAACACGTGAAAGAACTCTTGCCTTTCAAATTCCTTGAGCGATAAGATATCTCTTCCAGAAAAACTACGCATTTTTACCTCCGAAATAATGAAGATATCACATGGTTGCAACCATGTGACAAATTTTACCCCACCCGTCTCATCACATGGAAGCGGAAATAACCGGGCAGGAAATAACTGATCGAATAGTCCACCACGCGGTTGTTTTCAGAATAGAGTTGAGCTGCCAGTTGCAGCAGAACATCCTCTCGTTGGATCTGAAGGGTGCGCGCCACTTCTGAGGCAGCTCCAACCGCCTTGATCTCGGTTCGCGAGCGCAATAGTCTCGGTTCACCGCGCCGCAGGAGGAAATCCAGCACCGATCCAGTGAAACCTACCTGCAGTTCGTGAGCCTCCAGGATATCTATTGGCAGGGTGTCTTCCAGGTAAGCGATCGGGCGCTGGTCGGTGAAAATAGTGCGCGCCACGCGTGTCAAGTCTGCACCCATCGATAGGCCAAGTTTCGCAGCCATTTCTTCGTCTGCTGAAACCTGCTGGATCTGCAACTCGCCCATCCTCACTGTGAGCCCGGAACGCTGGGCAATCGTCTCTATGCTCTCCAGTAGCTCCAGGCCGGTATCCAGCACAGGCACCTTGCCAATAACGAAGGTACCCACACCCTGGCGCCGGCGGATCAATCCCCGCCCTTCGAACGAGCGCATCGCTTCACGCAGGGTGGCACGGGAAACCCCCATCTGTTGGGCGAGCTGTGGCTCGGAAGGCAGGCGGGTTTCGGCGGGCAGCGAAAGGATCTTCGCCGCCAATTCACTTTGCAGTCGTTGAAATGGAGTATGGTTCATCCCTGGCTCCTAATCCTCCGGGCTGACAATTACAGGCTGGATGCTGGAATTGATCACATCCACCAGACCCTTATCCGTGATGCGCATTTCCGGGATCACCGCAAGCGCCAGGAGGCTCATGGTCATGTTCGGGTTGTTCAATGGGCACCCGCAGGTGCGGAATCCCTCCAGGATGGTGGTGGCTTTCCGGGCAACCGCCACAGCCTTTTCGGTGGACATCAGCCCGCCAATGGGCAGTTCGATCAATCCGATCACCTGGCCCTGGCTCACGACCACTTGTCCGCCGCCGATCTCCCTCAACAGGTTGGCGGCAGTTGCCATGTCGGTCTCATCGCTTCCAACCACCAGCATATGGTGGCAGTCATGGGCAACAGTGGAAGCAATGGCGCACCCTTCCGTTAAACCAAAACCACTCACCAAGCCGAGTTGGATATTCCCGGTGCTGTGATGCCGCTCGACCAGCGCCACCTTCGCCAGACCCGGGGATAATTGGACCTCCCCCTCCCGTACAGACAGGCTCACCTGCAAATGCTTCGTGGGTGCCTGGTTCTCGATCACGCCTATCACATTGCATAAGACTTGTTTCCCTTGAAGGCTAGTTCGCAACCGAAAATCATCCCTGCGCAAAGGTCTCTTGATGTGGACAGACGCTGTAGCCCACTTTGGATATTCCATCCTGGGCAGGTCGATCAGAAGTGTCTCATTTCTTGCCGCAACTTTGCCACGTGCCACCACCAGGGCGGAATGGAAATGCTGCAGGTCTTTCACCAGCAGGATATCCGCCCAACGACCGGGCGCGATCATGCCTACTTGTTGACTGAGACCGAAATGTTCAGCCGTATTAATGGTGGCCATCTGCACAGCGGTCATGGCAGGCAATCCCTGGTCGATGGCGTGCCTGATGGTGCGGTCCATATGCCCATCGTTGACCAGGGTTCCGGCATGCGAATCATCGGTGCAAAGGATGAAGCGGTGCGGGTCGAGGCCCAGCCTGGTGATGGCGGGTACCTGCGCAGCCACATCGTGCCAGGCAGAGCTGTACCGCAGCATGGGCCGCATCCCCTGGCGGAGGCGCGCCACGGCGTCTTCAAGCCGGGTGCCCTCATGATCGTCCGCGGCACCACCGGCTGCGTAGGCGTGGAACAACTTCCCGAGATCGGGAGAGGCGTAATGCCCGCCGATTACTTTTCCGGCACGGCGTGTTGCCTCCAGTTCATCCAGGATCATCGGGTCGCCTGCCGCCACCCCGTTATAGTTCATCATCTCGCCCAGGCCGATGACATTGTCCCATTGCATCGCTTCCTCCACGAGCTCTGCGGTCATTTCCTCACCGGGCGTCTCGAATCCTGGCCAGGAGGGAACACAGGATGGTACCTGCAACCAGACATGGACGGGCTGCAGGGAGGCTTCCTTCGCCATCAGCCTCACACCCTTCAAGCCGAAGACATTGGCGATCTCGTGTGGGTCAATGAACAGACAGGTGGTGCCGTGCGGCAGCACCGCTCCCACGAACTCAGTCACGGTCAGCATCCCCGATTCAACATGCGTATGCCCGTCAAGCAGGCCCGGCACCAGGTACCTGCCTTCAGCCTCGACCACCTGCGTTTCTTTGGCGATCGTGTGCGAGGCATCCTCGCCCACATAGGCAATGTGACCATCCTTGATTGCGATATCCGTCCCGGGGATGAACTCCCCGGATTGTACGCAGACCCAGGTGCCCTTGCGAAGCACCAGATCAGCCGGGCTGCGCCCCATGGCAACATCTATCAGGTGGCAGGTGAGAGGTTTCGAAGGCGGCATTGGATCAGTCATCCATATGAAAGGTGTTTATTGGGTAAAGACGATATAGGCCAGAATGATGCTAACGCTGGCTAAAGGGAACAACAATATCCACGCCAATATTTTCTTGTTCGCACGCAATGCCCACGCCGATCCAAATTGGAACAGAGGCAGCAGGAAGGCAAAGAACCGCACGGCTTGAAAGCCGGATAAATAAAAGGAAAAGGGCACACACAATATTCCTCCCAGTGCCACCATCCAGGGCTTTCTCTTCAGGATGCCGGCAGCCGAGAGTACCTGCGAACTCAGGATTGCCGGCCATCCAAAAATGATCTTTACGAGCAGGTCCATAATGATTGCCTCTATAAGTGGTGTACTGTGCGGATGGACCGGATATCCGCGCAGTGCTGGTCCATGTGGCGGATGTGCATCTGGATGATCTCACCCACGGAAACGCGGCTTTCCTTGTCATTCCCCGGCCATGTGACGCGGCCGTAATGATCCCATTTCTCCACCGGCATGTTGCGCAGCAATTCGGCCAGGCTGGCGATACTGCCTCGCCACAGCGCCAGGGTGGGACCTATGGCGCGCTTCCCGAAAGCCCAGCCATCTGCCCAATCCTCCTGGGAGAGGGCAAAGTACCATTGGATGGGAAACTCGATGCCGTTCATGCCCGTGATTGCCCGCAGGAACATCTGCCACATCAGCCCACCCTCGACGGTGTGGTGAACGTATTCCCGGATCGTCCATCCCGTTTCGAGACCCAGGTCGAAATCGGCTTCCTCCAACCCGGCGATGGCGGATTCCAGCCGGTCAGGCAGCAGCAGGGTTTTATCAATCAAAGAGGTGTGACTGTCGGTCATGGTCTATCCGTGATACTTGCCGGGAGTGAAAGGCTGGTCGGGCAGCGGCTGGAATACTATTGTTGGATCGGTGATCATTTCTCTCAAGATTGAGTAATTCTCATCCAGCGGGCGAACGGCATCCACGAACAGGGCTGTCCCCCGTTCCCAGGGATGGAATCCCCGCCGCTGGGCGGTCACCTGTTCCCAGGAGGCCACACCACTTTCAGGACCGCAAGTCTCAAAACGCTCAGTCACACGTGCTTTCCATACGGCCTCGTCCGAGATGAACGTGTGCACCGGCAGGAACCGGGCACCTGTCTGCAAGGCGATCGCGGCGGCATGGGAACGGTCGAAATTCATGAAGACCGAGTCTGCGATAATGCTGACTCCAAGCTTCAGTTGGGTTTCAGCCAGCAGCAGCAGGGCGAAGATCGCCTGGTCCCAGAAGGCAGTTGTACCGCGGTCCATGCCAGGGGGCATGCAGTCAGCCAGGTCGTCAATGCGCAGCAGCGGCAGGTGAAATTCCCGCGCCAGCCGGTCGGCAAGGGCACTTTTTCCAGTGCCGGGTAACCCGGAGAAGATGATGAAAGATGGCTGCATCTGCTACTTGTTCGCCAGCAGGTGCCTGGCTGCCAGGTTATGGCGCGTGACCAGATCGATTTCATCCAGGGTGACCAGCTGCCCGGCGCGCACGACAAATTTCCCGCCCACTACAGTGTAATCGGCGCGCACCGGCTGGCAGAAGACCACTGCTGCCAGCGGGTCGTGCAGCGCCCCGGCATAATCCAGACGGTTGAGAGCGATGGCAAAGAAATCAGCACATTTACCAACTTCCAGGCTGCCGATATCGGCGCGTCCCAGCACCTCCGCCCCGCCGCGCGTGGCAAGGTATAGCGCCTCCCGGGCGGTCAATAATTTTCGGGTCGGGTCATCCGTTAAAGAGAAACCAGTGATCCCTTCGCGTAATCTGGACAAGAGCATCGCCTGGCGTACCTCAGCCAGCATATGCGAGCTGTCGTTGGAAGCTGAACCGTCCACTCCAAGTCCCACCTTGACACCCGCAGCCAGGTACTCCCTCACTGGGGCAATCCCGGAAGCCAGACGCATGTTGGAACTCGGGCAGTGTGCCACCCCGCAGCCGTGTTGCGCAAAAATTCCCACTTCTTCACTGTTCACATATACGGCGTGCGCAAACCAGACATCCTCCCCCACCCAGTCCACGGATTGCATGTACCCAACCGGACGGTAACCGAATTTCTGCCGGCAGAATTGCTCTTCGTCCTCCGTCTCAGCCAGGTGTGTGTGCAGATGAACGCCGTATTCCCGCGCCAGTCTGGCGGATTGTTTCATCAACTCTCCGGTCACAGAAAAGGGGGAACATGGAGCCAGCACGATCTGCACGCGGGCACCAGGTTTTGGATCATGGTATTGCTGGATGAGGCGCAGGCTGTCGGTGATGATGTCCGCTTCCGTCTCCACCACCGAATCAGGCGGCAGACCGCCGTCGGATTCACCCAGCGACATGGAGCCGCGCGAAGCCTGCAGCCGTACGCCCACTTCCCGGGCAGCGGCAATTTCATCGTCCAACCGTGAGCCGTTGGGATACAGGTAGAGATGGTCGGAAGCGGTGGTGCAACCAGATAGTGCCAGTTCTGCCAGCGCTGTTTGCGTGGAAATGAATATATCTTCAGGAGTCAATCGCGCCCAGATGGGATAGAGTGTCTTGAGCCAGTGGAATAGATTCGCATCCTGCGCAGCAGGGACAGCCCGCGTAAGGGTCTGGTAGAAATGGTGGTGGGTGTTCACCAGCCCCGGGAGGACCAGGTGACCGCGCAGATCGAGCACTTCATCAGCTGTCTCCGGCAGGCTGCCCGTAGCTCCCACCTGCTCAATGAATCCTTCCCGCACAAAAAGACCACCCTCGGAGATCTCCCGACGTTGGTCATCCATGGTGACCAGGACTGTGGCATTCTTCACAAGGAGGGTGCTCATTGATATTGACCAGCGGGTGCAAGTTGTCAGACAACTATACCATTAGTGTAGCAAAAAACTGAACGAATGTCAATTGTGGTACTTCTCACAAAGGGAACGTGAGGAAATCCTGGGCTGAGGTGATGTGCCGCAGCTCGCGGGATCTCCGCAGGCACCCACCTACTTCTGTCTCACCAGCCCCGGGAAAAAACCGGGCAAAAGGACTGCAAATGAACGGAACTATTAATGAGGGACAATGAATTCGCCCAGTAAAAAGACGATAACGAACAATCCGGGCAGCAAGGTCACCCAAACCAGTACCGCCCTCTCCCGCTTCCAGATCACCGCGATCAAAGCCAGTATTCCGGCAGTGAGACCACATAAAAATGTAAATATGCCGTAGAACGGTAACAGGGTTGCCCGCCAGGATGTCTCTTCGGGCAAACGCATAAAAACGAAGCTGTTGATGGTCATCAGGATCAGGAACGCGATCCCCAGCCAGAATGCCCACCAGCCCAGCCGCGTTTCGGGAAGGAATTTTATCCGGATCTTATCGCTGGTCATCTCTCGCCTCCATAATTTATGAATTTAAAAGAAGGTCACGCCTGTCCTTCAACCTGTCCCAGGAATCGTCCTGCCGCTGTGAGAAAAAGCTCCGTTTCATCGATAAAAGGAAAATGCCCGCTATGCTCAAAGGTGATCCATTCCGAAGCATTGATTCCGCGATGCAAACTCTCCATGATGGCAGGAGTGGCTTCATCGTGACGCCCTCCTACCACAAGGGTGGGGATGAAGATCTCGCCCAGCCGGTTGGAGATATCCCAGTCTTTGAGCGTGCCTGTTACGCAGAATTCACTCGGACCCCACATCGTATGGTAGACCTCCGGATTACTGTCCATCTTGGAAAAAGCCTGCTTGAGCCATTCGGGACGCAAGCGGGGATCCATCAGGCAACCGTGCAGGCGATAATAAACTTTGCAGGCTTGCTCGTATTCCTCGGAATCTGTCGTTCCCCCGGCTTCATGTTTTAGCAGGATTTGCTGCACCTCTTCCGGCAGGTCTGCCCGCAGGCGGTCTGCCTCACTTGCCCACTCCCGGCTGCTGGCGAGCGAATCGGAAAGGATCAGGCTCGCCAGGCTGGCTGGTTTTGAGAGGGCATACTCCAAAGCCAGTTGCCCTCCCCACGAATGCCCCATCAGGTGGAAGCGATCCAGCGCCAGGTGCTGACAGATGTTCCGCAATTCCTCAAGGAAGAGGTCGATCGTCCACAAGGAGACCCCGCGGACAGGATCGGAATTCCCCCCGCCTAACTGATCATAGCAGATCACCCGCCTGCCGCCTGAAGCCAGGGCTTCCAGCGGAGCCAGGTAGTCGTGGGTGGCACCGGGGCCTCCATGCAGGCACAACAACGGTAACCTGCCAGGTGCTTCCTGGCTGCCGACCATTCGGTACCAGGTTTTATAACCTCGCCAGGTGCAATAACCTTCCTTCACCGGTATGGCATCATTCATTCATCCAATCTCCCCGTCTGAATGGTGATTCCAGTTTTCAACCAGCAGATACGAGGTTCTCATCCCTTCTTAAACCAGCCCGGCAGATGGAATCCCAGGATGGAAGCCAGCATGGAAACGAAGAAGAAGGGGTTTCCGGGTTCGAGAATTTTATATATAAGCAGCGCAGCGATCAACGGCAGGTACGCCCCAACCACTGTTCCTGCAAGTCGCATAGAAATTGATGGATCTGGTGACAGCCAGTGAAATTTAATAGCCAGCCAGCCTGTAAGGAATACGCCGGTTGAAAAAGTCAGCCCCAGGATCAGAACAAAGAGGATGGGCTGGATCTGAGGAACATCCCCCATGCCAGGGATTGCCAGCGAGGCAATGAAAGTAACCACCTGGGTACCAATGAGCTGGAAAATGGCGACTCCCAGCCAGGTCAATATGTTCTTTAGTTTCGTACCGGTATCCAATGTGACCTCCTGATCAGGTGACGATTTTTATCCATGATTCGAGAATGTTGTCGGGATTGGTCAATGAGAATATGCCAAACAACCGGAGGAGTCTATTAACATGAGTATACAATAATCGAACCGTCTTTTCAATTATGTGAAAATCTCACAAGCCCGGTTTCCATGCATATTATCCGCATCCAGCCTCCAAGCAAATACCCCTCACTCTGGCATTCCGGATAGGTGGGAGCAGGGAATGAAATGCTCCCTATCCGCTCTTGTTAATCATGCGACGAATCCTGCAGGCATTGAGCGGAAATTGCCTGATGTGCTCCAATGCCTGCATCGTGACCGAATGGCTACTTAAGGTTGAATCCCCTCTTCTCCAATTGTTCCAGCAATTCCTCGGGCGACTCATACCATTGACCCCATTTTCGAGAGATGTGCTCGGTCCAGGAATAATTGTCGTAAGTGAAGGTTTCTTTCCTGTCTTTTTCCAGGCGGATCTTGGCTTTCTGTTTTCGGTAATATCCCTGAGCCAGGTAACCCTCATCCATCACTTTCATTGCGTCAGCCACCTGCTCATCGGAAAAATCAGGATAACGGTCTTCAAACAAGGTGAACCACATCGGGTAACGCGGTCGGGGTGGGAATTCCTCCGCCGGGTAACCCATCACCAGTTGCACCAGCGGGAACACGCGCGCCGGCAATTTGAAATCCCTGGCGATCTTATCCGCCTGGTAGGGAGCCGAGCCCAGGAAGCAGGAGAATAGCCCCAGGCTTTCGCCCGCTACGACCATATTCTGGGCCATGTAAGCCGCGTCCTGGATGCCAAAGAATAAAAGCGACAGGTCGTTGGTCACCACTTCCCAGCCGCGCAGTTTCATGAAACGTTCAAGTTTATACAAGTCAACGCAGATGGTGAACCACAGCGGCGCGCCAAAAGGAGCTTTCTTGCGGGTGAGCAGCACGCTGTAAAGTTGCGAGGCAAAGGGGGCTTGCTGCCCTGCCCTCACGACGGTCTCAACGGTCTCGTCTGTTGGTTTTTGGCCGGTGTATTTACGCACCGATCTATGTTTAAGCATGGTCTGGATGACTTGGTTTTCCATGGAAAGACTCCTTTCAACGTTATCTTGTCTTCATCAAGTATAGTCGAAGAATCTCACCGCCGTCATTATGAGTCATCGGAATATTCGAAACGGTCATACCCTCTGCAGAAAAGTGAGAACCTGGAGAGGATCCGAACTTAAATCAGAAACCACTTTTAAGACAGCCATCGGCACCTTTTGGTGCCGATGGCCAGCCTCAATGACCGCTGTCAGATTTATCAATAATAGATTTCCAAGGGTTATTTCTCACCCAAGTGATTGACTTTCCCAGAGCCGGACTGGCTAAAACTGACCTGCGGACTGCCATAATAATTGACCGTGCCGCTGCCGCTGACTTCCACCGACAATGTCCGGGTAGCCCAGACGGTGACAGTGCCCGTGCCGCTGATGCTGACCGTGACATCCTGGGCGCGAAGATCGCCCGTTCCAATTTTCCCGGACCCGCTGATATTGATGGTCTCGGTTTTCGCTTCACCGGTCAAGTCGATATTTCCGGTCCCACTGATGGATATTTCCAGGTCATCAACCGCCAGTTCATCGATGACCATGTCGCCCGAACCGCTGGTCACGATGCTCAGTGTATCTCCCTGAACGGAAGGGGAGGTTGCTTTCCATGCCCCGGAGGTGGTGATCTCGCTCAGATCCTTGACGTGCAGGCTGATATGCATCCTGCTTGGCAGATAGGTACGCAAGCCAAAATCCATGCCCACGCGCAGTAATCCACCACTCACTTCAGAGGTGACATAGGGCATGATATTGTCATCGGTTTCGATGCTCAGAGATTCCGTCCCATCCTGGATGATCTCCAAACTGCCGCCCCCGCTGACCTCCACCCGCTCAAAATCACTGACCTGGCGTGTCTCGGTGATCAGGTGCCGTGATCCAAAGACCGGAACAATGCCGCAGGCGCTGGCAAGTAATGCAAGGATGGCGATCCCAATGCTGGCTTTCATCAATCTTGTGTTCATAATTTTCTCCTTTAGAAGTTGATCGTGGTTTCCTATAGTAATGTACGCTGTATCTTTGTTGAAGTGTCAAAATTCCACCTATCCATTGGCTATTCATTAGATGTTTAGAATGAAAGAATTGGAGGGAATTAATCAGCGGACAGATTCCAAGTAAGAGCGAGCCCTCTCTTATTTTCCTCGGGTAAAACCTTCCCAATCTTTAAGCAAAACATGCGTGCTATAATCGCATCGAACCCCTCACCCGCCCATACTGGTAGGACCATGTCTTTCGCCCACCTCCACGTACACACCGAATACTCGCTGCTCGACGGCTTCAGCAATATCAAGAAACTCGTCAAGCGCGCCAAAGAGATGGATATGCCGGCGCTGGCGATCACCGACCACGGCACGATGTTCGGGGTGATCGAGTTTTATCACGCCGCCAGGGATGCCGGCATCAAGCCCATCATCGGCCTGGAAGCCTACCTCTCAGCCCGCAGCATGCAGGAGCATGATTCGAAGGAAGACCGTAGATCCTCGCACCTGCTGCTGCTGGCGGAAAACCAGACCGGTTATGAGAACCTGCTGAAGATCGCCTCCGCGGCCCAGCTCGAAGGTTTCTACTACTACCCACGCATCGACAAGGATTTCCTGTCCCGCCACGCTCAGGGATTGATCTGCACTTCCGGTTGCATGTCTGCCGAGGTGCCGCGATTGATCAGGCAGGGACAGTTGGAACAGGCACGCAGCAGCCTCGATTGGTACTACGAGGTCTTTGGGCGGGAAAATTTCTACCTCGAACTCCAACAGCACGACATGCCCGAACTGGATAAGGTCAACCGCGCCCTGCGGGAACTTGGCCCTCATTACAATGCCAGCTTCGTTGCCACCAACGATGCCCACTATATCAACCCCGAGGATGCCAAATACCAGGATATCCTGCTTGCCATCCAGACCGGGGCGCTGCTCTCTGATCCGGAACGCATGCGCATGAACGACGGCTCGTACTACCTGCGCTCTCCCGAAGAGATGGCGCACCTGTTCGAAGAAGTACCGGAATCGCTGGCGAACACCCTGCTGATCGCTGAGCGCTGCAACATCAACCTGGATGTAAAGGATTACCGCCTGCCGCGCTTCGAAGTCCCGCAGGGTCAGACTGCTGAATCCTACCTGCGCGCTCTCTGCGAAGATGGGCTGAAGCGGCGCTATGGAGAGAGCGCCACTAGCGAGCAGGCACAGACCCGCCTCGACTACGAGTTGGGCGTGATCGAGAAAATGGGCTTTTCCGCCTACTTCCTGATCGTCTGGGACCTGTGCCGGTACACCCGCGAACAGGGCATCTGGTACAACGCCCGCGGCTCAGCCAATGGTTCGATCGTTGCGTACACGCTGAACATCACCCTGGTGGATCCCATCCAACAGAAACTGCTCTTTGAACGCTTCCTGAACCCGGGTCGCATTTCCATGCCCGACATTGACCTCGATTTTCCTGACGACCGCCGTGCGGAGGTGCTGGAATACACCGTCAAGAAATACGGGCAGGATAAGGTGGCGCAGATCATCACCTTCGGCACGCTGGGGGCACGCGCCGCCCTGCGCGACGTGGGCAGGGTGATGGATATCCCGCTCCCCGAAGTGGACCGTGTGGCGAAAAGCATCCCGAACATCCCTTCCAAAGCCATACCGCTGCGCGATATCATCGCCGATGACTTCAAGGGGCTTGCAGACTTGAAGGATGCTTATGGATCAGCAGATCACCTGCGGGAATTGATTGATACTGCCTCCAGGATGGAAGGCGTTGTCCGCAATGCCGGGACGCATGCCGCCGGGGTGGTCATCTCCGACAGACCGCTTGTTGAGTACCTGCCGCTCCACCGCCCGACCAACAATTCCGAGGAGACGCCCATCAAGACCGTCACCCAGTTCGAAATGGGCATCCTGGAAAAACTCAAACTGCTCAAGGTGGATTTCCTCGGCCTCGCCACGCTGACCATCATGGCGCGAGCCTGCGACTGGATCTCCCAGCGGCACGATAAACACTACACCCTCAACAATATCCCCACCGACGATCCGGAAACCTACCGATTCCTGGGCGAAGGGAACACCCTGGGCGTATTCCAGCTGGAAAGCACGGGGATGACCAAGTGGCTGGTGCAGATGAAACCCAAGTCACTCGATAATATCATCGCCATGGTCGCCCTTTTCCGCCCGGGTCCGATGGATTTCATCCCCGATTACATCAGCCGCATGCACGGCGAGGCTGAGGTGGAATACCGCCATCCTGCGCTGGAACCGATCTTCGGGGACACCTATGGGATCCCCCTCTACCAGGAGCAATTGATGCGTGCCGCAGTCGAACTGGCCGGTTACACGCCGTCCGAATCGGATGAGCTGCGGGCTGCCATATCGAAGAAGAAAACCAAAGAAATCGAAAATCACCGTCACAAATTCGTACAGGGGGCGGTGGCACAAGGCCTGGAACATGCCACGGCTGAAGCCATCTACCATGATTGGAACGAGTTTGCGCGTTATGGTTTCAACAAGTCGCATGCCGCGGATTACGGCTTGCTTGCCGTGCAGACCGGCTTCCTGAAACTGCATTACCCGGTGGAATACATGACCGCCCTGCTTTCGGTGACCAAGCACGAGACCGAAAAGATGGCGCTGTATGTCAATGATGCCCGCAACATGGGGGTTACCGTCCTGCCGCCGGACCTCAACGCCAGCAGCTGGGATTTTTCCATTGAAGAGTCTGCCGTATCCGCTGCCCTTCCACGCAAGGATATGTTGCCTGCAGGGCAGGCAGGAAGTTCCGCCATCCGCTTTGGCCTGGGGGCGATCAAGAATGTCGGCATGGGTGGGGTGGAGCTGGTCACCCGGGCGCGCAGCAAGGGTGGTCCCTTCAAGGATCTCAACGACCTGGCAGCCCGCGTCGACCTGCGCGCAGTGGGCAAACGCGCCCTCGAAAGTCTCATCAAGGTGGGCGCGCTGGATAAGTTCGGTCCGCGCGCCGCCCTGCTGGATGCGCTCGACCGCATCGTCGCGATCAGTTCGTCACATTTCCGGGCTGCAGAAGCCGGCCAGCTGTCGCTCTTCGGGGCAACCTCCGGGGTTACCGAGAATATCTCCCTGCCGCTGGTTCCGGATGCAGACCGCCGCGAGACCCTCAACTGGGAGCGCGAGTTGATCGGCATGTACATCTCCGAGCACCCGCTCAGCCCCTACCTGGATGAGATCCGCGGCCTGGTGACCCATTTCTCCAGCAACCTGGGCGAAGCCGCCCACGAAGAGAAAACCCGCGTCGCCGGGATGGTGAGCGGCATCCGCCCGTACCAGACCAAGACCGGCAAGATGATGGCCTGGGTGACACTTGAAGACCTGACCGGCGTCATTGAACTGGTGTTGTTCCCTCGTACCTGGGAGAAATTCCAGTTTGCCCTGGAGGTTGGCGGGGTGATCGTGGCAGAAGGCAAGGTGGATGCTAATTCCAATCCTGCCAAGGTGCTGGTGGATAACATCCGCACCGAACTCAAATTGAGCGTACCGGCACAGATACCCTTGCAGCCGCAGCCCCATGAGCATGCACCAGACCAAAAACCTGATTCCATAATCAAGAAACAGGTTCCTGTGCCCGATCAAGTCTCTGAAGCCCACCGCGATAATGACAGCGAACCCCCCATACCGGAAGACCCGCCGGAATGGGATACCTATACACCCATCAAATCGGGTCAGGAGGAACGGGACGCCGTTTCGCTTGAGCCGACCGGGATTGTTGTTGAAGAGACCACAAGCCTTGAGGATGCACCAGCATCCGGTTTGGTGGAACAACCTGCACCCGCTCGACCCCCTGCCGCGTTATTGACACCGAAGCTACCAACCGCCACCACTCCACCCGACCTGGAGGAGCAGCACCCCCCCCAGATGGTGACCATCATCCTGCGCCCCAGCGGCGACCCGAACCGGGATATCCGCCGCATCGCACGCCTGCACGGTACATTCATCTCATACCCCGGCAAGGACCGGTTTGCCTTCCAGATCTTCGAACAGGAGCGCGGCCATTTGATCGAGTTTCCCAACGATACCACCCACCTGTGCTCAGAATTGCTGGCACAGATCAAGGCTGCGGTCGGGGAGGAAAACCTGCGCATCGAACCGATCCTGTATCATTGATTCCGCCCTTCAAGAAAACACCTTTCCACGCTACTGTTTCCTGATCTCCCCGCAGCGTTCGCAATCCTCCTGCTGGCATAATAAAGCCAGCGGGTCTTTCTTTATCCTTGCCACCACCACCCTCATCAACATCTTGAGCGGCACTGCCTGGACGAGGGCCTCACCGATCTGCACCTTGCGGCTATACCTGTTCATATCCTCGGCAATCGCTTGAAAGCCGGCTGAACAACCGGGAAAGCAGGGGCACTCCACCACACCTCCGGGAGTCAACGCCCAGCGGATGAACTGCCTGCGCCCGGCCAATTTTTCTGCGTAATGGATGCTGGTGTTGACAGTGTGATCCACCCCCATGAGCAACACCCAGCCGTCCGACTTTTCCAGCAATCCCAGTGGGGCAAGATGATCGTTCATTGTTTGGGAGCCGAGGATGATCTCTGCATTGATCCCGGCAAAGGATTGGATGGGATGGCTGGTCCGTTTTGCAAGCGGGTGCCTGCGGAACAACTCGGGGATGGCACCCATCAATGGATCAACAGGCAATCTCAGGGTGAAGAACTCGGCATTCTGATTCTGCTCTTCATGCGCGCCGTACGAGATGCCATTGTTCGGCGGTCCGCTCATCGGGATGATCATTGTCTTATATGTAAAGGTGGGTACGATCACCTTTTCAAACACACCCGCCAGGGTGCTGACGACCGTCGCCGCCCCACCCTCCACCTGCCCGAACGCCTTCAGAGATGAGTGGACGATCACCGGCGCTTCACCTAGGCGCAGGTCGCGCAATCCCAGCA
>Ga0315273_10000288_pt1 | contig 49642 bp, 40 predicted proteins | sample YL17G02_0_MG_FD_205753 | JGI IMG/M metagenome (GOLD analysis project Ga0315273, IMG submission 205753) | Sediment microbial communities from Yellowstone Lake, YNP, Wyoming, USA - YL17G02_0 | ecosystem: Environmental > Aquatic > Freshwater > Lake > Sediment | place: USA: Wyoming | collected... | reverse complement strand
TCTGGTGCGTGCCAAGAAAGTGTCAACCATGTCCCCGGTCTATTCTGTCAACCATGTGCCCGGCTTGTACCCGCGGCGAACGCAGGCGAGGGCGCCTGCGCCACATGCCCCGACCGGGCAGATATGCGGCTGGACGAGGGTGTGGCGCGGCCGCCCCCGGCCGCGCGGGCGGGGGATGCCCAGCCATGCGGCAACGTGTCGCGACGTCCGGAGGAGAGTCTATTCTCCGAGCTTGGATTTCAATGCCGGATCGTTGGGCTTGAGCTTCAGCGCCTCGCGCCACTGCTGCCTCGCCTCTTCCCGGCGATTCTGGGCGGCGAGAATATCGCCGAGATGCTCGTAGAGTGTGGAGTCAGCTTTCAAGTTGTTCAAAGCCTTCCGGAGCTGTTCTTCGGCTTCTGCGAATCGTCCGAGACGGAATAGCGCCCAGCCAAAGCTGTCGAGGTACGCGCCGTTGTCGGGCTCCTGTTTGAGGGCACGCTCGATGAGTCTGAGGGACTCATCCAAATTGACACCGCTGTCGGCATACATGTAGCCGAGGTAGTTAAGGGCGGGCGCGTTGTCAGGCTCCTGACGCAGGAGGTCATTGAACAGAGCAGCCGCCCGGTCAAAGTGCCCATCGCGCTCCAGCGACGATGCCAGGGCGAACTGGACGCGCGTGTCGGTGCTGTCCTGGGCATAGGCCCGCTCAAACCAGACAACAGCAGAGTCATACCGTTCGTAGCGCCCGTAGGCGCGTCCCAGGAAGTACCAGAGTTGCCGTGTGTCGTGGACTTTGGCCGCTGCCTTCTGCCCGATTTCGACGGCCGCCGCCAATGAGTCTTCATTGAGCAACGTGTTGGCTAGAAACACCCACGCATCGGGAATGGTGTCGTTGACCAATATCGCCTTGTTGAAATACTCCTTCGCCTTCTCGTATTCCCGGCGGTCAAAGGCGATCCGGCCCAGGTACAGCAGTGGGACGTAGGGGACAGAATCGTTCTTCATCAGGGAGAACAGACTGTCGGCCCTTTCCTGGCGATTGGTGTTGTACCAGAGCATTCCCAACCGCAGCCTCTCCCCTGTGTCATTCGGATTCAGGAGCAGGACCTGTTGGACCTCGGTGACCGCAGAGTCGAGTTGTTCATGGAACAGGAAATGATTGGTCAGCAGCTTATGAAGGGTCACGTCCTCCGGCATTATCTGGAGAGCGCGCCGGAGGGTTCGGCGTGCGTCGTCAGCGTGTCCCTGCGACTCGTGAGCTTGCGCCAGACCGGCATAGGCGGCGCGGTTGGCGGCCGTGCTGTCGCGGCGCAAGGATTCCTCGAAGGCGCTCCTGGCGTCCTCGAACTTCCCGGCGCGACCACACAGCTCGCCAAGTTCCACGTAGAGGCGGCTGTCTCCCCGCAGCCGCGCGGCGCGTGCCAGGCTCCGGATTGCTTCGTCGGTGTTCCCCTGATCGAGGGAAAGGCGGTAGAGGTACCAATATGCCTCGGCGATGGTCGTGTCCCGGGCGACCAGGAGGCGGTACGCTTCCAGCGCCTGGTCGTAGCGGTGAACGGTTCGATAACAATCCGCGAGGAACTGCAGCGTTTCGTTGTCCTGCGGCTGGATGGCTGAGGCTACTCCAATGGCGCGATCCACCTGACGCATTCTGACGTAACACCGCGCGAGTGAAAGGCGAATCTGTGGCGATTCCGGATCGAATCGGAGGGCCCGCTCAAAGGCTCCCACGGCAGATTGGTAATCCCCATCGCTGAACGCCATCGTACCAATGGAGAAATATTGATAGGCCGTGGGATCAATGTGCGGCTGGCTGCCGGGCTGGCCGGCAGGGGCGGCCGGCTTGGACTTGGTGCCGGCGCAGCCACCCAACAGAAGAGCCGCCGCGATCGCGGCGGCAAGGAATCGAAGGCACTCAACACGTAGCCGTCTCATTACCATCCCATCGAGAATCTGAAAGCACTTCCTGCGCCCACGCACGGAATCACGACGACCGTGCCCTGGACGCCGCGTCATTTATACACCGCCACGCCAGCCAACACCAACGGAATCGTCCACCACGGACAAGAGAGCACGGGACAAAGACCGTCCGGGAAGCCCCCCGACCGGGGTCGGAATTTTTTTCTTGATATCAAGACGAGCGCTTTTTACCATCGTCGCATGAGCGACACACACTTCAAGCCGTATGTAGCCCCCGAACAATCCATTACAGAAATGACCCTGAAAGGGTTGGTGCTGGGCTGCATCTTGGGGATCGTCTTTGCGGCATCATCGGTCTACCTCGCCTTGAAGGTCGGGTTGACCGTTTCCGCCAGCATCCCCATCGCTGTTCTGAGTATCACACTTTTCCGGGTATTTGGCCGGGCGACAATCCTCGAGAATAACATGGTTCAGACCGTCGGCTCAGCCGGTGAGTCGATCGCCGCGGGGATTGCGTTCACCCTGCCCTCTCTCCTGCTAATGGGCCAGGACCTCGAGATTCTCCGGGTCGTGCTGGTCGGACTGCTCGGCGGAACGTTGGGCGTCCTCATGATGATCCCTCTGCGCCAGGGGCTCATCGTGCAGGAGCATGGCAAGCTGACATACCCGGAGGGGACCGCCTGCGCCGATGTACTCATTGTCGGCGAGAAAGGCGGGACCAGCGCCAAAACCGTGTTCCTCGGCGGCGCTGTGGGGCTCGTCTATGGCCTTTTCAATCTCGTGACCCGTTTCTGGAAGGACACGTCCGACTGGGCAATCGACCGCGTGATTCACCCATTCAAGGGCGCATTGATCTCCGCTGAGGTGTCGCCGACGCTGCTCGGGGTCGGGTACATCATCGGTTCGAAGACCTCGTCCAACATGATGGCGGGCGGAGCCCTGGCGTTTATTGTGATCATCCCGCTGATTCATGCGTTCGGTGATGCCGTCAATAACGTGATCTTCCCGGCGACCAAGCTGATCCGGGACATGAGTCCGGGGGAGATCCGCAACGCCTACGTGCTGTATATTGGAGCCGGGGCCGTCGCCACGGGCGGCATCATCAGCCTGGTCCGATCGATTCCATCAATCGTCGGCGCCTTCAAGCGCGGGCTCGGATCGCTGTCGGCGATGCGCCGGGGCGGGGCAGTCCAGACCATCCCTCGCACAGAACACGACATCCCAATCCTCTGGGTGCTGGGTGGTTGCGCGGCGCTGGTGATCCTGATCTGGGCCGCGCCGATGCTCCAGATCAATGCCCTGTCGGCGGTTCTGATCGTCCTGTTCGGCTTCTTCTTTGTCACCGTATCGAGCCGGATCACCGGCGAGATCGGTTCTTCATCGAACCCGATATCGGGTATGACGGTCGCTACGCTCTTGATCACATGCCTCTTGTTCCTCGCGGTGGGATGGACGGGGGTTTCCTATCGCGCGATGGCGCTGACCACGGCGGCTCTTGTCTGTGTGGCCGCGTCAAATGGGGGGACGATCTCCCAGAGTCTCAAGACCGGATTCCTGGTCGGGGCCACGCCTTGGCGCCAGCAACTGGGTATTCTGGCAGGGGTGCTGACGAGCGCGATTGTCATTGGCTGGACGGTACTGGGGCTCGACAGCTCCAAGACAACGTTTTCAGCCCGCAACTACCCGCAGTTCACTGCCACGGTGCCAGCCGAGGCCACAGTTGTACAGCACGGTGGCAAGTCATATCGGAAGATTTCGGTTCCGGAGCTCACAGAGGGCGTGCCGACTGGCCGCTACCTGGTTGATGAGAAAGGGAAGATTATCTATCTGGTCGATCCGGGCGTGTGCGGCACCGACGTTGAGCGCTCCGAACCGGTGACCGGTGCCGAGTATGCTGGTTTCAAGGCCGGGTCGCTGCCGGATACCACGCCGACATTCCTGCTTGCCGAAGGGCCGGCCAAGATCCTGGCGCTGTCATCGTCGCAGGGCGGGATTACCGCCGGACGGTATCTCGTCGATAACAACGGCGCCATCACCCATAAGCTCGTGCCGGTGACCAAGTTCGACGCCCCCAAGGCGCGGCTGTTCAGCCTCATCATCGATGGGATCCTCACTCGCAAGCTGCCTTGGGCGCTGGTGCTGGTCGGCGTGGTTCTCGCCTTCGTCATGGAGTTGGTCGGCGTGTCGTCGCTGCCGTTCGCGGTCGGGTTGTATCTGCCGATCTCGACCTCGACGCCGATCTTCGTGGGCGGCTTGGTCCGCAACGTGGTTGATCGCAAGACCAAGACCAAGAGCTCGGAGGCCGAGGCGGAGTTCTCGCCTGGCGTGCTTCTGTCCAGCGGATTGATCGCCGGAGGCGCCATAGCGGGGTTGTTCCAAGCGATTGTCCAAGGGGGCGGTTGGGATGCGGGTTGGGACAAGTCGAGCTGGCTGGGTCCCTTGGCCAGCAGTAACCTCTGGGCCCTCATCCTGTTTGGCCTTTTGGCGGTGTTCCTTTTCTATATTGCGAACCGCCGGAAGAATAAGTCGGCGTAGGAGTTACGGGTCGGCTCGCAAGCGCTGGCATGGCATCGCCGGCGTCTTGCTGGGTCCTGTAGAGTTGAATCAGGAGTGGTTCTGTGCGCTTTCCTTGCGTGGGTAAGCCGTTGTAACGAGGAAAAGTCCGGAACTCTTGTTCGTTGTGCAGGTATCAATTAGCGGGGTTGGGAATGATCACCAAGGAGATTGTGCTGCAGAAACTCGAAAGCTGCTACGATCCGGAGATTCCGATGGTGTCAATCGTTGATTTGGGACTGATCTATGACATCCGAATTGACAGCAGCAGCAATGTGGCCGTTGATATGACGCTGACCGCTCAGGGTTGTCCGATGCACCGTCAGATGTCACTGGACGCGAAGTCGAAGATAGAGGAGTTGGAAGGCGTCGGGAATGTCGCTGTCAATGTGGTGTGGGATCCGCCCTGGACCCCGGACCGCATGAGCGATTTGGCCCGTCGCAAGCTGGGATGGACGCCGTAACAAGCGCAAGGAGCGCACGGTCAAGGATGACCGGCGCAAGGCCACAAACCATGGGAGGGGCTATCGAATCCAACCGCGAACCGTTTTGCTGCACGTTTCTGCCGCTTTTGGGCTTGACAAACGGGCGGACAACCACGTTATTGCGTTTGCAGTACAATGGATCGCCCTCACGATCCGCGGACATCTTGGAAGAAGTCAGTTCATTTCACCTGTTGTGCCCTTCACCGCGCTGGATTTGACCGTGGTGAGGTTTGTTTGGCGCAAATCTTTTGACGGAAGGGGAACAGAACAGGATGTTAACCAAAACCAAGAACCCGAACGGGGGGGGGTAAGATGATGCGTTTGGTCAAATGCCTGGCTGTAGTGGTGGTGCTGGTGCCTGCGTTGGCGCTGGCGGCATCGGGGCCGGGGAAAATGGATGCTCTCGGCGTGGGAACGCCTTCAATGGCGGCTAGCGCGGGGAATCCCGGCTCCCAGTTCATCACTGTCCCGCTCTACCTGACGAACTCCCAGGGTCTGGCTGCCGCGGATATTCCCCTGCGGTTTGCTGATCCCGGTGTCGGCGTCGAGTTGCGGGAAGTCAAGTTCAACTCACGGATCGACTACTTCGATGTGAAGCTCGCCAACATCGACAACACGAACAAGACGGTGGTCATCGGCCTCATTCCGATGGCGTTCAACCCGTCGAAGCGCGAACTGCAACCCAGCTCGGGCCCGGTTGCCGATCTGGTATTCGAAGTGATTGATCCCAACCTGGAGTCGTTCACGATTCAGGCCACCACGATGGAACGTCCGCACCACCGGATGGTGTGGGTGTTCAACGACTGGAGTCAGACTCGTCCGCAGGTGACTTCCACGACGCCGGCTTTCGAGCCGGTGGTTGTGCCGGTCGCGGCGGCCCGCGCCAGCCTGCCGACAACGTACGCTCTGAATCAGAACTATCCGAATCCGTTCAACCCGTCCACCGAAATCGCGTTCGCTTTACCGAGCGCGGGTCGCGTGACCTTGACGGTCTACAACGTGCTCGGACAGGCGGTGAAGACTCTGGTCGATGGAGACATGGAAGCGGGCTCCCACCAGGTGACATGGGATGGAACGAGCAACGGTGGTTCAGTCGCGGCGTCAGGGATCTATTTCTACCGGATCCAAGCCAGCAACTTCGTCGCAACCAAGAAGATGACCCTCCTCAAGTAGCGGTCGTCATCGCGCTATGTCTAACAGAGACCCCGTCGGCCAAGGCGGGGTTTCTGCTTTTGGGGGGGGGCGGCAACTTGCAGTGGTGGTGACATGGGCGTCCCACCCGTACCACCTACTCCCACTCGATCGTCGCGGGTGGCTTCGAGGAGATGTCGTAGACGACCCGGTTGATGCCGGGGACTTCGTTGATGATGCGGTTGGAGATGCGGCCTAGTAGCTCGGGTGGGATTTCGGCCCAGTCGGCGGTCATGCCGTCGGTCGAGGTTACGGCGCGTAACGCCACCACGCGCTCGTAGGTGCGTTCATCACCCATGACACCGACCGACTGGATCGGTAGCAGCACCGAGAACGCCTGCCAGATCTTGTGGTACCAGCCGGACTTGTGTAATTCCTCGATGTAGATAGTGTCGGCGCGGCGGAGCAGATCCAGATCGGGATGTGTCACAGCGCCGAGAATACGCACCGCGAGACCGGGGCCGGGAAACGGATGACGCCCCAGAATGTGCTCGGGCAGCCCCAGATGGCGTCCGACGGCCCGCACTTCGTCTTTGAAGAGCCACTTGAGCGGCTCGACCAGTTTCAGATGCATGCGTTCGGGCAACCCGCCGACGTTGTGATGTGATTTGATCACAGCCGAGGGTCCATTGACCGAGACACTCTCGATCCAATCCGGATATAGCGTGCCTTGGGCCAGAAACTCTATATGTCCGATCCGCTTTGCTTCCGCCTCGAAAATGTCGATGAAAATGCGGCCAATGGTCTTGCGCTTCTGCTCCGGATCAACCACACCACTCAACGCCGTCAGGAATTGATCGGCTGCATCGACAACGGTCACATGCACACCGACGCCGCGAAGCACATCGGTAACTTCGCCCACTTCATCGTTGCGCAGCAGCCCCGTATCGACAAACACTGGATGCGATCGTGGTCCGATAGCGCGCTGGAGCAGGACGGCCAGAACCGCCGAATCCACGCCACCAGAAACACCGAGGACCACCTGCCTCTCCCCCACCTGCTGGCGCACTTCGGCAATCGCCTCGTCAGCGAAGAGGCCCGCGTTCCATCCGCCCCGGCAATGGCAGACATCATAGAGAAAGTGTCTGAGAATCTCTGAGCCATGTTCCGTGTGGTTCACTTCGGGATGGAATTGCACGCCCCAAAACTGACGGTCAGGATCAGCAACCGCCGCCGCCTGCACAGTCGATGTCGAACCGATGATCGACATGCCGGGTGGCAATTCCACGAGCGTGTCGCCATGGCTCATCCAGACGTCAAAAGACTCTGGCAGTCCCTCCAGTAGCGGGCTGCCGCCCTTGCGAGCGAAACGGGCGCGCCCGTACTCACGCATCTGAGAACGTGCGAGTGTGCCGCCTCGGTGCCTCCCGTACAATTGCAGACCGTAGCAGATCCCCAGTTTCGGGATATCGCGTTCCAAGAGACGTGGATCACAGGCGGGAGCGCCAGGCGCGGTCGCCGACGCGGGTCCCCCGGAGAAGATCAGGCCCCTGGCACTGTCCCAATCGATGTCATCGGGTTTCACAGAGAAAGGCACGACGCGCGAGAACACGCCTAGCTCCCGGACCCGCCGCGCGATGAGCTGCGTGTACTGCGAGCCAAAGTCCAGAATCCAGATTGATTCAGATTTGTTGATGGCTGGTCGCATAAGCTCTCTATTCGGCGGCACGTGTCTTCACCCGCCCAACATTGCATCTGGTGGCCCACCAGGAGCACATTCCGCGAAGCGGAAGTGCGGATGGTGGGGCTATGATAAACATCTTACCGTACCCCCACCCCCACCATACGCGTCGTTCGTCTCCAGCGAACTCGCTCCTGGTGGGCCACCAGCCATCCCCGGGGTTTCGGGAGGGCGAGGCTCCTGCCTAGCCTCTCAGTGCAACCACGAAGAGGCTCGGCAGGAGCCTCGCCCTCCCGAATCAACTCAGCCAGTGTGTGCGTGTTGCGTTCGGGGGCGTACAGGGCGGGTCTTAGACCCGCCCCTACGGACACCCGGGGCAGAATCCACCGGAAACGGGAAGGCATCACCACTTCAGGCATTGCCAGTTCACAAGCACTCACCGCAGCGGCCCCTTCAAGACAGTATCCTTCTTCCAGCTCTTATCATCATCGAGAGGGAAATCGCTTCGGTACTGAAGACCGCGCGACTCGGTACGGCGAAATGCGCTGCGCGCAACCAGAAGCCCCACGAGGGTGGCGTTGCGGAATTCGATTGTGTCGGCGTTGACGCCGTCAGCACGCAGGCGGTGCTCGGCCCGCCGCCACAGGCCGGTCACGCGCGTCACAGCCCGGGCAAGCCCTCGATGTTCGCGAATGATGCCGACGTCATCCCACATCGTATTTCGCAGCATGTCCCAGTCGCGCTTGAGGCGGGCGATCGGCGTGATGGCCGTCAGATGCGAATGCGGGAGTCTGGATGGTAACTTCCCACGGAGACTGCGCAGTGCCGACCCGGCCGACGCGGCCGCGACGTCCGCGAAATACATCGCTTCCAGAAGCGAATTGGAGGCGAGACGATTGGCGCCATGCAGGCCGGTATGCGCCACTTCCCCGGAAGCCCAGAGCCCTTCGAGTTCAGTTTTCCCGGAAGCATCCGTGACCACGCCTCCGCACATGTAATGCGCCGCCGGCACAACGGGTATCGGCTGATGGGTGATGTCGATTCCAAGTTCCCGGCAACGCCGTTCGATGTTTGGGAACCGCCGGCGGATAAATGACGGGCGCAGGTGAGTCAGATCGAGGCAGGCACATGCCCGTCCGTTGCGCCTGCATTCCATCACAATCGCCCGAGCGACCACGTCGCGCGGCGCGAGATCGCGCAATGGGTGATAGCGAGCCATAAACGCCTCACCCTTCGCATTCCGCAGAATGCCACCAGCGCCTCTGACTGCCTCGGAAATGAGAAACCGATTCGCCTTGGCGTGGTGGAGCCGTGTGGGGTGGAATTGGACAAACTCCATGTTGGCCACCGGGACACCCGCGCGGAATGCCATGGCCACGCCGTCACCGGTCGCAATTTCAGGGTTGGTCGTGTGGCGGTAGACCTGACCCGCTCCACCAGTGGCCAGAATCGTGACCGGAGCTGTGATGCGGCGTATCAGGCGGCGATACCGGTCGAAGACCCACGCCCCGATGCAGCGACGATCCGATCCCGTGCCGCTGACCATGAGGTCGATGGCGAGATGATGCACCCAAAGCGATGCATTGGGATGACGGGTCAATCCGCGCAAGAGCGACTCCTCGATTTCCTGACCGGTCAAATCGGTGGCGTGAACCACACGCGGCGCGCTGTGGCCGCCTTCCAGTCCCAGGTCGAGATTACGGGCCAGACGCGGGCTTCGCCGGTAGGTGAAGTGCACCCCGACTTCAATCAGATCACGCACCAGCCGGGGACCGGCGGTCACGACACGTCTGACAACACGCTGATTGCAGAGGCCGCAACCGACCGTCAGTGTGTCTTTCAGATGCGCTTCGACCGAATCCAGTTGCGACATGACGGCCGCAATCCCGCCCTGCGCGTAGTTGGTATTCGACTCCGCCTCGTCCTTCTTCGTGATGACGATCACGCGCCCGTGGTCAGCGAGCCGGAGTGCTGCCCAGAGACCGGCGATGCCCGATCCGATCACGAGAAAATCGGCGTGCTCGTCGACCATCGCAGATTCCAGTGATAGCGGGTGGCGTGGGGTCACTCGGTCTTCTCCAAGAGGATCGACAACATATCGACACCGCCGGCCAATTCAAGCCTTATTCGCAGCCAGTAGACCGGAATCGCCATCGCCCAAGCCGGGTCGATCTTGACGGCGTCCTTGTGCGTAGTGAGCATCCATTGGGCCCCCACGCGCTCGCTGCGCCGTTCAAGACCGGCCATGTCGGCAGCAGAATACGCATGGTGATCGGGAAATCGTTGCATCGCCACCGGCTTCATGCCCATAAGCTCGATCTGGCGGGCAAAGCGCGACGGTGAACCCACGGCACAGAACACGAATGGACTCTCGTCCAGCGGAGATTCCGGAGAGCCAGCGGCTGGGCCGGAGAGTCTGACGAGTCCGTCGGCGACGGTTTCATACCATGCGACCGGCCCCTGATAACCCCAAGCATTGAGGATCTCCTGATGACGCGCATTGATGACTTCGGAACGAGGAGATGATACTGCCCGGCCGATCTGGACGATTGCGACGCCGGATGCAGGCCAGGCGCGGCGCGGCGCGATGCGCCACCTCCCGTCGGGGAGAAAGCGCACCGGGCGCTCGAGATCTTCAGGTGTGAGAACAACGATCCGGTCCTCCCCCGCCCACCTTGGGCGAACGCCGTCATCCAGCACAATGAAATCGGGCTGAGATTCGCGCCCAACACGGTGCACCGCCTCCGTCCTATCGTCACCAACGTGAACAGGTACCCCGGTCATCTGCCAAATCATCATGGCTTCATCCCCGCTCCGCGCAACGTTCACGGGTCTGCTGGACGAACTCATCGAGACATCGCCGTCTCCCTGGCGCTTGTACCCTGTGGTCACCACGTGCGTGTTGAACCCGCGCTGGAGTAGCGCGGCGGCCAGATGCGCAACAAGGGGGGTTTTGCCGACGCCCCCAACAACCGGCGAGGAGATGACCACCAGCCGAGTCTTGTCAGGGAGCCTGGCAACTTGTGGTTTTCGCAGCCAGCCATCCAGCGCCGCTCCAAGACGATACAACCATGACAGCGGCTTCGCGATGGCTCCAAAACAGACAAGACCGGGAGTACGCCGGCCTTCGGTCCAATCCATGAAGACTGAATGGAGAAATCGTGTTAGCATCGCGTGCTTGTGCCTAGACCACCGCGCGCGCCGCCGGCCGGCTGGGTTCCGACGACCGAGTTCCGAGCCGCGCGCATATGTCCGCGGCAACTTCGGTGCGCACGTCAGAGAAACGGTCGAGTATTCGCTGGACCAACCGCGCTCTGTCGGCCACGGATCGTGAAACTCGCAGTTGCATCTTTACCGCATCTGCCAGGGAATTCGCATCGGCCACCTGCGTTGCGGCATCCATAGACAACAGCAACGCGGCGGCATCGCGCTGATCTTCCATGTGCGGCCCGAAGATTACAGGTGCTCCGGCGAGAGCGGGTTCCAACGGGTTGTGGCCGCCGTAAGGCTTGAGGCTACCCCCGATGAATGCGACGGCCGCAAGCACGTACAAGGAGGCCAGCGATCCCATCTGATCGACCAAGATCACGGAGGCCTGAACCGGGGACTCGCCTCCCGCTTCGATCCGTGACCAGCGCAGCGGCCGATAGCCGCGACGCTCGATCAAAGAGGCGACCTGGTCAAAGCGATCGGGGTGGCGTGGCGCCAGCCATAGACGGAGGGCGGGGACTTCGTTCCTCAATGCCGTGAACGCATCAAGCACAATCTCTTCTTCGCCGGGACGGGTGCACCCCGCAATCCAGACGGGTGAGTTCGCATCAGGGCGCAACGCGGGTGGAATCGCCGACGGTTCGAACAGGTTTGGAGGTGTCATTGCCTTCAAAGAGCCGGATGCTTTGATGCGTCCAGGATCGACACCCAGTTTCTGCAATCGCCCGGCATCCTCCTGTGAACGCATATAGAAGAATTCGACCGTGCCCAGAAGAGTCTGCCAGTACTTGCGGCCCAGATTGTAACGCCGAAAGGCCCGCTCTGAGATGCGTCCGTTGATGACGAATATTCGGACACCGGCGTCGGCGCACTCGAGCAGCAGGTTTGGCCACCACTCAGTCTCGACCAGAACGAGTGCTGCGGGCTGGAAGTGTGCAAGCATGCGGCGCAGCGGCCCCGGCAAGTCAAACGGAATACGGAAGTGTGGGGTGTCGGGAGGGTAAACGTCCTCGCAGAGGCGATAGCCTGGTTCGGTCATCGACGATGCGATTACCGCCTGGCCACGTTCAGTCAATTGTTGCGCAAATTGTCCCGCAACACGTACCTCGCCCATTGACGCGGCGTGGATCCAAACGGGGTTTCTCGATTCTGAGCACGGGAAAGACTGCCCCCAGCGTTCCAGCAAACCATCCTGCGGCCATCGGCCCGTTCGGTGTGCCCACCACGAATAGAGGCGCGCCGCCACTGCGGTGCCCAACGTGTAGCCACCAGTCAGCAACCGGGCGCCGAAACCACCTGAACGAAATTCACTGCTCGACAACGGCATCAAAGACCCTCGGTGCCCCACCCGAAGGGGGAGTGTTGAAAAAGCCGTCTCGCTGCAATTGTGATGGGCGGACAAGAGTATCCGCCCCACTGAGGGGCCTGGGTTCGGTGGCCTGGACACTCCTGTCCGGGCTCTATTTTAGCACTCACGAAGGGTGGGAGTATTTTGCGATACATGCCTTTACACTTCATGTCATCCAACTCATGCAGACCGACGGCGCCCGCCAGTACTGAGCCATTGCTCGACTACGGCAGCCGCCCGCTGGACCGCCCCCGGCGGCCCCAGCTTCTCTCTGACCTCGGCCAATCCGCTCACTTGTGCCTGACGCGCTGCATCGTCAGTTAACAACGAAACAGCCTCTCGGGCCAGCGCGACCGGGGTGGCGCCTGACTGGATAAGTTCGGGAACAACCCGGCGTTTGGCAATGAGGTTCGGCATTGCGACATAGGGAACGTGAACCAATCTCTTGGCGATGGCATAGTTGACCCCGCCGGTCCGATACGCCGTCACCATGGGGGTGCCAAGAATCGCGCACTCGACCGTTGTCGTGCCTGTCTTCGTGAGGGCAAGATCCGCCGCTGCCATGAGGTCATAGACATCGGGCGTCATCGACAGCGGGACCGGGCCTTCGGTGAGGGTCGTTGTCGTCTCACTCAGTGAACGATGAACTCCTATGACCCCGCGCGTTCCGGGAACGGCTTCAGCAATCAATTTCAGGGTTTCCGTGAAAAGCGGCAGATGAGCATTGAGATCCTGGACACGAACGCCGGGCATGAGCGCAATCAGACGCTCTGACGGAGTGACACCGAGTCGTTCGCGCAAGACATGCCGCTCAGCCGACGGCCGGACCAAATCGATGAACGGATGCCCCACCCATTCAGCTTCCACGCCATAGCGCCGAAAGAACTCTTTCTCAAAGGGGAAGACAACGATTGTGCGATCGACGCATCGTTCGAAGATCTTGATGCGCCCTTGACCCCACGCCCACAGTTGCGGCACAATGTAATAGAGAACGGGAATCGTCTCACTGTGGACCCTCGCTGCCAGCTTGAGATTGAACCCCGGGAAATCGATAAGAATCACGCCGTCAGGACGCCGCCGCTTGATCTCCCGATGAAGCGAGTGGAGACGCTGCCGGAACTTCAAGATCGACCGGAGCACTTCGGCGAATCCCATGACCGCCCATCCGCGCGCGTCTCGCCAAAGCTCGCATCCGGCGGCGGCCATGCGGTCGGAGCCAACGCCCCAGATTGACCAGTCCGGATGCCGCCGTTTCAACTCGGCGACCAGCAGCGAGCCGTGCAAATCACCGGAAGGTTCGCCTGCGACTACGCAGAGGGATTTGGCCGGGATGGGCATCTATGGATCGCGTGATTGTGGAAGGGGGCGCACGACCGTGCTACACCTACAGGACAGGGACAGGTGACTTGGCGACTGCTGCCGCTTCCTTGCACGCCTGAGCAACATCCAGCGCCACCCGTAACGACCGCGCACCTTCGGCGAGGTCCACGCGCGGCGCGCGTCCCTCTGCGATCGCGTCGTGGAAATCGGCCAACTCTGCCTCCAGCGCGTCGTACATCGTGACCGGAGTTGTCCAACGCGCTACGCGTCTCCCCTGCCCCTCGGCGAGTGTCATGTATTCTCGCGTCGATGGTTCCACACCCGGATGGAACAGACGGTAGGAATCGACCGACTTCTGTGACAGATCGATCGAAGTGTAATGATCCTGGGAGAATATCCGGATCTTCCGCATCGGGTTGGTCGAGATGCGTGAGGCCGTCAGATTCGCGACACAACCGCCGGGGAATTGAAGCCGGCAGTTGGCAATGTCATCCGTCACCGACAGCACCGGCACACCGGCAGCGCGAATCTCGGCCGGCTCCTCCCCTATGAGCCAGCGAGCGAGGTCGATATCGTGAATCATCAACTCCAATACTACGTCTGTGGCCAGCCCGCGCATGGAGAACTGGTTGAGACGGTGCGCCTCGATAAACCGGGGAGAACCGATCCGCTCACGCACCGCAGTGACCGCCGGATTGAACCGCTCGATGTGTCCAACCGCACCGACGACTTTCGCCCGGCCCGCCATATCCACCAGCGATTCGGCTTCGGTATTGGACGCGCAGAGAGGTTTTTCCACGAAAACGTGGCACCCCACTTCGATGGCGCGCCGGGTAATCTCGAAGTGCGATTCGGTGGGTGCGCAGATCGAAATCGCTCCGGCACGTTGCAGGAGATCCTCAAGGTCGCGGCACACCGGCAAGCCGAACCGGGTCGCCACATCGAGGTTCTTCTCCGGATCGATGTCATAAACGGCGGACAGATGCCAGTTCGCCGACTCGTGCAGGATACGCGCGTGATGGGCGCCGAGATGCCCGACACCAACGACACCTACCGTCAATCTTTCGCCGGAAGGATGGTCGCTCATGCGCGCATCACTCCCCGCTCGGACGAGGCGATGAATTCGAGGACATGTTTGACCTCCGGAGAGTCCAGTCCGTCGGTCTGCAGTTTCTCGAATGCCTGTGTGCGATTCAGCCCCGACCGAAAAAGAATCCGGAATGCACGGGAGAGAGCCGTGACCTGCTCCGCCGAAAAACCGCGTCTTTCGAGGCCGATTTTGTTGACCGACACGACTCTCAGTGGGTATCCGCCGACGATCGCGTAGGGCGGCACATCCTGGGTCACCCGGAAGCCGCCGCCCACCAGGACGTGAGCGCCGATCATCGAGAACTGGTGCACCACGGCGCCCCCGCCCATGATCGTCCAGTCGCCAATTGTCACATGCCCGCCCAACTGCACGGCGTTCGCGAGGATGACACGGTCACCAAGAAGACAATCATGCGCTACGTGGGCGTAGGCCATAAGCAGACAGTCGGCGCCGACCTTGGTTTCGCCCCGTGCGTGGGTGCCGCGATTAAGCGTGGCATATTCCCGGATCACGGTGCGGTCACCGACACGGAGAAGGGTCTTCTCCCCGTCGAATTTCAAGTCCTGGGGAATGGTGCCAACGACTGCCCCGTGATGTACCCTCACGTCGCGGCCCAGGCGGGCGCCATCGGCGATCCGTGTGTGCGAGCCGATGACCGATCCGGCGCCAATCTCTACGTCGGCCTCGATAATTGCAAAAGGCTCGACCATCACGCCGGCATCAAGTCGCGCGCCGGGGTTGACGATTGCGGTGGGGTGGATAACGGTTGCAGTGCTCACGATACTCGCGTTCCTGTCTCGATCTGGAGATCTATATTGTTACTGAAGTGTAGGGGCGGGTCTTAGACCCGCCCCTACGGCAACAAGTGGGTGAGTCAAGAGATACGTTCTGACCCGGTCCCTACCTTTCCATCAGCATGGCCATCATCGTGGCTTCCGTGACCAGCACGTCGTCCACAAAGGCGCGGCCGGCAATCTTGCACATCCCGCGCCGGAACGAGAGCATGTCCACTTCAAAACGCAACTGGTCGCCGGGCCGCACGGGCTTGCGGAATCGTGCGTTGTCGATCCCCAGGAAGTAGACCACCATTTCCTGCGGGTTGTCAATCATGTGGAGCAGCATCAGCCCGCCCGCTTGGGCCATCGCCTCGACAATCAGAACCCCGGGCATCACCGGATGGTGCGGGAAGTGGCCCATGAAATACGGCTCGTTGAAGGTCACGTTCTTGATCGCCGTGACATGCTTCCCCGCTACAAGGCTGATGATCTTGTCGATCAAGAGCATCGGGTAGCGGTGCGGCATGATGTTGGCGATCGCCTGCGCGTCGAGCTGGATTCCCTGCTCGGGCGGAGGCGCCTTGTAGTTGTCAGCCAGCCGCCTTTTGTCAATCTCGGCCCGGAGCTTTCGCGCCAGCGCCACATTGGCGGCGTGGCCGGAGCGGGCGGCCAGAATGTGCGCTTTGATCGGCATGCCGATCAACGAAAGGTCGCCGATCAGATCGACGACTTTGTGACGCACCGGCTCGTTCGGGAACCGCAGCGGCACATCGGCCAGAATTCCCGTCTTTCCAATTATAACCCTGTTTCGATAATTGAAAATCACCTGCAGACGGTCGGCGTCCTCCTGCGTGTATCCGTCGTCGCAGATCACGACCGCGTTGTCGAGTGTCCCGCCTTTGATCAGACCCTGCTTGTGAAGGAACTCGACTTCCGACATGAAACAGAACGTTCGGGCCGGGGCGAATTCCTCGGCGTATTCTTTTTCCAGCGAGGCGAGGGTCGTGTATTGCGTCCCGAGGGCAGGGTTCCGGTAGTCGACCATGAACGTGACACGAAAGTCGTCGGAAGGGAGAACAATCAGGTCGACACCGCGCGCCGGTTCGGAGTAGTTGATTGGCCCGTCGGGTTCAAAGTAAGTCTTCGGCTCGTCCTGGGTCTCAATGCCGGCCTGAAGAAGAACATCAACAAAAGGCTTGCTGGAGCCGTCGCCGACCGGCGGCTCGATGTTGTTCAACTCGCAGATGCAATTGTCGATTTCCAGACCGGCGAGCGATGAGAGCACGTGCTCCACGGTATGGACCTTGGTATCGCCGAGAGCGATGGTCGTACCCCGGTTGACATCGATGACATGATTGATGTCGGCCTTGAGATCGACCAGCCCGTTGCCACCCGACACGCGAAACACCACGCCTGTTCCAGCAGGCGCGGGCAGGAAGCGGATGGTTGATGGGACCCCGGTGTGGAGTCCGGTGCCCGTAAGCTCAGCGGGCTTCTGGATGGTGCGCTGGTGTTTGTTCATGGAACGTTCACGCCCTGGGGGATGAGGCATCCATAGTCTAGGTCCATTTTCACTTCGAGCCAGCGGGCAACGACAACTGGTCGCGCGTCGCCGATTTCAAGAACGTCATAGCGCTTGTAAATCTGCAGGAGCAGCGCCATCGCCTTACTCAATCCACGAGGCGACAGAATGAGACCGAGCTTGGGGTTGACAACCTTGCAATAGCCGATGAGTTGCCCCAGATCTCGTAACGTAATTGGGTTGGACTTGATCTCCACCAAGAAAATCTCGGATTGACGCTTTGATAGAACGAAGCCTGTGACGTCGACCTGAACCTCGAATGTTTCCCACCCGTCGAACCGATCTGTCCAACCGTGCTCTTCTATGACGGCTGACAGTGTTCGCTGAGACGAGTCGATTACCTCCACACGACTCCGTGGGTGGCGGGCCCTAAGAAGCTCCTGAAGCCACGTGCGCACAGGCATGTACAGGCGACTCTCCCCTAATGGGTGTTTACTCGTCGTCTCCGAAAAGCTCAGTTGGTTCTCCCTCTATCTCATGACATTGAGCACATCCGAGCTTCAGGCACACTTGCCAGTAAGCATCAAAGTGGCGCCGCACCGGCGTTGGCAACTTCTCCGCCTTTTCATCAGGACGCTTCGGTTTTTTCGCGACCCGTCGAACCGCCTTGTTCGGGTTGCAGTATCTCGACCCTTTCCCATCCTCGTTCGCAGCGGCCAACTCTTCGAGAATCTCATTCTTGTACGAAACGTGAAAACCTACACGGAGAAAATCCTGCGCGAAGACGCGGACCTGATGTTCCTTCGACCAACTGTGAGTCTCCGGAGCATGGGGCGTACGGATGTTGGGATGTCCCCATTGAATGGAGTGGATCGGCACACCCAGTTTGGTCTGCAACAGCCGGCAGAATTCAACCGGTAACCGCCAGTTCTCGTAGGGGATTTGGAAGTAGACGCGATGCATTTTGTTCCGGTCAGCATTGGACGGCCGGATGAAGCCCGCACAGTCCGCAAAGCCACGCACGAACTCGCGCTGAATATCCGCCGTGGCATTGAAGATCGACTGCGGGATCATTGAAATCCGCGGCGTGAACTTTTCCCCCAGAATGTATTCGAGGTTCCTGAACGTCATAGGTCGTCCAGGAAATCTAATTACAATCGTACCACATCCTGGTCTCATCGTGTGCTCAACAAGGTGTCCGAGGATGTCTGTGATCCGTCCTTTGATAAGGAGCAGGTTGTGTTCGACAAAATGCTCCTGGTCATAGTCTTTCGTGATGCCCTTTGCTCGCAGACTCCGGTGAGGGAACTCAATCGTCACGACTGGACTCCCGGTTCCGCTAGTGACTTGGCCTCGCGCCACGATGAGGCCGAGAAGGTAGCCGACCTCGGGGTCCAGATAATTCTCAGTGATCATGGCGCTTAGGTTTCTGGAAGATCATTAAGTATTCGTGGATTCGATTGACCCTAAAGACCGCCGGATAGCCAAGAGGGCGAAGATCGTTGTATTCAGAGCGCCTGTCCCAGATGATAATGTCGTCCAGCTCAAAGCCGATATCATTCATAACGGAGGCCAGATCGATGTGGAGAGTATACAGCTTGCTCTTCTTGCGAATGTCCATCACATCGACGATACAGAAGCTCCCGTGCCTCAGCGCGACAAAGACTCCCTCGAACACAGACCGCAACCCCTGCACAAACCTCTGGTAGTTCCTGATGTGGCCCAGGTTCCCTTCCTCAGCGTGATAGTCGCGAATCGGTTTGCCGTCGGCGCTCCTCGGTTGCGATAGGATATCCCAGTAGGGTGGCGATGTAATGCAGATGTCGACGCTCTCCTTCGGCAAATGCTCCATGAGACGGGCTGCGTCGGCGTGCACGATTTTGAAGTCCATTGATGATGGCTTGAAACTATCGATCTGTCCGCCCAATCTTTCCAAGGCGATTTCGACGTACTGTTGCGAGATGTCAAATCCGACACCCGTCTTGCCCAATTCTTGTGCAGCGACGAGGGTGGAACCAGTACCAAGGAAGGGATCTAGAACGACTCTTTGAGCCGAATTTGTGAACGTCTCCAACAAACGGCGGACGAGTTGAACGGGAAACATCGCCGGGTGGTTGCGCTTCTTCTCGTCAGGCGTCCGCCTTATGTCATTCCAAACGCTGATAGAATTCTGTAGCCACCGCCGCCCATCCAAGTCATTCGCGCGTCGGCGAGCGGTGGCCCGTGGTGCCTTTGGCGGGCTCTCCACCACAAGGAGTTTGGTCTGGCTGGATGAGGCTACTCTGTGCATGAACTTCGTGCCCCTTGCTCTTCGCGTTGCAATGTTGAATTCACGAAACCCTCCCCAGCCACGCCCGCACGGCGGTCTGCATCAGGAGGATGTAGTCGTTGACCAGCTCGGGGGCGACCTGCTGAATACGTGCTTTCAAGCCCGCCAGCTTACCGATTGGGGTTGCGAACGCGGTCGTTTCGCCGGACTGGAACATCGCGACAAGAACCATCAGTTGATCGGTGATGTGTTTCTTCGCGGCGGGATCAGATGCCTCGGCCATATCGAGTTCGGCGAAAAACGACGCGACCTCATCGGCAAAGTGCTCCTCCGCCTCCTCCTGCCAGGCGGCGTAGGCTTCCGTCTTGCCGCCGACCGTAACATTCACGGGTTCCGGGCGCTCTTCCGGAGGGACCGAACGCACCCCAGGCGGGTGATCCTCATCATCAACACCGAAGCCGATACCGATGTTGTCGTCCTTGATGTTCATGCCGACTTTCTTCGGTGGCCTGGGTTCTTCAGTCTCCCGCTTGGTGGTCGCGGCCTTTGTGTCGCCGAAGCCGATGTTAAAGTCGCTGATACCCGACTTGGGAGGTTTCGATGCCTCGGCAGGGCGGTCGCTCCCGCCGCGCACACGGATGTGGAAGGCCGTGGCATTGCCATAGGCATCCACCGTGGTGGACTTGGCAGTGATCCGTCCATCGAGAATCAGTTCCCCGATGGCGTTGATCAGTTCCTGTTCATTGACCTTGGGGAATTTACGGATGACGAGGTCGGAGTGGATCGTCATCGCCGGGTCTCTGCGGGCGTACTCCTGCAAGAGTTCCCAGACCGCTTCTGTGAGTTCCTGGGCCGCCATTTGGTAATCTCCTTACCCTATACTGCCACAAGCTCCGGTCGAGACTGCGGTACCCGGTCGCCTCGGCGATGGACTGGTGGGACTGTCAACCGTCCCTCCAAGCGGGCGATCGTCCGCGCCAACGTCAGGATACAATGATCGTCCCGTGGGAACAACCCCAAGTTCGGGGGCCCAACGGGCCGACCAGGACCCTGGACGCGGTGGCCCTGACCCACGGTGCCTGTTGAAAAACCCCGGTTTCGCCTTCCGCACGCGCGGACAGGAGTGTCCGCGCCACTGAGAAACATGAACTTCCATAACCGAGAGTGGGGCAGACACTCTTGTCTGCCCGGTTTTTCAACAGGACCCCACGGTCAGGGCTTGCGTAACTGGCGTCCGTCCCGCCCAAGGCCCGCTTCGGGGGTGTCCACCTGCCACAGGCACCTGGCATCGGGACGAAATGCGTGGAGAGGTGATACGTACAGAGGGCGCGATCTCTCATCGGACCAAGGGATCATCCGGTTTGCGACAGGGAATGTCGGCTGCCCGCGGAGCAAGTGTCCCGCGCAACATGCGGCCATGGCAGCAGCCCTACATTACTGACCCCCGGTCAGGGCCACGAACCCAACTTGCATAGGACACGGTGGATCTGCCGGAAACGTTCCTCGTCGGCAAAGAGCAGCGCGATAGCCCGATTGAAGAATTCGATGTGCACGACCTCGTCATCGAGAAAGATCTTCAGGTGGTCATACTGGACGGGGTCGCCGACGTCCGGGTCGCCGTAGACCCCGCCGAGTTCGAGAATGCCCTCGTCAAAGACGGCGCTGCGCAGTTCCTCCGGCAGGTCGTTGCCCCGCCAGGTGCGGACCGGTAGCGCGTCCGGTTCCGCTCCGTCGTCGAGCATGCCGTGCCGGTATTCGATCCGTTCGATTCGCCGGATCATTCTTCTCCTTCCTCGTCCAAGTCCGGGTACTGCGGCGGACTTTCCCCTACGCGCTTGGTGACCTTCGGATACTTCCCGCGCCCGGCCGTCTCCGCAACGGCAGCCACATTGATCTGGTGCCACCAATCGTCGCCGAAATCGAACCAGTAGCCGAAGGCATCACCCTTCTTCAGGCCGAGCGACCCGATTGTGGTTCGCGTTACGCTGCCTGCCGGTCTCGTCTCCTCGAAGGGATCCTTCATCGCCATCGGCAGCACATACCTCCTGGCCGTCGGATCCATCGGTCCTTTGCCGCCGGCTTGGAACTCATACATGTGCTCGTCTTCACGGTCGAACGCATCGAAGATGGCGTCGTGAAGAACCTTCAGCGTCTGGTCGCCCCGAATCTGAATCGTGCGGCAGATGCGTTTGTTCTTCCTGGCAAATGTCTCGGTGACCAACCCGCTGACCAGGAAGACATCGAGAGTATAGAGCCGCTTGTCCTGTGAATCAGGCAACCCAGTGGTCCGCCCGCTCTTGCCACGGGTGACCTGTGTGACTTGTGTGGCCGCGATCTCTGATCGCGGTTTACGAGGCGCCGTCATGATTCATCTCCCAAACGGTGCGTGTCCAGAGTCGGCCAGCCGTCAGAAACTTCTCGCGCACACCCTCTATTCCAATAGAGAACGCTGCGACTTCGGTCCATATCTTACTGGCTTGACATGTTTTTCTATCACACCTTCCTTAACCAATCGCTGAAGCCACTCTTTCGCCTGGCTTTTCGACACATGCAAATCAGCGGCTACCTCGGCGTCGGTTTTCGGCGCTGTCATCTTCTCAAGCAACTCCCGCGCCTTGGCAAACAGCGCGTCCGCAGGAGCTAAAGGTGATTCCAAGGATTGCGGGGCGGGAGAGTCACCGCTCGGGAGCGAACTCGGCGGGATATCATAGGACTGCTTGGGCACCTCGGACGCCGAGAAGAAGAGTTCATCCTGTCCCGATGCATCTTGCTTTGGACTTGGCTCAACCGTGAGCGCCTCCCCCAAGGCCTCCGATGTCTCTGGATTGGGCCAGGGCAATGCACCCTTGTGCCGGAGGGCTGCCAGCCCCTTGCCGGTTTCCCCGTTCGAGCGGACATAGACAGGCACGAGCCGCAGCTTTTCCAGTTGCTCGACCGCGCCAGCCCAAGTACCCCCCTTCATGTAATCCGAACTGACCACCAGCGCTGCATCCGCCAGCGCGTAGATTAGCTTGTTGCGCTGCATGGCGTGTCCCACGTTGAACCCGGCCGAAGGATCGTAGGGAGAGATCAGGACGAGTTGCCCGTCCATCAGGAGGCTGCGGTGTTCGCGGTTCAGCGCCGCCCGTTCGAGATTGTCCGCAAGGACCCCCGCCACCTTGCCCCCCGCCTCCAGTGCGCCGCGCATGGCGGCCTGATCGATACCGCGCGCACCGCCAGAAACGATGGTGCGCCCCGCGTTGGCGGTCAACTGCCCAATGCCTTCGGTGTATTTGAGTAATGTATCGTCCGCATCTCGCGAACCGACGACAGCCAACCCGCCCGAATCCAGAATCGCCGCCTCCCCACAGCCGTAAAGAACCGGCGGCGCATTGTCCTTGAGGCGCACCTTCAGCCGCCTCGGATAGTCCGCATCGGCGCTGCTTACTACCCAGATCGCGCGCGTCTGCCAGCGCTCGATCGCCTGGCTAAGCAGAAAGCCGCGGGCCAGGAGGCGATCGAGACGGTCGCTGTCGATGAGATGTTGGCACTCCTCGAGCAATTCCCGCGCATCAGGAGTGAGCAAGTCAGCCGGCTGCCGTTGCATGTCACGGAGGAACCGCGCCAGCCGCTTGTACTCGCCCGGCGTCAATATATCTGACGAAGATTCGGCTCGCCCCGCAATCAAGGGAGCCGTCAGCAGCAAGACTGCCTGCGTGTTGGGTGAAAGTGACATGCTCATTTCCCGTGTCCTGTCAGCGCCAGCGCCAGAGGCCACACCTCGCCGCTGCCGCGTAAGCGCAATAACCAGGCCGCAACGGTCAGCGTCCAGCGCGAATCCACCATGTCATCCACGAGCAGGACGGGGTCAGCGGGCAGCGGCTGAACAGAGATCGCGAGCGAACCATCAATGTTGCGCGCCTGCTGAATACTGTTGGCCATGGACTTCTGCTCCGGCCTGTCATCTGTCCTTTTTAGCACCATCTGAAACGGCAGTTTCAAAGCTGCGGCCAGCCGCCGGGTGAAGTCCGGCGCCAGATTGAGGTGTCGAAGCGAGGGGATGCACGTCACCCAAGTGGGCGCCGGTTCCGGGTTCCACTCTCGCACGAGCCGCACACAAGCTTCTACCAACTCATCGGCAAAGTGTCCGTCTCGGTACTTGCCTTGGCGTACCAAAGCACCCCATCCGGCATCCCCCCAGATGCAGAGCGACTTGCCGGGCTGAAACTGAAGGATGCTGGCAATTCGTCCTGTGAGACGATAGTGCGGCATCCCGCCCGCTGGCCATTGCTTGCGCGGTTCAATCGGCAGGCTGGTCCGGCGAAGAAACGCAACGGCCTCTCGCACCAGGACCGGGTCTGCCGTCGTCGGCAGGGGCGGCAAGGCGGGCGGGCGGATGGTGCCTGGATCGCCATCCAATGCGCGAATCAGGAACTCCATATGGCCCGAGGTCAAGCTCACGTATTCCTGCATCTGACGCTGCTCGTCGCGTCGCAACGCGGTCAGCCGCTCCGCTCGCTGCCAGAACGCCTCGCCCAGGTTGGCCGCCGTCAACTGCCACTTCGTGTCCTGCTTGGCGATCGGCGCCGGAGATTCCAGCGACAGCAGCGCGATGGTCTTCTCGATCCGGCCCTTGCTGAGATTGACATTTGCCATCAGTTCGGGAACAGAAAGACCCACCGGCGCTGCCTCCAACGCTTCGAGCACACTGCGGACTTCCGCCCGCGTCGGAAAAGCGGTCTCGATGAAGTAGTCGGTGATGTCCGTTTCTTCCTCGCCGCTGAGCAGGACCCCGTACGCAGCATCGAGTGCCCGCCCCGCCCGTCCCACTTGCTGGTAATAGGCCACGACAGACCCCGGCGTCTGATAATGGATCACGAAGGCGAGGTCCGGTTTGTCGAAGCCCATGCCCAGCGCCGTCGTGGCCACCAGCGCCTTCACCCGGTTCTCCAGCAAGGCTTGCTCCAGTTCGGGCCGGGCATCGCCTGTTTCTCCCGTGTAGGACGCCACATTCAAGCCGCGCGACTGAAGCCAGTCCGCGACCTGCACCGCATCGCGCACCGTCAGCGTGTAGATGATCCCGTGACCGGGCAAGGTCGCCACCTGCGCGGCGAGCCAGGCCAGGCGCTCCGACTGGCTGGGCAAACGCATCGTCTGGAGCATCAGTGAAGGCCGGTTCAGGTCTCCGTGCGAAACGTCGAGATTCGGCCCGAGTACCGTCTGCAAATCGTCCATCACCCGGTTGTTCGCGGTGGCTGTCGTGGCTAACAGCCGCAGATTCGCCGGCAACGTGCGCACGATGCGCTCCAGCAAGCGATAGTGCGGCCGGAAATCGTGTCCCCAGTCCGAGATGCAATGGGCTTCGTCAATCACCAGCAAGCCAATCCGTCCCGCTACAATTGCCAGCACTTCGGTGCGAAAGCGCTCGTTGGCCAGCCGCTCGGGCGAAATCAGCAGGATGTCCACCTCGTTGCGCTGAATTGCTGCCTCGACATTATTCCAATGGTCCTGATTGTCGGAATTGATGGTGGTCGCGCGCACCCCCATCCGCTCCGCTGCCGCAATCTGGTTGCGCATCAGGGCGAGCAAGGGCGAGATGAGCAGGGTTGGGCCGCTGCCAGCATCCCGTAATAATTTGGTGGCGATGAAGTAGACAAGACTCTTGCCCCAGCCGGTCCTTTGCACCACCAGCAAACGCCCGCGCTCTTCGACGATGTGACGGATAGCTTCCTCTTGACCCTCGCGGAAACGAGCATTCGGAAGACCCGACCCAAGCTTGAGAAGTTCTGTTGCTCTATTCTTGTTGAATGTCACTTGCGGTTGCGGCGTCGTTCACGGTAGAGTCGTTCGGTGAACCCGCCCTCCTGCTTGAAGGCGGCAGCCTGTGCGGCCAGTTGGCGGTCAAGCAGGCTGCAAGCCACAGCAATCAGGGCCAGCACGCCGTTCGCCGCGATTTCGGGGTAGGTGGACGGTGTGGACGAAGTGGACTGCATGGACAAAGTGGACAGAGGCGTCGGGGTTTCCTGTCCACTTGGTTGAATCTGTTCACTCTGTCCATGTTGTCCACCCTGTCCATACAGTCCACTCAGTCCACTCAGTCCACTTTTCACCTCCCGCGCCCACTGGGCCACTGCGTCCGCCGTGGCTGGTCGCCGGGCGATCAGGTCTGCGCGGCGCGGGTCGTTTCGGTCCCACAGGGACAGGTTCCGCTGTCTGAGGAAATCCTCGTAGTCCAGCCGCAGTTCTTCGAGGCTGGCACGGGCTACATTCGTAAGCTTGAGTTCCATTTTCTTCGATGTCCCCGATGCCTGGCTTCCTTCCGCGATGTTCTGCACGCCGGAACGGGCGGCCTGTACCATTTGATCGTGGGTCCGGCTGCGCCGCGGAATATACTTGTCGCAAAACCGCACCGTAACATCATAGACCAGCTCCGCCACCTGAAAACTCTTCAACCGGCGGTAGCCACCGTGTTTGGGAATGAGCAGTTCTGATTCCATGGCGTCGAGGATCGGTATTCTCAGTCCACGATAAAGAGCGTCGCCCCGACCGCAGTGAATGAGCGGTGCGGCTGGGCATCGTCGGCGACTTGATAGCTGATGCCGGGTTTGAGAACGGACGTCCGACCGTCCGTGAGCTCGACATGCAACTCGCCTTCGAGACATAGGAGAATATGTCCTTTCGCGCACCAATGGTCAGCCCGGTAACCAGGCGAGTACTCAACCATGCGGACACGGATGTCACCGAAGTTCTGGGTGTGCCAGTAAGCAACGCCGGTTTCGCCTTTGTGTTCAGTGCGTTCTACGGACGACCAGTCGGTTGTTCCAAATGGAATGTTATTCATTCGCATAATGATCCCTCCGTCGGGTGGACATGTGGCCCTGACCCCCGGTCAGGGCTTGCGTAATTGACGTTCACTGTGGCTACGCATCTCCCCTCTGGCGGATGTGAGGTGAATTACGCCAGCCCTGACCGGGGGTCAGGGCCATGAATCCCGGTGCCCGGCTACCTAGGAGAACGGCCCCGCAGCCACAGTTTCCAAATAAAGAATGCCAAAACCAGCACAAGTCCCTCGTAGATCACCGTGGGACCTTTCAAATTCGCGCGGACTCGGTCAACGAAGAACACTGTGATCACAAGCATTCCGAAGCAGTACACACTCCACTGGGAGACTCCTTTCGCACCGTAGGGATTAGTCAGAGTGGCTCGCAATGCGTCGTTCCTCAATTTGCTGTGCAGGTTGTTTCGCATCTTTCTAAATCCCGAAATGTAGTATAGCAGAAACTGAATCAGACACGGGCCAACGATAGAAGCTGCAGGTGTATGCTGCTTGTTCTCGTGCACATAGACCAGGAGCACGCCGATGGCAGTGAGAAAAATCGAATTTACTGTCCACACAATCGAGTCGTAGTGACGACTCCACTGCTATATATCGTCGTCGCTCATGACTTGTGTGACGTAAACGTACTTCTTCATGGACGCTCTCCCTGGAAAAAGGTTGTGGCCCAGCCCCCTGGTCATGGCCTTCGTATCTCACATCTGTCTCGCCGAGTGACCTCCCAGAACATGAGCGAGGTGAATCATGCAAGCCCTGACCGGGGGTCAGGGCCACGAACCCCATCGTCACGGGCACCCGGCACTTTCAACAGAACCGCCGATCCAAGAGGAAAACAGCCTGTCAGTGTCGTGCAGATCAGCAGACCGCACGAGACGAGCACCTTAGTGAGCATCGATTCTCCTGTTGATCATTGCTTCAGTTGGGCACGAAGCGAGAGCTCTGAATTAGCGAGAACGCGCAGTTCTTTCTTGTAGGATTGATGCCCGACAGCCTTTACTTCGACTACGTGGATTCCAGCCGATAACTTGAGGGAGGCTGGAACATTCCCGACAAACATTCCATCGACGTATACCTCTGCATTATCAACATCCGAGGTGAGGAGAATTGTCCCGAATGCCTCTGCACTCGCGGTCCCGAGGCCTGGGACAATTACTGTTTGCTGCTGTTGCTGTTGTTGCTGCTGTTGTTGAGGCTGTGGTGGTGGAGTGAGTGGAACCAAAACAGCGGTGTAATACTTCCGCACTCCGCGCATTAAATCGGCCTGCGAGACAGGACCCCACGCTGACTTGCTTCCCGCCATCTCCTCGATGTAATGAGGCCGGAATCCTTCCTTGATAACCACGCAGGAAAATGTCACTGATGCCGTGGTCGTCCCCAAGAGTTCGAATAGCGGTGGCCGATGGTAATCAGGAGCCAGTGTCTGAAATATATCTGGCCCGCAATTCTGGCAGCCCCAGCTACCTCTATCGTCGACAGCATACTTCATCGTTAGTGGGGTAGTGCCGATGTACGCCCCTGTCTGCCCACCCGATTTGCCGTACACTGCAGCACCTGAAGGTTGGCTGTCTACGGTGATGATCATGACCTGCGAAGCGTCTTCCCAATCCAGGGGAGCCGTGGATCCGCAGCCAAGAAAGACCAGATTGCAGCCCAGGACGAACCCAATCACGATGGTCCTCATCGAATCCTCCCTTATGCGAAGTAGATAAGTGAAGTTACGAGAACAAAGCAACGCCCGGAAGTCCATTTTGAGGCATCTCCGAGCAAATGTATGTTGCCAACTGAGGCGGGTTTTCAGAACCTCACCTTGAGAATGTGGCATGGCCACCTCTTTTCGGGTTGTAACCTGTTGCATTTCAAGCGGGTAGTATCCGAGTATCCGGACAAGCCGTGGAGAACCGCATGTGACCCGTTTCTCGCGCGCCGTTGATTTGACGTCATTCCTCACTGCCACAAACTCCGATCCAGACTCCGGTACTGGATCGCCTCGGCGATGTGCTGCGGGTGGATGTCGACTGTGCCTTCGAGGTCGGCGATGGTGCGGGAGACTTTCAGGATGCGGTCGTAGGCGCGGGCGGAGAGGCCCAGCTTCGTGATCGCGCGGCGCAATAGGTCGAGCGATTCGTGGTCGATGAGGCAGTACTCGCGCAGGTGTTTGGACTCCATGTGGGCGTTGCAGTACATGCCCTTGAGCCCGGCGAACCGCTCCAGTTGACGGCCGCGCGCGCGGTTGACCCGCTCGCGAATCCTGACCGATGCCTCTCCCGCTTCGTCGGAGGAAAGCTCCTTGAATTTGACCGCCGGGACTTCGATGTGGATATCGATCCGGTCCAGAAGCGGGCCGGAAATCCTCGACATGTACCGCGTGATCTGCTGCGACGTGCAGTTGCACTTGCTCTCAGGCGTCGGCGATCCGAAAAACCCGCAGGGGCAGGGATTCATCGCCCCGACCATCATGAATCGGGCCGGGAAAGTCAGGGTCAGGGCGGCACGGGCGATGGTGACAGTACCGTCCTCCATCGGCTGACGCAGCACTTCCAGGACGTCCTTGTTGAACTCAGGCATCTCGTCCAAGAAGAGCACTCCATTATGCGCCAATGAGACTTCTCCGGGGCGCGGCGTCGGGCCGCCTCCGACCAGACCCGCGTTGGAGATCGTGTGGTGGGGCGAGCGGTAGGGACGAGTGGCGATCAACGCCGCCCCCGCCGGAAGATTGCCGGAGACCGAGTGGATCTTGGTGGTTTCCAGCGCTTCGTCCAAAGTCATGTTCGGGAGAATGGTCGGGAAACGTCGCGCCAGCATGGTCTTTCCCGATCCCGGCGGACCGACCATGATGACATTGTGTCCCCCGGCGGCGGCGACCTCGAGAGCGCGCTTGGTCAACTGCTGGCCTTTCACATCGGTGAAATCAACCGGGTACTGCAACGCGCTATTGAAGACAGCGTCGATATCGATCGTATATGGCGTCACCGAGTCCCCGTTCTCAAGAAACGAGACGGTCTGCGACAAGGATTGCAGCGCATAGACATTGAGCCCTTTGGCGATGGCCGCTTCCTTGGCGTTTCCTTCCGGAACAATGATGCCCTTCTTGCCCTCAGCCAGAGCCTTCATGGCCATGGAAAGAATCCCATGGACCGGCTTGAGCGCGCCATCGAGCGACAACTCGCCAACCAGCACGTAATCGGAGAAATCCTCGCGCAGAATCTGACCGGTTGCCGCGAGGATTCCGACCGCCATCGGCAGATCGAAGGCTGATCCTTCCTTCTTGATGTCCGCCGGCGCCAGATTGACGGTGATCTTCTTGTTGGGAAAGAGAAAGTCAGAGTTCTTGATAGCCGCTTGGACACGTTCCCGTGCCTCGCGCACTGCGCCATCAGGCAGGCCGACCGTGACAAACGCGGGCAGCACCTGCGATATGTCGGCCTCGACCTCGACCAGATAGGCGTCAACACCCAGCACAGCGGCGGAAATCACCTTCGCGAGCATTATGTATCTCCTCTACCGCCACGCACAGTTGCGGCAGACGGCCCCAGGCGGTGATGGAATGTAGCAACCCACGAGCGGGGGATTCAATCATTTTCTCTGGTGCACGGGTTTGATGTGGCGCAGCCGCCCTCGGCTGCGCGCGTAGCATAGCCCCTTGTGGGCGTTGTTGGATTTCGCTACCGCGACTGGTTAGCACCCAAACAGTTCCCCCGGTGCCCACAATCAACGGGCACAAGGCCCTTGCTACAAAGCTCGAGCCTGGCGGATCCTGGCGCTGCCATCCCGCTCGAAACTTTCCCCCGGCTTCCACCGTCTTACCAATGTCCACGGCGGCATGGCATCAGTTCGCCACGCTTCGTGGCAAATACTACACGGGAACACCGGTTATGACTTGTCTGACGCCCACATCTTCTGCCTAATTCGCGATCTGACCTCAAAGGAGCCCTTGGTGCATCGGAATGCCACATTGAGTCGAAGAATCGTCCCCGTGCTGTCGTTTGTGTGGGGCTGCACCGTCCTGAACTCGCCTGATGCGATGGCTCAGACACCGGTGCCGGGCCAACAGAAAGAGATGACGGCGGTCCGGGTCAAAAGCCCGTCCCCCGACGTTGACGGCCGTCTCGACGACCCTGCCTGGAAATACGCGGAGTTTGTTTCTGACTTCCTCCAGAAGGAACCGAACGAGGGCACAGTCCCCCCGGAAAGTACCAAGGTCGCGGTCCTCTATGATGACGAAGCGATCTACATCGGTGCGCGCATGTATGCGCGCCACCCGGAAGCGATCCGCACGGATGTGAACCGCCGCGACAATCCGGGAAACGCCGAGCAGATTATCTTGTCTTTAGACACTTACCACGATCACCGCACCTCGTATGACTTTGGCGTGACAGCGGCCGGTGGCCGATTCGACCGATACCACGCAACCGACGAGGAGGGCGAGACCGACTTTTCGTTTGATCCCGTGTGGAGGGCGGCGGCAACCGTAGATTCGCTGGGATGGACCGCTGAAATGCGCATCCCGTTTTCGCAGCTCCGCTTCAACAAACAGCCGACGCAAGTGTGGGGGATCAACTGGAACCGCTGGATTCCGGCGCGCTTCGAGGACGATTTCTGGATCTATACACCGCGCAACGAGTCCGGCTGGGCGTCGCGGTTCGGAAACCTCGTGGGCATCGAGAATATCAAGCCCTCCCGCCGGCTCGAAGTGCTGCCGTACGTCGCCGGCAACGGCCGCTTTGAAGACGAGCCCGTCAAAGGCAATCCGTTCAACAACGGGCACGAACTCACGTCGCGCGTGGGCGGCGATCTGAAGCTGGGGCTGGGCCCGAATCTCACGCTGGACGCTACGGTCGATCCCGATTTTGGCCAGGTGGAGGCCGACCCGGCGGTGGTCAATTTGAGCGCGTACGAAATCGAATTCGACGAGCGGCGCCCGTTCTTCACTGAGGGGAAAGATCTCCTCGAGACTGAGGGCCCGACCTACTTCTACTCACGACGGGTTGGTGGTTCACCGCACGGCGACGCCGACGGAGACTTCGTCGACATGCCGCAGAACACGACCATTCTGGGCGCGGCCAAGATCTCCGGCCGCCTGCCGTCGGGAACATCAATCGGCGTCCTCACTGCGCTCACGGATCGTGAATTCGCCGAGACCTACGACAGCACGTCCCAGCACCGGGGGAAAACCGAAGTCGAGCCACGCGCCGGCTACGCCGTTGCGCGTGTCTTGCAGGAATTCGGGGAGGACAAGTCCACGGTCGGGATCGTTCTCGCGGGCGTGCACCGCGATATGGGGTCAGGCAACCCGCTGGCCCCGAGCCTCCGCCGGAGCGCGATCGCGGGCGGGACCGACTGGGCGTTGCGCTTCAAGGGCGGCGCCTACATTCTCGACGGATACGCCGGGTTCAGCCACATCACCGGCGAGCGGGACGCGATCCTCGAGGCACAGCGATCCAGTGCCCGCTATTTCCAGCGCCCCGATGCAGATTACGTAAGGCTCGATTCGACGCGCACATCTCTCTCCGGATATACCGCATCCATCCGAATCAACAAGCACAACGCCAAGCACTGGCTTTGGGGATCCAGATTCAGCCTGGACTCGCCCGGATTCGAGATCAACGACGCGGGGTATCAACAATCGAGCGACAATATCGCCTCGCTGTGGGGGCTGGCCTACCGCGAGACCCGGCCGGGAAAGATCTTCCGGCAATATGATTTCTCCTTCCACCCATCCTTCAGTTGGAACTACGGCGGCGTGCGCCAATACGCCACGTTCGAGCTTGCTGCCGAAGGCACGCTGACGAACTACTGGCATGCCGGCGCAGGCGGCAATTACCAACTCCGCTCCCAGAGCGACGGCGCCACGCGCGGTGGTCCGCTGATGGGGACTCCCGCTGCCTACAACCTCTGGTGCAGTCTCTCCAACAGGTTCACAGCGCCCTTCCGCTATGGGCTGTCATCGTACGGTTACCGCACCGAGATCGGCAGTTGGAGCTACGGCTTCGATCTGAATCTCTCGGCCCGTTCGGGCAGACGTTGGGAATTCTCCGCTAACCCGCACTACGGGCGCGGTGTCGGCACACGTCAGTACATCACCTCCGACACGACCGGTCACCCGGCGGCGACCTATGGGACGCGCTACATCTTCTCCGCGATCGAGCAGAGCACGCTATCAGCCCAATTCCGGTTGAATTACTATTTCACACCGAACATCAGCTTGGAAGCGTACATCGAGCCGTTTGCATCGAGCGAACGGTACTTCGACTTCGGAGAACTGCCTGCGGCCGGCAGCCGCGATCTGAGGCTGTACGGCACCGATGGGACAACGATCACCAGACAGGAAGGCGACACGCTGCTGGTCACCGAGGGAGCAGCGAGTTTCCGGTTCCACCAGAGCGACAGAGGGCGTCTATCCTACAACAGCAACGTCGTCCTGCGCTGGGAATTCCGCCCCGGCAGTACCCTCTACCTGGTCTGGCAACAGAATCGCTCCGGTGATAAGGATCCCGGCGGACTGGTCCGGCCACGTTCGCTCTGGGATGCCGGTCGCGCGGACGGGGAGAATTTCCTAGCGATCAAGTTCAGCTATTGGTGGGCGGTCACCTGATTCTACGGCAGGGTTGCACCAATCCGTCTCGCGGAAGTCTTTGCTCTGCAAGTAATAAGGGCCGCTTCCTGAAGCGTCGGTTGATGGCTTTGGGTAGCCCTCTTTCCTCAGCACCCGGCAGATCGTACCCTGAAGAAAGTTCTTGCAATGAGGAGGAAATTAGTATGCATTGTGGAACGCCGGACCGTGATGTGTGGTTACAAGGCTCGGAATGGGTAGCGCCCGAGATTTGGGGCGGGTGAGATGTTTACAACAATTCCAAGGAGGTCCGCAGTGTCAAAGCGTGCAGCAATAACCGGCGTTGTTCTGGCGATGATCCTGGCCATCGTGGCCGTGGCGCCAGGCATGGCCAGCCCAACCACGAAGACGGCAAACTCGGTGGCCGTCTGTGGTTGCGGCATGGTCTTCGTTCCCGATGCCACGACCGAGTATCTGACCTACAACGGGAAGCAGTATGCGTGTTGTACGCACGCATGCCATGAGATGGGCGCCAAAGATGTCGCCGCATCGGCCAAGATGGCTGATGAGATGCTTGCCAAGATTATGGCTCCCAAGCCAACTCTGGCCGTGGTCAATGTGGCATCCTCAACCGACAAGGGCATCAAGGCGGTCTGCGGATGCGGCAAGGAGTTTACAATCAATCAGCAGACGGAGTATCTCACCTACAACGGCAAGGTCTTCGCCTGCTGCACTCCTGAGTGCCACGCGATGGCAGCCAAGGACCCGGCGGCGGCGGCAAAGCAGTTCCAGGAGACCGCGAAGAAACTCGGCATGACGTTCTGACAAAATGCCGGCGCGAGTCCGCCTGTGCGGACAATCGCTCAAATCCACCTCACGGGAGAAGCCCCGCATCGGCGGGGCTTCTCGTTTTGAAGAACGGAGGAGCGAAGTGGTCCGCCATTCGACCGCTGCCCCCCTCTGGCTTCCACCGTGCAGAGCTTGTTGAAAAACCGGGCAGACAAGAGTGTCTGCCCCACTCTCGGTTATGGAAGTTCATGTCTCTCAGTGGCGCGGACACTCCTGTCCGCGCGTCAGGAAGGCGAACCCGGGGTTTTTCAACAAACCCGTGCAGAATCGTGCACAGATCATGTCGGGCTGCGCCCTCCGTTCACGCGCACGAACATAAAGTGTTACTTTAGGAACACGACCTTACCCTTCACGCTAGTCAAGAGATGGGCGGCATGGCTGCGAACCGCCTCTCGCCACGGCACGTTCAATGCTCATACAAGTTGTGGAAACCGAAGTGGAGGTTGAGTAGATGAAGCTGCTTGTGGTGATCGCGTTGACCGCCTTGACAATCTGGGGAATCATGACCAAACAGTTTCCCCCGGTTGGATCGTCCCTTCCCGTGGTGGGGGCAATCAGCGCCGGGATTCAGGAGACAGGTTTGACCGCTGGGCCGGGGAAACTCCTGGCCGCGAGCAAGGATCTCGGCACGGTCGTGAAAACGCACCAGCTTGGCGGCTGGCACCTGGCAGCGATCGTGCTTGCCGTACTGATCGCCAGGAAGCTCCTGGTCTGGCTGCTCAGGTAGGCTTACGCGGCCCGAATCGAGCTTACTTCGCACACCCCGGCACAGGCGCCGCTCCACCCGAGAATGTGTAGTCAATCAGATAGACCACATCGAAGACATCGACAACACAGTCACCGTTGACATCGGCGCGGGTATACCCTCCTGGCGGCGGCATGCCCTCGAAAGCAACCGCAATCAAGGCCACGACGTCGAACACGTCCACAACCCCGTCGCCGGTCAAATCGCCCAACACACCACCGGGAGAGGCCCCGAACCAGTTCATCAATGACGTCACCAATCCCACGGCGTCAGCGTCTCGCATGTAGTACAACGGCAATCCTATCAGCGCAGTCTTGCTGATTCCGGCGTCACGACGCACTGCAACTGGCAGGATTTCGCGCGAAGGATTGTCGGTGGCGGAGTTGTAGCGCGAGATGACCTCTGCCGAAGGATCGGCCGTGGTCAGAGTCCAGATGTTGAAGAGCGTTCCATTCCAGTCGGGATAGACTCTGGCGGTGTCGAATACCACGCTGGGGAAGCCACCGGTACCCAACCCGCCGACACAGTCGAAACTGTTGATTCGTGTCAGGGAAGAGACATGGAACAGATCATAAAGAAGACCCGCTGAGTTGACCTCATTGGGAGTGGTCCAGCCGATGATCGCCAGATCATTCGCATACGACACGTACCAGTTCAAAATCCCCCGGTCGGCTGAAGGCCAGCTCTCCCACTGGTAATCGTCATCCAGCAAGAATATCGTCTTGTACTGCCCCAACTCAGACCGGTCAAGCGGCATCGTCTCGTCGAACTGGCTGTACCAGTGCTGGTAACCTGCGAAGACCGAGTTATAGACAGTCAACTGATCGGCCTCGCTGGGATTCCCGGACGTTGAAGCTGTCAGATCCAGCAGCAGAACATCGCGGTCGAATGTCGCGGGAATGCCTGATACGAGAATCGACTGCGCGCTGTTGTTCCCGTCGAGATCGAGGGCGGCGACCCGGTAGTAGTAGCGCGTGTGCCCGCTCACGGACATGTCCGCGTATGAATTGGTCACAACCGACGGAACGTAGAGTGTGAGAGCCGTTGAGTCGGTGCCGCGATAGACCACGTAGTGGTCAAAGTCGAGTTCCACCGTGGGATCCCATCGCAGTTCAATCCGCTGGAATTCGATGTCTGCCGCGACATTGGCCGGTACTCGGGGCAGACGCTGCGGCGCGAGACTCAGTTCGGTATTTGCGGCTGACTCCCATCCGGCGGCATTCACCGCGCACACCATGACGTAGCACAGCGAGCCTTCCGGCAGTCCGCTCGGCCGATAGGATAGCGTCCCGACGGGCACCGTCGCCGAGTTGGTGTAATTCGCGGTGGACGGACCCCAGTAGACACGGTACCCGGTGATGTCCGGCCCTCCCGGGGGCTGCCAGCGTACTTCCAACGATTGCCCATCACCGACATCCCACAACTCGACATCCTTGACGGGGACCGGAGCCTCCGAGGTCGCAAAGGCGGTCATGGCGACCATGCGCACCACGTCGGTCCAATAGGGTGGATTCAAACGCCAGAGCTGATCGGTTTCGTTGTGATACCCCGGCGTGTTGAAATACCCCTCTTCGGCCCAGATGAAATGCCATCCCTGCTCCGCGAATGGAAGCTGGTCGGAGGCTGGAGAATTGGGGTTGATCAATGGCTGAAGAGCGGTTTTTTCATGGGCCAATCGGGCCGCAAGATTGGCATATCCCAGCGACGTGGGGTAAGTGTTGATCCAGACGGCGCCGGTATTGTCGGGATCGTAGCCGATCATGTCCATATTGAGCATCAACGCGATGTCAACCCCCGCGGCTGCCGCCCGCCAGGCATAATAGTAGCTGCCAATCATCCACTGTTCTTCTGCGTCAAATGCGACAAAGACGATCGTCTTGCGTGACGGGATGGCTGCCAGCACGCGGGCAATCTCCAGAACCCCGGCGGTGCCTGATGCATTGTCGTCGGCGCCTGGCGCGGAGACTAGCGGATTCGATGTGGTGTAGGAGTCGAAATGCGCGCCGATCAGAATCACTTTCTCCGGCTCGGTTGTCCCGGTTTTCGTGCAGATGATGTTGTGACCGATCCCGGGCACGCCATTCACGTCAAAAGTGTCCTGCGTCACGTCGGTGTAGCCGAAAGAGAGGAATTTCTGCCGGAGCCAGACCTCGGCCGCGGCGTTCGAATCGGTGTAGGCGTAGCGTGTCTTGAAGTTCACCAATCTTGTGTCATACGCGATTATGGAATCCATCGAGATGTGTGCGGCAATTGTGTCCAGTATCGGATTGTCAAGGGATGCTCCCGCTACGGTCAGCGGCGTGGTGTACACGAGGGGGATCTTCTCCCCCGTGATCGGAATGGGACCGTCTCCGCCGAAACGCGCCTCGAACAGAAGCGGTTGCCCGCTCTTGCAGAGGGTTGCGCCCCCGATCTGGTCAATCGCTTCGGCCCCGTACTTCGCCAGCCCCTGCCCTTCGGTGACGGGTGACCTGGCGTCGACGTAGTAGTACCCGCTGACGAAGGGATCGCGGTCGATGACGTCGTACTTCAGCCTGGCGCCATCCAGCCGGTTCAGTCCACCACCGTCGACCACGATGTAGAACTCGTTTCCGCAGCGGTACACCGGCTCCAGATTCAGTGTCGCCGCGCGATCGAAATCAACGCGACGGCTGAGATCCACTCGGATGAGAAACTCCGGCCCGACGGCGCCGCCCACGATGCCTGCCAGCATCAGCGTCAGAACCGCGGCAAGGACTCCAGCACGTTTCAACATGGATCCCTCCCTCTACTCTCTTCTCGGGCCGCCGGCCGGTGCACTCGAGCCGGCCGCCGCAATCTACGCGCATCCCGGCCCGGGTGCTGGTCCACCCGAGAATGTGTAGTCAATCAGGTAGATTACATCGAAGACATCGACAACACAGTCACCGTTGACGTCGGCACTGGCCATCCCATTTGGCGGCGTCTGTCCTTCAAATGCTGTTCCGATAAGGACGATGACATCCAACACGTCGACAACTCCGTCGCCGTTTAGATCTCCCATCGCATGCTGTGTGAGACCGAACCAGTTGCCCAGAGCGGCCACCAAGGCCCTGGCGTCCTGGTTTCGGATGAAGTAGAGAGGAAGACCGATGAAGGCGACTTTGTTGCTTCCCGAGTCGTATCGCACGGCCACGGGCTGCGATTCCCTCGCCGGGTCGTTGATCGCGGAGTTGTACAGAAGGATCGGCTGCGACAGACCATCCGCCGGAGTCAGCGTCCAGATGTTGTTCAATGTCCCTGACCAATCAGGGTAGACCTTCGCCGTGTCGAACGTCACACTGGGGAACCCCATCACTCCGATTCCCCCGACACAGTCAAAGGCATTGATGCGGCTGATCGCAGATATGTGGCACAGATCATACAGCACGCCCGCTGATTTGGCTTCGTTCGGGGTGGCCCAGCCTGTCACAACGACGTTATTGCCATAGGAGATGAACCAATTCAGCTTGGCCCAGTGATCTGCGGGCCAACTCTCCCACTGGTAGTCATCATCGAGCCAGTACAGCGTGCCATACTGTCCAAGCTCGGACTTGTCGACGGGCTTGAGATAATCTTCGTACCGGTAGTAACCATGCAGGTAGTTCGAGAAGATCGAGTTGTAGACGTTCCACGCCTCGGTCTCAGAGGGATTGCCGGAGGTCTCTGAGGTCAGGTCAGCAAGAAGGGTACCTTGGTCGAAAGTGGCGGGAATCCCGGAAACCAGGTTCGATGTGCTGCTCGTGTTCGCATCGTGATCGACCGCAACCACACGGTAGTAGTATCGAGTTCCGCCGCTGACCGCCATGTCAGTGTAGAAATTCGTAGCGAGCGACGGGATGAAGACACTGAGGGCGGTCGAATCAGTACCCTTGTAGATTGTGAAATGATCAAAGTCCAGTTCAACCGTTGGATCCCATAGCAACTCGAGGCGCAGGTACTCCACGTTGGCAAGCACGCCACTTGGGACGCGCGGGAGTCGATAGGGTGCCAGGTACGTCTCGGTTCGGGCGATCGATTCCGCCCCGGATGTGTCGATCGCAGTGACGGTCGCGAAGTATAACTCGCCCTCGGTAAGCCCGTTCAACCGGGTCGTACCCGGTCCGGCGGCGGGAACATCGACCGATGCAGTGTACTGCCCCGGCGCGCTCCCGTAATAAACGCGATATGTGGCAATATCCGCACCGATGACCTTCTGCCATTGGATTTCGAGCGACTGACCGTCGCCAACATCCCACAACTGAACCGACTGGACCGCGGCCGGCGCCTTGGCAACGTAATAGGCGGTCATGCCCACCATGCGCACGACGTCGGTCCAGTAGGGAAAATTCAGCCGCGCGGTCGTATCAATGTTGGTGTGCCAGCCGGGCGTGTCGAAGTCCCCTTCCTCTGCGTAGATGAAATGATATCCCCTCTGGCCGAAATAGTAATGATCGGAACCACCGCCCGCCGACGTGTTCACGTAGGGGAGCAGTGTTGTTCGCGACTGGGCCAGTTGTGACGCAAGGTTGGCATAGGCCACGGACGCCGGATTCGTCTTCACCGCCACGTTGTTGATTTCGTCGGGGTTCCAGCCGATCATGTCCATATTGAGCATCAATTCGATATTCCAGCCGTACGTTTGGGCTTCCCACGAGTAGTAGCTGCTCCCATACAGTCCCTGCTCCTCGGCACCGAATGGAATGAAGATGATCGTCTTGCGTGTCGGAATATTGGCGAGCGCACGGGCGATCTCCAGCACCGCCGCCGTCCCCGAAGCGTTGTCGTCGGCCCCGGGAGCCCATATCATCGGATCGGACTGCTGGTTATAGGAGTCAAAATGGGCGCCCACGATGATGAGCTTGTCCGGCTCGATAGTGCCCAGTTTGGTGCAGATGACGTTGTGGCTGTACCAGCCATAGCCGATACTGAATGTGTCACTCTTGACATCGGTGTAGCCAAACGACAGAAACTTCTGCCTCAGGTAGTTCTGGGCAGCGAGATTGGAATCGGTATAGGTATAACGCGTCCGGAATTTCTCCATTCGCATGTTATAGGCCACGAGCGAATCCTGTGAGATTCGCGCCGCGACTGTGTCGAGGAGAGGGTCCGGAGCGATCATTCCCGTGCTGGTCATCGGGGTCATGTAGACCAGCGGGATCTTCTCCCCGGTGATCTGGACCGGAGCCTCGCCGGCGAGACGGGCCTCCCAGAGAAGGGGTTGATCGGATTTCCAGAGGGCTCCTCCGTCGAACAGGTCGAGCGGCTGGGCGCCCAGCTTGGATAGCCTGCCGGGCTCGGTGAAGGGCGATTTTGAGTCGGCGAAGTAGTACCCGGCCACAAACGGGTCGGTTTCGACAACAGCATACTGAAGACCGGCCTTGTCCAGGTGGTCGAGTCCCAGCCCGTCCACGACAACATAAAACTCGTTTCCCCATCGATAAACTGGCTCGAGCCCGATGTCAGCGGCAAGGTCAAAGACTCCCCGGCGCTCCAAGTTGATGCGGATGAGAAAGCTCGGGCCGACAGTCGCCAACCCGATCTCAGAAAGGAGCGTCAGAAACAACACTGTTGCCAAAGCGATGGTACGTCTGGACATCTTTCCTCCCAATGTGACACGCACGCCGGTGCCGGCGAAACCTGGGCCGGTCACCTTGGAGCGGCGACCGGCGTTTTTGACCGTTGGTTTGATGCGGGCATCCTGAAACTGTTCTGCGAGACCATGGCAGGCCCGCCACCTGCCAGGCACAATATAATACATTTCTCGCCTTTTTCAATTCCCGAAACTCCTGAAAATCAGAATTCTCGGATAGAAGACCGAAATCTGCCAGGCAGCCAGCCATCTGAGTCCAAAAGCCACGGGCGGGACGTCCGTGCCACCCAAATCGCTGGTGCGGATCGGGGGCAAAAAATCGAGTGCCAGGAGGCACACCCCCCGGCGCATGCCTGTGGCGGAGGATGTGCGGGTGTGACTCTGGCCCGAGTTCGATTCTGAGCCGGACAATTAGGCCGTCAGGACCAGAGCCGCGTCGTCAATTCGGTGCGGAAGAGAAGATAGCGGCCATTGATGACCTCCTGCACCACGCGCTGGAACCGCTCTGGCGCCAGAATCTGCAACCCGTAGAGATTCCAACACGTCTTCTCGGATTCACGCACGAACGGGACTACTTTTCGTTTTGGCATGGCCAATCTCCTGCCGGGGATGTGAAATGTGAGGCGATAGGGGCGCATTCCAGCATGGTTCGTAACCAGTGCCGCAACAGCGGCGTCAAGATCGCGAGTGCGACGCCAACAAGCGGGATCGGGGCGAATAAAGGGGATTTAGAAACGTGTCACGCCGTCAGGGACAACTGTGAGGTGACGGCGAACAACGTCATCTCTACTTGCAATACGGGGAGAGGAGTCGTCCCGTTAGGAAATTGTGGTGTGCGGCCAACCCAAAAACCGGCAGTCCCAATCTACCCCAAAACGTGTGGATTGTCCCGCTCATTGCCTTCCGTCAGCCTGCCTTAGCAGGGAGTCGAACCGGGCGGGAGACAGTCCGAATCGGGCTCGAACCATGGCCGTGACTTCGTTGACCGCCACCCGGCGTTCGTACGCTGTCAGGTCGGACGGGAGGGCAAGCAGTCCTCTGTCGTACTCGCGAAGCACGGCACGCGGCAAAGTGTCTGAGGCGACAGCTCGGGACGAATCGGCTGACTGACGAGGGGCAATGACCGGGTCTGCAGGTATCGCAATCCCCGGAAAGGACGAATCAAGCATGATGGCTGCCAGGGACTCACGAGAAACACCTCCGGCAACCACGTCGGATGCCATCGAGTCAAGGGTACGACGGAGCTGTGACGACAGTTCCTGCCATCGCTGTTCAAGGGCTCTATTCATCCGCTCCTGCCAGAGGGCACGTTCGGTGGCAGCCTCCGCTTCGCGGCGCTGCTCCCGCTGCCGTTCGGCGTATTTCTCAGCGATGGTCAAACCCAGGATCAGGATCACCAAGCCACCCAGTATCAGGATGTCACGTGTTTTCAACTGTACCCTCCCCCCGACACGACCTGTCCCACTGCCTGGCAATTCTAAGCCAGCTTGATCGCCACCCAGGCGGCCAAATGATGGACTAGTTCGACACTCCTGCCCCTGACCGATATTTCCAAACCCGCTGACCTCTTGCGAGAGGCGTCTGTCAGCATACGCCGCGTGCGCTCCAGAGTCCCCTCATCGGCATCAACTGAGGCCATCCAAAGCTCGAACGGGCGTCGTACCTGCCACGTGGCCTCCCGTTCGACGGTCATGCCGCAATCCGCCAGGAACGAGCGAACCTGTGTCCGCGTGTGCAAACCGGCGTGCGACGAATCCCGTGAGCGTTCAATTCGGTTGTGGGTTTCACGCCACACACGATCCTCGGAGGGGTCGATATCGACGACGATCAGGTACCCCGGCGACCGCAGTACACGTGCCAGTTCTCGAATGACCGCGACAGGATCGGCAAAGTGATGAAGTCCATCCCAGCAAATCACCCTGTCGAAAGTCCCGTCTGCAAACTCCAGATGGCCGGCCATCCCGACCTGAAACGAGACATTGTCGACCCCTTCTTCCACGGCACGGATCACCGCCGCCGCGATCATGGCCTCGGAAACATCGGCGCCAACGACATAGCCACAAACCGGCGCCATCTCAAACGCCAACGCTCCGTCGGAGCAGGGAACGTCAAGCATGCGGTCCTGGGGACCAATATCTGCGAACTCACGGATCAGCCGGGGAAGATTTTCCCACGCGACCAGCGTACTATCTCGTTCTCCCGGCTGTGAAGATCTTCCGGCCTCGTTCCGATCCCGCTTCCCGCTTGCGTCCGTCGCTGCCGTCCCTTCCCCAGGGGCAACATATCAGGACTGGGTTGGCGCGCAAGCTTGATTTGCGGGGGAACGGGGAGGTGCTCGCTTCGCAGGGTGGACCATGCCCGCCAAAACCATGGTGGCCGGAGCCCACCCCCGATTGCGCGATGGAATCGTTCTAAGCTGTGCGCGCCTATTTGGGGAGCCTCTAACAAGATGTCCGATCTTTTTCAACACTCCCGTAAGCGGGACGCAAGTCTTTGACAGTGGCAACGGGGTGTTTTGGGGAATATTCCCCAATTTGGCGGGTAAAGCACTGGGAGTCGGCCACGCCGCCGGGGCAGGGCTGGTTTTCACTTGACGCGACGCGGCCGACTGGAGTATCATTGGACTCTCTTATGTGCCGTCAAGTGACGGCCTGAGCGACCATATCTATGGAGGACAAACGTCGATGACACGCACAACAGCCCGGGTGGGGGCCATCCTTGGCGCTATCATTTTGGCCGGTTGTTTGATCAAGGGGCCGGAGCCTGTACCACCGTATTACTCCAACATTCAAATTATTCCGACCTCCAACAGCCGCCCTCCACTCGGTTTGGAGCCTGCCCCGGAAGGGCGCATTTATCAGTTGTGGCTGATCGACTTCGACTCGGCGTTCAATCTGATCGATCAGATTCCCTCGGTGCGATTTCAATGGAATTCCGAGTATTACTTTGCCATCGGTGAAAACGGTGAGACGCTTTCCGTGACAACGAAGAGTGGTTTGGATCTTGGGCTGAATGTTCTCGATCACAGCGTTCTCGGGATCAGCATCGAGCCTCTGAGCGACCCCGACCCGAATTCCATCAACGGGCCGCTGATCATGGCCGGTTTGATCGACGAGTTTGTGCGAGCGAATCTCACGATCGAATTGGGGGTGCCCGTTTCTCCGACGTCGGGAGCCCCGTGCCAGTTTACCATGGTCGCGCCATCGTATTTGAAAAACGCGCCCGAGGCCTGCTGGCGCGACTCCAGTGAGGGAATGGGAATCTGGTTTGCCGAACTTGAGGTTAAGGACCGCGAGATCAACGACACGGTCGCCCTATGCTTTGAAGAACCGTGTCCGAGCGGTGGAGCCAAGGGCACCCTGCTTGGCATGAAGTTCATTCAGGGGCAGAAGAACATCCGGGGACCTGACTATTACCTGTGGATTTACCCCAGCCACCCGGAGAGTTCGTTCTCGAATTTCGACACGGTCTTCGCAAATCAGGAACCCGACCTGATATTCTGCAACGACATTGCACAGCATCTCGTGGGTAAGTCGGGTCCTCAGGTAGCTCTGGGCGAGAATCCGATCATCCGCGAGGGGAAAACGGTTGGCTTCATGTATTTCAAACCGGACACGACCGGACTGGTCGACACCTGTTATCTGCGAATTGACGTACCCGAGAGCACCCATTGCACGAGCGACACATTCGTCTACGCCCCCTTCAACGACACCAACGTGATCGTCAGGACGCATACCTACCAATGGGCAGACACGTCGTATGCTTCGAGCCTCCCATCGCTGGCGCTACCGCCCATTCGCAACCACCAGGATCTTAGGAGAGAGCGCAAGTTCTTGACCGAGACCCTCAGACTCCAATACGAGGCGTGGGTGGTTTTCGACAGCTCGAGTGGATCAATCAAGCCTCTTTCGCTGGGCCGATTCACCAGTAACAATCAGGATAGCCTTGACCAGAGCAACTCGCACTTCGATGTGGCGAAAATAGACCCGCGCTTCCGCTTTCCGGGTGAAGACTTCCTCGTGGGTATCAACCGTCCCGGGTTGCCGACGAGCAACCTCAATCTCCTCTCGTTGCTCCCCGACATGAAAGTGAAGATCTGGATCACACTGGAGCCGATCGAAAACGACTGGGCACCTTCCGAGCCATTCCGGCAGTTGATCGTGTACTCAGGTGAGATTCTCCCCGATTTCCAGCTCGACGCCTACCGGGCCATCTGTCAACTGCCTGACACGTGCGGCGTAGTGGCGCCGCCCATCTATTCGCTCCCTCTGTCGTATAACGAGGTCAGTGCCACGTCGGCGAGCAAGAACGAAGGTCATAATTGGCCACGGGTGCGTGTCGTGCTTCGCCCCCCCAGCAAGAAGTGATCATGGGTCTTGATGCAACCGACCTCTCGGGGCCTGCAGGAAGCTGCAGGCCCCGTCTTACATGCCCCTGTCGGGCATCTGACTTCATCCGACCAACTGCCGTAGCACGACCACCCGGCTCAGAGCTCGGGTACACCTGTGCAACGCTCTTCTTGATTGTGCCACTCCGATTCGGCTGAGTCGCCGGGAGAACCGGACACCCCGCCCCTTGTGCGTTGCGCGAGAACGACTTAGGGTCGCGTGCCAAAGAAGCACGTTCGGCACAACGATTGCGAACCATGAGTGTGGCTCGCGATGAGCCCGAAAGCGAGGATATGACGATGAGGCCAGTGACCAGCAATCCATACCGTAGAGTTGACTACTCCCGCACCAAGGCTGATCGCACCACGCTCTGGCTTCTGCTCCTGATCGTGGCCGGCTTGGTCATCGCTCTGACTTTCTCGGATGCCAGTGGCGCCGCCATGTTCTCCGGCGCTTGAAAGGTTTACAGAAGCTCCCTGCTCGACATCTCGTCCCCTCCTCCCCAAGTGGCGCTCCGCACCCCCTCCGTGCGGGGCGCCACAACTCTTGATGGGTGGAGAGCCGGTGGAACCGTGTCGATGCTAAGAACGATGGGTGCCGATGGAGATAAAATCCCGGTCGTTCTGGTCGTCGAGAACAACCCGCAGGTCTTGCAGATTCTCCGGGACCTGGTCTCGGCTCAGGGATGGGAGCCGGTGGCGGTGGCGACGCTCAAGGACGCTCTTTCGTCATTCGCCGCTCGTGCGATCGCCGCAATCGTAGCCGATGTTGAATTGGATGATGGTACCTCACTCGCCCTGCTCCAGAAGGCCAGGCAGCACCTCCCGCAGCCCGTTCCGGCCTTCGCGATCTCCAGCTACGCGTCGGACGACCTCCGGCAGGAGGTCAAGAGTCTCGGCGCCATCGACCTGATTGCCAAACCGTTTCGTCTGGATGACCTGGCCCGAAGACTGGAAAAAGAACTCGGCGCCGTCACTTCCGAGACGTAAGACACGCCGTTGGGAGTGTCGAAGAAAGTCGGACCCGCCGCGGCCCGCCGCGGCGGGTCCGGCCTGCCAGGATTTCATTTTTGAGTAGGACGGACACTCTTGTCCGTCCTCTCGAGTGGCGCACCCGAGGGTTTTTCAACACGCCCCGCTGAGACAGCGCATCTCTTCGTCAAAGGCTCTGGTAGTGATAAGAGCGGTGCGTGTGAACACGCACCCTACGCCTCTGCGCTACACCTGGGTATAACGGAAGCAACTGACGAGATGATCGTTGACCAGCCCCGCCGCCTGCATGAAGGCGTAGCAGATTGTCGGTCCGACGAACCGGAAGCCGCGCTGCCGCAGATCGCGGCTCATTGCCTCGGATTCCTTCGATTGAGCGGGGATTTGCTTGAGGGAACGGCGCCGATTCTTGATTGTGCGGCCGTCCACAAAGCTCCAGATGTATCGATCGAATGTGCCGAATTCCTGCTGAACCTCGAGAAACTGCCGGGCGTTCGTGATCGCCGATGCGACCTTGAGCCGGTTACGAATGATCCCAGGGTCGGCGAGCAGGCGGCGCACATCGGACTCGGTGAACCGCGCAATTCTCGCCGGGTCGAATCCGGCGAACGCGCGCCAGAAGTTCTCACGCTTCTTCAAGATTGTTGACCAGCTCAACCCCGCCTGGAAAGCATCGAGAATCATGAATTCAAACAGACGTTGGTCGTCATGCAGCGGCACGCCCCACTCGGTGTCGTGGTAGGCAATCATCAGGGGATCGTCGCCGGGCCAGGGACAGCGACGCAGTGTGCCCGTCTCCTTCGGGCTGCGTGTCCTGCCCGCAGCGGATGGCCGTGTTACAGGTTGTTTCGAGGTCATTTCGTGTGATCTAGCAGGCCGCTAGAAACGTGGTCTCGGCAGGTTGCGCGGTCATCTTGTCATCCTGAGCGGAGCGAAGGATCTGCTGTTTTCGCTGTGGGACACGGGGACAGAAAGCAGATTCTTCGTCGCTTCGCTCCTCAGAATGACATCCGTCCTGACTTTTCTAGTACCCTGCCAGAGTGGCTGACAAGAGGACGGTGCGTGCGAGCACGCACCCTACTCATGCGGTTTGACGATTGGTACACGTCGCTCGCCCGGTGAAACCGTCATCAAACCGCATCTGACCACCGGCCAATCCGACCGGGATGCGTCAGCCTATCATATTCGGCCGACCGTTACGGGCCATAATGGAGAATAGTCCCATATGAACCGACCGCAAAGACATCGCTGCCCGAACTGCCCCAGACACCAAGGAGGAAATCGGTGGAACCGCTCGTCATGGCGCTCCAGGTCGTCCCGTTGTAATGCAGAACGGTGCCGCCCCCCCCCACCGCAAAGACATCGCGGCCCGAACTGCCCCAGACACCAAAGAGCCTAGCGGTGGAACCGCTCGTCATGGCACTCCAGGTCGCCCCGTTGTAATGCCGAATGGTGCCGCTGTCTCCCACCGCGAAGACATCGCTGCCCGAACTGCCCCAAACACCATTGAGCCAAGCGTTGGAGCCGCTCGTCATGGCACTCCACGTCGTGCCGTTGTAATGCAGAACGGTGTTTCCCACGGCAAAGACATCGCTGCCCGAACTGCCCCAGATACCTGAGAGATAGGCGGTAGGGACGCCCGTCATGGTACCCCAGGTCGTGCCGTCGTAATGCAGTATGGTGCCGGTCCCTTCCACGGCAAAGACATCGCTGCCCGAACTGCCCCAGACACCCCAGAGAGAGGCGTCGGCGCTCGTCATGGCATTCCAAGTCGTGCCGTTGTAGTGCAAAACGGTGCCACCGTAGCGGTCATATCCGACCGCAAAGACATCGTGGCCCGAGCTGCCCCAGACTCCAGTGAGATTGTCGGTGGAACCGCTTATTCTGGCACTCCAGGTCGTGCCGTTGTAATGCAGAATGGTGCCGCTGGATCCCACGGCAAAGACATCGCTGCCGGAAGTGCCCCATACTCCAGAGAACCCAGCGTTGATACCGCTCGTCACGTCACTCCAGGATGTCCCGTTGTATTGCAGAATGGTGCCACCGTCTCCCACGGCAAAAACATCGCTGCCCGAAGCGACCCAGACACCCCTTAGATTGGCGGTGGAACCGCTCGTCATGGTGCTCCAGGTCGTCCCGTTGTAATGCAGAACGGTGCCACCCTCTCCCACCGCAAAGACATCGCGGCCCGAAGCGCCCCTGACACCAAGGAGACTGATTTCGGAACCACTCGTCATGGTGCTCCAAGCTGTCCCGTCGTAATGCAGAATACTGCCGCTCGCTCCCACCGCGAAGACATCGCTGCCCGAACTGCCCCAAACAGCAGTAAGCCAGAAGCCGGAACCGCCAGTCATGGCACTCCAGGTCGTCCCGTCGTAATGCAGAATGGTGCCGCCGGGTCCCACCGCAAAGACATCGCTGCCCGAACGGCCCCAGACACCAAGGAGGGTAAACTCGGAACCGCTCGTCACGGCGCTCCAGCTCGTGCCGTCGTAATGCAGAATGGTGCCGCTCTCTCCCACCGCAAAGACATCGCTGCCCGAACTGCCCCAGACACCAGAGAGATCGGCGGTGGAACCGCTGGTCATGGCACTCCAAGTCGTCCCGCTGTAATGCAGAATGGTGCCGCTCTCTCCCACGGCAAAGACATCGCTGCCCGAACTGCCCCAAACAGCAGTAAGCCAGAAGCCGGAACCGCCAGTCATGGCACTCCAGGTCGTCCCGTCGTAATGCAGAATGGTGCCGCCGGGTCCCACCGCAAAGACATCCATGCCCGAAGTGCCCCAAACAGCCGCGATCGGTTTCCCAGACATCTGTGTCGACCATTGTGGGGTAGCTGGCTGGGTTGGACCCTTTTTGCTGCATCCAGCCGCAGCCAGCACAAGCGCGATCACCCATACCGCGGTCACAAGGTGGTTAGAGACTCTCGATGACATTCTTCTTTCTCCTTTCACCCACCAAATCGGCAATGGCGGGCGGCTTCCGGTCTCACGATCTCAGTCCGCCTTCAAACAATTCGGACACGTTCGGACTCCAAGCTAAGAGACGCTCTGTCTTATGGCAATCGCTTTGCGATGCGCGGATTTCCTGCGATGCCGGGTGCCCCACCCGCTGCGGCGGGTGGGGTACTCGGCGGATGAATGATCGAGTGAACACGTGCGTGTTAATTGTGCGGCGGCGATCTCTGGGGCGTGTTGAAAAAGGACGGACAGGAGTGTCCGTCCTACTGAAGTCATGTCTCTTGGTAGGCCGGACACTCCTGTCCGGCCTTCATTCCCGGCGAGCACGGGGTTTTTCAACACGCCCCGAAGATCGCGGCCGCGCACTTGCACGGGCCACCCGCCACCGGATCTTGGGACGGACAGGCTTGGTTCACGCCACCGCTGACTTGCGTCTCACATGACGCCGCATGATCGGCCGGCTGGGCGAACGGCGGAGAACCTCAGTGAACCCCGCGTCCCGGAAGGCTCCGACCAGGCCGGTCCATACGAACGGATCGGGAGTCTGCTTGGACTTGTAATCGAAAGGATACCCTTCAACAATCCGCGCGCCCTGGCGCTTTGCGTACGTGACTGCCGCCTTCAGCAGTCTCACGCTCACGCCCTGACGCCGATATGGTCTGGCGACGAAGAAACAAACGACAGACCACACGGGCTGGTCATCGACACACTTCAGGACGCGCGACCGTTCCAGCCCGACATAGGTTTCCCTGGACGCCAAGGCGCACCATCCGATTGGCGTTTCACCCGCATAGGCGAGAATCCCCGGTGGGTCGCCAGTTTGAACGATGTGCTTGAAGGCGCGTTTGTTCGCTGCGCCCTGACGGCGCACGAAATCGGCGCGCGTCAGCCTGGGCGACATGCACCAGCAACCTCCGCAGGCGCCGCGTGCCCCGAAAAGCTGTTCGAGGTCTGCCCAGCGGTCGGGCGTCAGGGGGTGGAACGTGAGACGGGGGGACGGCATTGGGACACCTCATTGTTGCGTGATCGCGGCGTAAGGGCGCACAGCCGTGCGCCCATGCGGACCACCGGCACGGGTCTGAAGACCCGTGGCACTCAACAGGCAGGCGAGGCGCCTGCGCCACAGAAAGAACCACGTCATCTTCACCCAACTCATATCCGACCGCGGCCACCCAAGATCGAGCCCGTCACGCCTCGCAGGAAGAGCTCCCGTTGGCCTTTGGCAGTCAGAATGGGTTCGGCCTGCTAAGGCATTGTCGTCTCCTCGTCAGTGGGGAGTGGCGTTTCGGCCGATCACATCTCGACGCGGGACGTTCGATCAATCGACCGGGGCATTCTCACCGGCACGGCATGGCAATTTCGAAAGAGTCCTAGATCTTCATGTGAGGGATACTGAACAACATGGTCTCCCCTTGGGGGATGAGAATGATGTCTGGGGAAGCGGATTTCGTCAAGGAAGACGGGTTGCCACAGGGCGATTTGGCGGGGAGT
>Ga0315273_10000284_pt1 | contig 49970 bp, 37 predicted proteins | sample YL17G02_0_MG_FD_205753 | JGI IMG/M metagenome (GOLD analysis project Ga0315273, IMG submission 205753) | Sediment microbial communities from Yellowstone Lake, YNP, Wyoming, USA - YL17G02_0 | ecosystem: Environmental > Aquatic > Freshwater > Lake > Sediment | place: USA: Wyoming | collected... | reverse complement strand
GCGCCGCACGATTCTCGGAAAGATCTTCAAGAATTCCTCCGCGGTTGCGAAGCACCTGATGCTCGACTTCGACCATCAGACGACGCGTGAAGTCGACTGGATACTCGGCGCCTGCCTGCTCGTCCGCAGGGAAGCTGTGCAGTCCGTCGGGCTCCTCGACGAGCGGTTCTTCCTCTACTTCGAGGACGTGGACTGGTGCTACCGCATGAAGCAAAAGGGGTGGAAGGTCTTCTATCACCCCGACTCCATCGTGATCCACAACTATGCGCGGGGGAGCGCGCAATCGGTGATCAACCGGTCGGTCGTCGCGCACCTCGCGAGCCTGATTCGCTACTACGACAAGTGGAACCCTGTGTTCTACCTGGTCAAGAAATACAGGGAGGTGATCAAGACCGTTCTGTTCCTCGTCGTGGATGTGGTCGCGTTCAACCTCGCGTTCGTCTCCGCCTACTACTTGAGGGTCGCGCTCGACGGCATCTTCACGAATCCGATCTTTTCGATAAACGCGTACAAGGGCTTCGTTTTCTTCGAGAACCTCCTCTTCGTATTCACGTACTTCGCCGCGGGGCTCTACCGCGTGAGGCGCGAAACGTCGCCCGTGGACGAGTTTTTTAAGATCGTCCGCGCGATCGTGTTCGCGTCGATCCTCCTCATGACGAGCACGTATCTGAGCCGGATCCGGACGTACTCGAGAATGGTCGTCGCGTTTCTCGTTCCCTTTGCGATTCTCTACGACTGGATGGCGAGGACGGTGATCCGGAAGCTGCACCGCGTCCTCCTTTCGCAGAAGATCGATCTCAAACGGGTATGCATCGTCGGCCCGATGGAGAAGGCGCGGGAGCTCGAAGCGAGGCTCATCTTGGATGCTTCGCTCGGCGTGGATGTGGTGGGCGTGGTGACCCCGGAAGAATCGAGGGACGGCGAGAACGTGGGCAGCCTGGGTTCGCTCGCCCAGCTCGATGATATCGTCGACCGCTACCGAATACAGGAGCTCGTTTTCCTCCCCAACGTCGTGTCGGATGACCGCATCGCCGAGTTCGTGATGATGGGCCGCAGGCGAGTTCTCGACGTGACCGTTCTCACCGACTATTCCGGGCTGGTCATCCACCAGGCCGCCGTTTCGGATCTTGCGGGCCGCCCCGTCATCACGTACCGCAGGGACACACGGTATGCGCTCGACAGGCTGGTCAAACGCGCGCTCGACGTAGCCCTCGGTCTGGTTTTTCTCGTGGTTTCGGCCCCGGTCTTCGTGGTATACTTCGTCTACGCTTCGCTCCGGGGCGGTGTGCCTTTCAGAGGTCAGGAAAGGCTCGGCCTGGGCGGCAAACCTTTCGTGATGCCTGTATCCGGCGACGGGAGTTCAGACGGTCCCTCTGATATCGTTAACTTACCCCTCTTTTGGTTAGTCGTTACGGGAAAGATGAGTATGGTCGGACCGTATCCTTTCCCCGCCGGGAGCGCTGGCGCGCTCGCCCGGACCGCCAGGTTCCGTTTCGACGTTCGCCCCGGCGTCACGGGTTACTGGCGAGTGGGTCGCGAGAAGGAGATCTCCATCGAAGATCTCCTCGCACAGGACGCGAACTATGTGAGGAATTGGGCGCTGATTCAGGACCTCAAGGTATTGATGACGTCGTTCGGCAACATCCTCTCGGGGAAAAAGCGGAATCCCGTGGTGACCGATCCGAGCTGACGCGCTCGAACGAGCGCAGAGAGAGAGACGGTAGCCGATGAGAGCAGCTTTTTTGCGAATACCCACCAGGGCTCTACCGTACGTTTTGCTCGCGTTGTTGCTCCTGCCGGGCGCCGCGGGGGGAGCGGGGAAGTGGACGAGCTACGTCGATCCGAGTTTCGTATCCGATGTAGCTCTTCACGACGGCAAGCTCTACATGGCGACCACGGGCGGTCTCGTCGTCTATCGATTGTCCGATGGCACATACGAGCAGTTCACGAACACGATGGGGCTCCCGTCCAACTACCTCACGTGTCTGGCCTTCGATGAGGCGGGCCGCCTCTGGATCGGCACGGAGAGATCGGGTGTAGCGCGTCTCGACGAGGGGCGCGACGGATTCGAAGTGACCCCGCTGAGCTCGACGTTTCACGGGCTCTCCGATGACCGGATTACGGACCTTGCCGTGTGGGGAGACACCCTTGTGTATGCGACCCAGGAAGGGGCCGGTCTCATCATCGAAAGTCTCCCGGGATCGCGGTTCTTCCAGCGGAGCGGACTTCCCAGCGACATCGTTCACGCAGTCCTGGCCGACGGGGATCGTCTGTGGATGGCGACCGACGGGGGAGTCGTGTACCTCGACAAGTTTGGATTCATACGCGACCCCGCGGACACGCTCTTCGCCGCGTTTTGCGTCGAGCGGGACGACACCGCCCTGTGGGCTGGAACGGAGAATGGTGTCGCGCGCCTTAATCTCAAGGACGGCGCGGACGCGTGGGTGTTCACGCAGCTCGAAACGAGTCCGAGGCCCGTGTTCTCGCTTTCCTTCGACGGGACGAGGTTGTGGGCCGGTTCGCGCGCGCGGCTTTTCACGAATGGTGGGACGGGCTGGACACAGCGCGCGATCTTCGATTACTACACGAAGTACGATCTGAACAACAGGACCTCGGAGATAAGGGGCATCCAGCCGATGCCGGGCGGCGCCGCGTATTTCGGCGCCGGGCAACCCAGCGCACGGCGGGGCGTCCATCTGCTCTATTTCGACGGTGCCGCAGTGAGCCAGATCCCGTTCAACGGGATCCCGATGAACACGCTGCTCAGGCTCTCGTTCGACACCGATGAGTCGTTGTGGGTGTCAACCGCCAATTTCGGCATCGCGAAACTCACGCCATCGGGCGACTGGTTCGGCTACAATTCGGCCACCGGCGACACGAACATGACATCGTCGTTCAACCTCGCGCTCATCGCCGATTCGCAGGGGTACAAGTGGTTTTGCACGCTGTCCTACCCTGACGATAATCTGCAGATCGACGGGCTCCAGGACCAGCTCGACACGGATTACGGGAACGACGTGTGGCTCCACTACAAAATAGGCCAGGGTAGGGGAGACGGATTGGGCTCGCTTCTGATACAGGACGCCGTCGAGGATCCGGTAGGCAACCGATGGTTCCTCTCCGCGGAGAACGCCAAGTATGCGCCGGGATGGTGGGGGATCAACATTCTCAACCGCGACAATACCGCGTGGCGCCAGGTCAACCCCACAAGCACGGATCCGTCGGGCCAGCTGGGGGGCATGAAAGGCGGTAACGTCAGCGACGTGGCGTTCGGCGAGAATGGCGTGGTGTACGTCGCCGTGAAGACGTACGGAGTCCAGCGCTGGACGACGGGCGGCTTCGACGAGACGCACCTCTTCAATTTGACCGACGACACTTGGACGACGATCGCAAGTGTGGGCGCCGCCAACGGTATCGCGAGCGGTGCGACAATTCTCTCTCTCGAACTTCGATCCGACGGCGTTCTGTGGATAGGGACGGATGTCGGTCTCTACCGGTATCAAGCGGGGAGGACTCTCGCGTACATCCCCCGCGACACGGGCTTTGGCGTCGGACTCCTCGGGAACAGGGTGATCGATGTCGTGCTGGATCGCGAGGAGGACCTGTGGGTCGCCACCGAGCTCGGTCTCGACCGCATCGCCCGCGACGACTACAACGACATCACGCCATTCACGACGCCCACCGCCTGGCAGACGGACCTGAGCCTTTACTTTCCGCCGAGCGCCGTGTCCCAGCTCGTCGACGCCGCGTGCGAGAGGCTGGCGCTCCACCCGACGAAAAATCTCCTCTATATCGCCACTGCAAACGGACTCTCGGCGCTGGACATTTCTTCGCTCGAAGAGAAAGGGTTGGGACTCACGAAGGTATACGTGTACCCGAATCCCATACGGACGAGCCGCGGCGACTCAAGCCTCAAAATCGCCAACATAGACAGCGAAGTGCTCGTCGAGGTGTTCACCATCGAAGGCGAGCTCGTTCACAGCCAGAGGGCCAGCGAGTCGGAGGACGAAGTGTGGGATCTCACCACCCAGTCGGCATTCCTCGCGGCGAGCGGCGTGTACGTCGTGCGAATCAGCGGCGGGGGCGACACGGTCGTCAAGATGGTGTCGCTGATCCGTTGACGGCGGGGTCGTCGGGAGCATTTCTTGCTCTCCTTCCCGCGAGCGTCTTCACAAGTCTCCGACAAAAAGGGAAACGCAAGGACGGACATGGCAAAGCGTGTGATCGTCATCGGCGCCGGTGAAGCCGGGCGAATGGTGGTCCGGGAGATCGACGCCGTCGAAAAGAGCGGTTTCGAGGTCGTCGGGTTTCTCGACGACGACCCCGGTCTTCACGGGAAGGTCTTCGAAGGCCGCCCGGTGCTCGGGTCATGCGATGCGCTCATCCAGGTGGCGCCGTCCGAGAGGGTTGAGCAGGCGATCGTCGCCGTTCCCTCCGGTTCGCGCGAATTCGTCCGGCGCGCGATCGCGCTCTGCCGCGACGCGGGAATATCGTGCAAGATCGTGCCCGGCGTGATCGAGATCATCAGAGGCCCCGTCCATCTCGAACAGGTCCGGGACGTTCACCCCGAGGATCTTCTCGGCAGGGAGATGGCTGAGTTCGACGAGAGGGCGCTCAGCGAAGGACTCGCCGGCCGCAGGATCATGGTGACGGGCGCCGGCGGCTCGATTGGCGGCGAGCTCTGTCGCCAGATCGGCCGGCTCGATCTCGCCGAGCTCCACCTGCTCGGGAGGGGCGAGAACCAGATATTCGAGATCGAGCACGAGATACGGACGCTCTATCCCTCGCTCAAGGTCGAAGCGATCATCGCGGACATCCGCCGCGAAAAAGAGATCACGCGTTTGATCGCGCGTCTCAAGCCGGACTACATCTACCACACCGCGGCGCACAAACACGTTCACTACATGGAGGCGTACCCCGAAGAGGCGGTCGCGAACAATGTCTTCGGGACGGAGAACCTGATCAAGGCCGCGCGCGGGAGCGGGGTCGCGCGTCTCGTTTTGATTTCAACCGACAAGGCGGTCAGACCCGAAGGTATCATGGGTGCGACGAAGCGCCTGGCTGAGTTTCTGATGAGCGATTACTCGAAACGAATCGAGGCCCCCCGCCTTCTCACCGTCCGTTTCGGAAACGTTCTCGGAAGCCGGGGGAGCGTCGTTCCGGTGTTCATCAGCCAGATACGGTCCGGCGGCCCCGTCACGGTGAGTCATCCCGACGCGACGCGCTTCTTCATGTCGCTGAGGGAAGCGTGCATGCTCGTTGTGCAAGCCTCCCTGATGGGCAGCGGAGGAGAGATCTTCGTACTTCGCATGGGGACTCCGGTCCGGATCGTGGACATGGCAAAGGACCTCATCGCTCTTCACGGCCTGAGGCCGGGCGTAGACATCGACATCGAATTCGCCGGTTTGAGGCCGGGCGAAAAGCTCCACGAGGATCTCGTCGTCGAAGGCGAAGAAGTGATGGAATCGCCGCACGAGCGCATCCTCATCGCTCGTCCGTCGCTCCCCGCCGGGTGGGACCGCGAGGCGGCGCTTCGAACGCTCGAGCGTCTCGTCGAGGACGGGGACGCCCGAGGCATTCGCCGTTATCTGGGAGAGATCATCCCGGATGCCCGTCTCGGAAAAGACGGGAGCGATGATTCTACGCGCGATCGCCAGCGGAAAGCGGGGTCACAGTGACAGCGCGCAAGAGAGACCTTCCGGCGATCGAGGGCGGAGCTCCAGTGAGAGATCAGGTGATTCCGTTCTTCCGGCCGTCGATCGACGAGACGGATGTCGCATCCGTTTCCGAGACCGTCCGCTCGGGGTGGCTGACGCTTGGGCCTGCCTCCGACGAATTGGAAAGGGAGATCGCGCGCTATCTCGGCGCCGTCCGCGCGGTGGCGGTGAGCTCGTGCAGCGCCGCGATGTTCCTCGCCTTGAAGGCGATGGGCATTGGCCCGTCCGATGAAGTCATCACCTCGGCCCTGACATTCGCGTCCACCGTCCACGGAATCATACACGCGGGCGCTACGCCCGTTCTCGCGGACATCGACCCGGAGACCTTCTGCGTGTCGCCGGAAACGATAGCGAGGAAGATCACGCCGATGACCAGGGTCATCATGCCGGTCCACTTCGGGGGGCAGGCGTGCCGCATCGGCGAAATCCTCGAGATGGCGAGGGCAAAAGGAATCCGCGTTCTCGAGGACGCCGCGCACAGCTTCGGCGCCTCGGTGGGGGGGCGGAGAATCGGTTCGTTCGGCGATGCCGCGGCGTTCAGCTTCTACGCGACCAAGAACATAACGACGGGTGAGGGGGGCTGTCTCGTCACCGGGGACGAGGCGCTCGCCGACAGAGTGCGGCTCCTCTCGTATCACGGGATGTCGCACGACAGCTGGGCTCGCTACGCCGACACGGGCTCGTGGTACTACGAGGTGACGGTTCCAGGCTACAAGTGCAACATGAGCGACGTGCTCTCCTCTCTGGGGCTCTCGCAGCTTCGCAAGGTGGACACGATGCTCGCGCGGCGCCGGACGCTCGCGGAGCGTTTCACGGAGCTTCTCGACGGTTCGCCGTTCTTCGAGCTCCCTCGTGTCCATCCCGGAAACGAGCACACGTGGCACCTCTACGTGATACGGCTCAAGCTCGACGCTCTCTCGATCAACCGGGACGCCTTCATCCGCGCGCTCGCGGCGGAGAACATCGGGTGCTCGGTGCATTTCATCCCGATTTACAGGCACCCGTTCTTCCGGCCGTACCTGGGGCGCGAGGATTCGTTCCCCCGCTGCGATGACTACTTCTCCAGGTGCATTTCGCTTCCGCTCTTTCCGTCGATGAGCGACGGCGAGGTGGACGATGTGGTCCGGGCGCTAGAGCGGATTGCCGCGTACTACGCCAGGGGCTGACGCGAATCGAATGACGCGAAAAGACCCATGCGAATAGAAACTGTCGACCAGTTCTCAGCCCCCCTCGATGAGCTCGCCCGCCGCTGCCCGGATGCCACGTTCTATCACACGGGCACGTGGATCGAGAGCCTCGAGCGCACATTTCCGTCGATGCGGTTCCAGTGTCTGACGGCGGGGAGCGGTTCGGAGATCACCGGATATCTTCCGTTCTTCGTCCTGAAAAAGGGTCCGTTTGGAGCCTTCTGGTCGCTCCCGTTCGGCACGTACGGAGGGCCGGTTACGCTGGGCGACGAGGACGTGAGCCGCGCGCTCGTCGAGGAGTACGCGGCGCTCAAGAAACGCCGGGGGATCCTCGAAATCGGTCTCGTGGATTTTGGAAACCGCGTGCGTGATCGCGCATTTCGCGCGGAGGAGAACACCACGCACGTCATCGAGCTCCGTGGGAGTTTCGATGAAATCTGGGACCGGGCGTTCGAGAAGAGCAAGAGGCGGCAGGCGCGGAAGGCGATGAGAGAGGGACTCACAGTCACGGAGGCGCATTCCGTCGAGGAAGTCTCGAGATACTACGACATCTACGTTCAGAGGATGAAGAGGTGGAACGAGGGGTTCCGCTACCCGGAGAGTCTCTTCACAGAGCTCTTCACGAGAGGGAAGGGCGCCGTCAAGCTCTTCGTCGCGAGGCTCGGGGGCGAGCTCCTCGGCGGGCATCTGAACTTCTATTTCAAGGACACCGTCATCGCGTGGAACGGCGTGGTTCGGGACACAGCGGACGGCACGCAGGCGAGCACGCTTCTCTATAGCGAGTGCCTGCGGCACGCGTGCGAGAACGGGTTCCGGTCGTACAACCTCGGTGGTAGCCTCGGAAAGCAGTCTCTGGTAGATTACAAAGAGTCGCTCGGCGGCGCTCCGCACGCCTACAGGACGCTCGTGTGGCGGTCGGCGGCCGGGCACATGGCCCGGACGCTCAGGCCCATAATATCGAGACACTGATCTATGCAAGATGAGACTGTGATCGCCAGAGGGGAATCGAGGTTCGTCTCGAACACGGTGGCTCTCGTTTTTCAAACGGTGGCCGCCACGCTGCTCACGCTTCTCCAGATCAAGCTTCTCTCCAACTACCTCTCGAAAGAATCGTTCGGCTTGCTCGCGTCGCTGCGGGGCCTGTCCCTCTTGCTGGCAACGCTCGCCGCCCACGGACTTCCGTTGCTTCTCGTGCGTTTCATCCCCGGGCACGAAGCGAGGCGCGAGCGTGGGCAGGCTCTGCGCCTGGCTTCGGTGTGCGTCATCGTGTCTCTGGTGGGGCTCGCCGTGGTCATCGCCGCCGCGCACGCGCTCGGACGCTGGGTTTTCGCATTTGTTCCCGGGGACGCGCTCACCGCCGACCTCTACCTCTGGTTCTACGCGACCACGGTCGGCGTGATGCTCAAGCTTGTTCTCTACGGCGGCCTGAACGGGTCGAGGCGCCTGGCGGCCCAGGTCTTGCTCGAAACGCTCTCTCTCCTCGCCGTTCTGGTTTGGATCATCGCCGACCGGCGGGAGCTCACGCTTCCTCTTGTGTTTCGTATTCTCGGCGTCGTGAATATCGCAACCGTCTGTGTCGGGTTTCCTCTGTTCCTCGCGGGGCTCAAGAGCACCGCGCTTACCGGGGTCTCGGCGGGGGCGGATCGTGGCGGCGGGGGCGCGGGATACCGGAGCGGCTACGCGAGCTACCTCGTGTGGGCTGCGGGCCTGAGCTTTGTCGCGCTCGCGTTCAGCGATGCCGACCGGTACTTGCTCGCGCAGGTGCTGACGCTCGAACTTCTCGCCGCTTTCCACATCGGCGCTCGGGTCGCGCACCTCGCCAACCGGCTCCTCGGCGTGGCCAATCTCGCTTTCCAGCCCGAGATCACACGCCTCGATGCTGAGGGACGCGACGAGCGCGTGGTACAATCGACGCGGATCTTTTTCAAGTTCAATTCGGTCTTTGCCGTTCTGATGACCGCGTTCATCATCGTGTTCGCGCGCGACCTGGTCGTCATCGTTTCGAGCGAAGCGTACACGGCGGCCGTCCCTCTGCTCGTCATCCTTGGCTGTTCTCTGCCGCTGTCGACGATGACCGCGCCGGTCACGACGGTAATGAAAGCTCTCGACCAGGTCCGTGGGGCCCTGCTATGCGATGTAGCGTGGTTCGTGTGCTACGTCGGACTCATCTTCGTGCTGGCGCGTCCCCTCGGGCTCGTCGGCGTGGGATGCGCCCAGCTCGTCGCGTGCGCGGCGCAGCTCCTGCTTGCACTCCGTCTGTCGAAGGTGATTATCGGGACGGGATACGTGCTTCGTCTTGCCTGGAGGCTCTTGCTCGCCGGCGGAGCGGCCTTCCTGCCCGTGCTCGCCTTTGAGGTCTTTGCGGGCCGCGGCCACTCGATCACGGCGATCGGGGCGAAGGTACTTCTCTATCTGTTCGGCGTCGTGCTCTTCCGCTGGCTCGTTCGTGCTGTGAACGTGTTCGATGGCGGCGAACGGGCGACTCTCGCCGCGGCGCTCGGCACCCGCAAGCTCGGAATAGTCGGCCGGGTCGTCGGGGTGTGACGAAACCGATGAGAAATCTGCTCATGATCATCCCGTTTTTCCCGCCGAACGCGGGGGGCGGGGTCTATCGTCCGCTCGGATTCGTGAAGTACATCGAAGCATATGGGTGGCGGCCCACCGTGGTCACCATGGCGTCGAGATCCTACTGGATCACCGACGAAAGTCTTCTCGCCGATGTCCCCGCCGGATGTGATGTGCGCCGGACGAAAACGCTGAGCGGCCAGGCGCTTCTCTCGTCGATTCGCGCTCGCCGAGCGAACGAGCCAAAACCCCAGGTTCGATCGAGCCGGTCTTTCGGAGTCATGAGAAAGCTCGGCGCGGCGGCGTTCGTCCCCGATACGTACATCGGGTGGTACCCGTTCGCGCTCCGCGAGGCGAAGCGGGTCTTGCGAGAGAAACCGATCGACGCGATCTATTCGACGTCGCCGCCCGAGACGAGCCATCTCATCGCCGGTCGTCTCCACGCGCTCACCGGGATCCCGTGGGTGGCCGATTTCAGGGATCCGTGGATGAATCTCTATCTTTTTCCGACGCCGACGCCTATCCACGCGCGGCTTCACCAAAGACTCGAGCGGCGCGTCTGCCGGCAGGCGTCGGTTGTCGTGACGAGTCCGTGGCATCGCGATCTTCTGGCCGCGAAGTACCCGTGGATGAAACGGATCGCGCTCATACCGAACGGCTACGATCCGTCGCATCTCGCACCCGTGATGGATGTCGCTCTCCCCGCGGACCGTTTCCAGATCGTTCACGCGGGGATGCTCACACAGAAGAGAAGCGCTGTGCCGTTCTTGAAGGCGTTGAGGATCTTCCTCGACGAAGCGCCCGGCGCGCGTGCGAAGTGCCGCGCCGTCTTTCTCGGACCGAGAGAGAGCGAGAACGACGCCGCGGTCGAAGAGCTCGGTCTCTCCGGCGTCGTGGCTTTTCGCGACACGGTGCCGCACGCCGAGGCGTTGAAAATCGAGAGGGGCTCTCATATACTCGTTCTCATCAAACACGCCAACCCCGTGTACGACGGGATCGTGCCGGGCAAGCTCTTCGAGTACATCGGCGTGAGAAGACCGATTCTCGCCCTGGCGCCCCAGGGCGAGGCGAGCCGCATCGTACGCGAACGCCGCAGGGGAGAAGTGGCTCCCCAGGATGACCCGGCGCTCATCGCGGGCAAGTTGAAGATCATGTACGAAAGCTACACGCGAGGGACGCTCGAGAAGGACTACGATCTTTCGCCGGTCGCGGACTACGGGCGGGACGTTCTGGCGAAAAGGCTTGTCGAACACATCGAAGCGACTCTAGCGGAGAGGACTTGAGCCTTGTTCTCCAAATCCAACGCGGCGCTCCTCATCCCTCTCTTTGTTCTCCTCGTCCTGATGCTCCCGCTCAGGGCCGGATACACCGATGACGGCTATATACATATCCAGTACGCGCGGAACATCGTCGACCGCGGGGAGTACAGCTTCAACCCGGGTGAAGTCTCGTTCGGCACGACGAGCCCTCTGTGGGTGATGATCCACGCGGCGCTCGGACGCTTTCTGGGGACGGATGAGATCTTGATATCGGCGAGCCGCGCGCTCTCCTGGCTCAGCGGGCTTGTCTCCATCGCCGCCATGTTTCTTCTCGCCCGCGTGCTGGGACTCGGAGCGCTGGCGTCGTTCTGCTCGGCGCTTCTTCTCGCGGCGCACGCGTGGTTTGTCCGTTGGACGGCGCTCGGAATGGAATCGTCACTGGCGGTCCTCGCCGTCATCCTCGCGGGGATCGCCTCGGTCGGCGCCTTCGAGGATCGCCGGCGGGCGTCGCTCCTCGGTTTTTTCATGGCGATCGCAGCTCTGGTGAGGCCGGAGGCGTATGGCCTCCTCCCCGTGTACGTGATCGCTTGCCTCTCACTCGGACGGCGCTGCGACCGGCGGTGCGTCTGGCACACGCTTCTCGTCTATGCGCTCCTCATCGTGCCGTGGCTCGCGTTCGCGAAGTTGCACATCGGGAGCTTCCTCCCCAATACGGCGGGGGCGAAGAGCGGGGGATTGGTCCTCGACCCAGTGACGTTCGTCCGGAAGCTCGAGCCCATCGCGAAAATCGTCGGGAGCACGGACGGAGTGGCCGCGCTCCTCGTCGCGTGCTCGTTCTTCTCGCGCGCGGGGCGGTCGCTCGTTCTTTCGGCCCGTCACCGTTTTCTCCTGCTCTGGGTGCTCGCGCTCCCCGTCGCGTACGTCCTCTTCGACGTCCAGGTCCTGTCGAGGTACATGCTGCTGACAAGCCCGTTCACGATCGTGCTGGGGCTCGGCGGTCTCGAGGCGCGGATGAGGAGCGCGGCGAACCACGCGCGGCGAGTGAAGGCCCAACGATGGGCACTCGCCGCGGTCACAGCCGTCGCGCTCGTCGCGAACGTCGCTTTCTATTTCATCGTCGTCCTGCCTCCATCCGCGGCGTTCTCGTACGATCTCACCCACAACCTCAAGGATCTCGCCCTGTTCATCAAGGCGAACTCCGAGAAGGGGGCCGTGGTCGCGGCGGCGGACATCGGGTATCTGGCGTTCTATTCGGAGAGGCGCGTGCTCGATCTCGGCGGGCTCGTTGACAACGAGACTTTCCGGCTCAGGGAAAAACACACGTACGAAGAAATCGTCGAGAAGGGTCTCTATCTCACTCTTCCGAAATACCCGTCGGTGGATTTCTTCATCGACAGGGAGCTCGCGGCGAATCGATTCGATGGGAAGATCCTCGCGGGGTACCGTTTCGACGCGGCGCGAGTGACCGAGGTGAGGAATCTGGGCATACGAAAGCCGGGTCCGTTCTACTACACGCTCTACCGTCTCACGCGGGAACGCGATGAAAACCGTTGATCTCCCCCAGATTCGCGTCCCGGACGACATGACGCCCGGCGAGATGCCCGATCTTCTCAGGTACTGGTATCTCGGATCGAAGGCGAGGCATCACATGATGCTGAGGCGCTTCCTGCAGGTCGATGCGGAGCTGGGTTCCCCCGCGGTGGACCGAGTTCTCGACATTGGATCGGCCTGGGGCTACAACGTGATGGTGCTCGCCAAGCTCGGCAAGACGGCGATCGGGATGGATCTCGTCGTCGATCAGTTCGCCGCGGGCTCGCGGATCGCGGCGGCGAACGGCCTCGGTTTCACCGTCGTGGGGGCGGACGCGTGCTGCCTCCCCTTCGGCCGCGCGGAGTTCGCGGGGGTCACGATGGTGGAGACCTTCGAGCACATCTTCGACGAGGACCGGGGAAGGGCCGTCGCGGAGTGTTTTCGCGTGCTCCGCCCGGGGGGCCGCATGGTCTTGTCGACGCCCAACCACGGCAGCTTCGTCGAGAGGCTCAAGCGAATGATCGTTCGAGTGCCGTGGCTGCGTCGCCGCTTGCCCACGATGTGCTACCCGGTCGATGACGTCGCACGCAGCGACTACCACCCCTACCGCTACCACCGGCCGGACCCCACGGGAAAGATCGCCCACCTTCTCGAAGGCCACGGATTTAAGGTATTGAAAGTCAAGTACTTCCTCTTCGTGCTCAAGAACACACCGGACTGGTTCTTTCCTGGGGTCGCCCTGTTGGAACGGGTTCTCGAGCGAACGCCCGGCGTGAACCGTCTGGCTGCGACCGTCTGTGTTGTGGGCGAGAAACCGTAATTTTTCCGCTATCTGAGAAATACACTCCCGCCAGGGGCGTGGCGTTTCTTCGGAATTCCCCCTCCAGTTATCCACAGTAAATCCGAAGTGAATCCCAGTTAGGTAGGCTTTGGGCTTGACGCATTCCCACGGACAGTCCTAATCTCCCTCTCATTCGGGTTGTGGTTCCCAATTCTCTGACAAGCTAGCCGTTAAAAATTCAATTTTTCGTCGAAAGATGAACAACTATTTCAACGAAAAAGACCTCCATTCCGTTGACCTGAAGGGACGCGTTCTCGTTCCCAAAGAGGTTCGCGACAAGCATCGTCTGAAGAAGGGCGATGTCCTCTACTTCACGCCGAACCTCTCCGGCGCCACCTACGTCGAAATCCGCACCGACACGCAGTGGAAGAAGCACCGGGAACAGCTCCTCATCGCCGCCGAGGAAGGCGAGAAGAAGAAGGAAGCCTTCCGCTACGCCGATTTCTTTACGTCGACCGCCACGATCGACGGCCAGGGGAGGATGTCGATTCCCGAGCGGATTCGCGGTATGTGCAACCTCATCGGTTCCGTCGCCATCGTGGACATGGAAGAGCACATCGAGGTGTGGGCGAAGGAAAGCATGGAACAGAAGTACGCCGACATGGTCCGGGCGTTCAAGGAGATGAACGATCGGATCTTCGGGCGCACGAAGAGATGAATGGTCGGAACTAGCGATGAAGCCTCGTACAGCTCTGCAATGCGCCGCCGGCCCGTTGATGCCGGCGAAGACCGGATGGGGAAAAAGCGATGAGCCACGTGCCCGTGATGCCGCGGGAAGTCGTTCACTATCTGCTTTACGAAGGGACGAGGCTCGTCCTCGACGGAACGGCGGGCTGCGGCGGGCACACGCGGGCGATACTCGATGCCGCGCCGAGCGCGCGTGTGATCGGTGTCGACACGGACGTCCGGGCGCTCGGCATCGCGGCGCGTTCGCTCTCCCAATACGGGTCGCGTGTGTGCCTCGTCGAAGGGAGCTACGCGAAGCTCTCTGCGATCATCGGCGAATCGGAGAAGCTCGACGGGGTGTTGCTCGACTTCGGCGTATCGAGCCTCCAGCTCGACGAGCCGTCGCGCGGGTTCAGCTATCTTCGCGACGGACCCCTCGACATGCGGATGTCGGCTACGGGGCCGACCGCCGCAGAGATGATCGGAAGGGCGAGTGAGATGGACATCGCGGCAGTCCTCAGGAGCTACGGCGAGGTGAGCGGGGCCGCCAGGATCGGGCGCTCGATCAAGCAGGCCTCCGCCGACGGACGGCTCGTCACGACGGCCGATCTCAGACGGGCGGTCGAAGCGGTGGTCGGCGGACGATCGAACCCGGCGCTCCTCGGCAAGGTATTTCAGGCGATCCGCATCGCCGTGAACGGCGAGCTCGACAATATCCGAAACTTCCTCGGTACGATCCTTGACTATCTCAACCCGGGCGCTCGCCTTGTGTTCGTTTCCTATCACTCGTTGGAAGACAGGATGATCAAGGAGTTCTTCAAACGCGAGAGCTCGGCGTGTGTCTGTCCTCCGGGTGCGCCCGTGTGCGTGTGCGCGCACAAGGCCTCGCTCGAGATTCTCACACGGCGAGTGGTGACGCCCGCCGGGTCCGAGGTGAACGAGAACCCCCGAGCAAGGAGCGCACGGCTCAGAGCCTCGCGTGTGATTTCTCAAAAAGACGTGGAGTGAAACAGCGATGAGAAACGGTTTGTACAAGAAGTTCAGCCATCTGATGTTCTCGGCGCTCACCGGACAGACCAAGGTCGGCGTGACCATATTCGTCTATTCCGTGCTCGCCCTCGTGCTGCTCGCGTACGTGCTGGTGCAGATCTACGCGGGCGTGCTGAGACTCGAGATCGCGGGCCTCAAACAGCAGCGGGGCGATCTCAAGGAAGCGCTGAACAAGCTCACCGGCGACTACGTGTCTCTCTCGTCGAGGAGCCGTGTTTCCCAGTACTGCGAGAAGGAACTGGGGATGGTGACGGCGAGCGGAGAAAACCTCCTCGTCGTCGCGGTGGACGCGAGGGACGCAGGTTTCGCCGCCCCTGTGGCGCTCACCAAGAAGCAAGGGGCGATGCCGTCCGCATATCGTTACACGTACCGGCAGACTGACGAGAATCTGGGACAATGACAATCGAAAAGAAGAACCAGCGGCTCTACATCATCGGCGCGGCTTTTGCGCTCGTGACGTTAGGCCTCTGGGTGCGTCTCGTCCAAGTGCAGGTTTTCCAACACTCTTACTACGCCGGCCTCTTCAAGAAACAAACCGAAGTCACAAGAGAAATTCCTCCCGTCAGGGGATGCATTTTCGACAGGAATGGACGGCCCCTGGCGCTGAGCGTCCATTCGTTTTCCGTGGGGATACAGCCCAAGTACGTTAAGAACAGAGACAAAACCGCCGCGGCTCTGTCGAAGTACCTCTCCGTTTCGAAGAAGACCGTTCGTGAAAAGCTCCGGTCGGACAAGTCCTTCATTTGGGTGAAGAGACGCTGCCCGTTGTCCAAGGATGCACAGGCGACGCTCAGAGCGCTTCCAGGAGTGGCGGTGACGATGGAAGCGGATCGCGTCTACCCGCACGGCAGGACGGCGGCGAAAATCGTGGGTTTCGTCGGAGTCGACAACAAGGGGATGGCCGGGATAGAAGCCGCTCTGAATAGCGAGCTCCGGGGGGCGCCGGGTTGGGAAGATGTGCAGCGGGACGGCGAGTACTGTTCGCGCGGGTATCAGACGTACGCGCAGAAACAGCCCGTGAACGGTAAGCACGTATTCCTCACCATCGACGCCAGGCTGCAGGAGATGGCCGAGATGGAGCTCGACAGAGCCGTCGAGGCCGCCGAGGCGCGGGGAGGCGTCGTGCTCATCACGGACTGCAAGACGGGTGAGATTCTCGCGATGGCGGAGAGTCCGTCGCCAAAATCCCGCGAGTCGGGCTCGCGCGCCGATTCATTGTGGGCGATCCGTTCGGTGTCCCACGTGTACGAGCCGGGGTCCACGTTCAAACTCGTCACGGCCGCGGCCCTCCTCGAGACGGGGAAGGTCCGCTCCTCGGACATGTTCGATGCCGAAAAGGGCGAGGCGGACATGGATGGGGCCACTATCCACGACGCCCATCCGTACGAAATGCTCACCTTCGAGGAAGGGTTCGTCCAGTCGAGCAACATCGTGCTGGCTAAGGCGGCGTTGCGGCTCCAGCGCGAAGAGTTCACCGACATGATCCGTCTCTTCGGTTTCGGAACGCCGACGGGGATCGAGCTCAACGGCGAGTCGGCGGGCCAGGTGCCTCGGAAGTGGTCGAAGCGGACGCAGATCACTCTCGCTTTCGGACAGGAAATAGCGGTGACGCCTCTCCAGCTGGCGAACGCCTTCGCCGCCGTCGCGAACGACGGCGTCCTGGTGATGCCGAGGCTCGTCCGGGCGGTCGAGGATGAAGTGGGTGGGGCGGCCGCCGGGCAGGCGAAACCGGTCGAGCTCAGAAAGGTCGTCTCGGAACAAACGGCCCGCCAGCTCAAACAATACCTGAGGGAGGTCGTGACGGACGGCACCGGCGTCGCCGCAGGCCTCGAATTTCTCGAGGTCGCCGGCAAAACGGGCACGGGTCAGAAGTCATCGCGGAAGGGAGGCTACCGGCCGGGGAAATTCGTGGCGAGTTTTGCCGGTTTTGCGCCGGCCTCCGATCCGAAGGTGGTTTGTCTCGTTCTCCTCGACGAACCGAACTACGCGAACCGATATGGAGGGGTTTCGGCGGGGCCGGCGTTCGCGCGAATCATGGAGGCGATCGCGAGCTCGTCGCACATTTTCGACGATGTGCTGCGGACGCCCGCCGAGAACGACGAAGTTGCCGGACAGCGGTTCGTGGCGCCGAATTTCCTGCGCATGACCCGCGACAAAGCGATGGAACGCGCGAGAATGTACGACCTGAACCTCTTGTGCAAAGGGGAAGGGGGAGAAGTCATCGCGCAGGACCCGGATCCCGGAGTGGCGATGGACAGAGACGAGGTCTTGCGTGTGTACCTCAGCGGGCGCTCGGGGCGCGAGGAGGGCAGAGAGACCCCTGATCTCAAAGGACTCGCCGTGCGCGCGGCGAGGCGGTGCGCGGCGGAGGCGGGGTTCAAGTGCGAGGTTTTGGGAAGCGGGCTCGTCGTGTCGCAGTGGCCGGGTCCCGGGGTGGTGTCGAAGCAGGGAGTGATCCGCATCCAGTGCGAAAGGGCGGTGCCTCAGAACCCGACGAGCAAACAAAAGGCCGGTTGACCTTTACATCGAATACGGAAAAAACGCGATGCAGACGGAAGTCAGACTTTCTCGCCTGATAGGAATCCTCAAGAACGCGGATGTCCACAACATGCGCGACATCGCAATCACGAGAATAACGAACGATTCACGGCTGGCAGAGCAGGGGGCCCTTTTTGTCGCTACAAAGGGCAACCGGACGGACGGGCACAGCTTCATCGACGCCGTTTTGAAGCGGGGCGTCGAGGTGATCGTGACCGAGGGGCGTGTGCCCGTCCGTGACGTCACCCACGTCGTGGTCGAAGACTCGACGAAGGCGCTCGCCGAGCTCGCCGCGGAGTTCTACGGGAATCCGTGCCGTGATCTGCGGCTCTTCGGCGTCACCGGCACCAACGGAAAGACGTCGACCGCGCACCTGCTGAGGTCCATCTGCGAGGTGTCTTCGTGGGGGAAGACGGGTGTGGTGGGGACGGTCGGACACGGGGTCGGAGACGAGTTCGAGGCGAGCGTTCACACGACGCCCGAACCGGTGACTCTCCACCGTTTGTTCGCCGAAATGAAAGCAAAAGGCTGCGGCGGGGTGGTCATGGAAGTCAGTTCCCATGCGATAAGGCAGCAACGCGTATGGGGAGTCGATTTCGAATTGGGAATGCTCACAAATGTCACCCGTGACCACCTCGACTTCCACCCGACGTTCGACGACTACGTGAGCGCCAAGCGGGAGTTCTGCTACTCGCTGGTGTCCAAGGACAGAAAGAAGAAGGACGGCGTCCTCGTCTATTCGAAAGACAACGACCACGCGAGGGAAATCGGAGAGGGCTTCACGGGCCGCAAGGTCGCGACGAGCACGGAGGAGTCGGCGGATATTTGCGCGTCCGACGTGCGCGCGACCCTCCAATCCACGCAGTTCGTCCTGCGCGTCAACGGCGAGAAGCCCGTCGAAGTGAACCTCAAGCTTTTGGGCTCGTTCAGCGTGGCCAATGCGGTACTGGCAGCGGGGGGAGCTCATGTTCTCGGGATCGGGGTCGACGGCATCAAAGCGGGTCTCGAAGCGGTCGATCGGGTCCCAGGCCGCTTCGAGGCTATCGGCGGGGGCTCCCGCCCGCTCGTGATCGTGGACTACTCGCACACACCGGACAGCCTCGAACGGATGCTGCTCTTCTGTCGCGTTCTCGGGCCGAAGCGGCTCATCACCGTTTTTGGCTGCGGTGGGGACAGGGATCGCGGGAAGCGGCCGATCATGGGCGAAATCGTGCAGAGGATCTCGCACATGTGTTTCGTGACGAGCGACAACCCGCGCTCGGAGGATCCTCTCAAGATCGTGGACGACATCCTCGCGGGGATGGAGCGGAAGCGGCGGGGGCTTTTCATCGAGATCGACAGGCGCGAGGCGATTCGAGCAGCCATCCGGGCGGCGCGGGTCGGAGACATCATCGCGGTCTGCGGGAAGGGGCACGAGGATTACCAAATCATCGGAAACACGCGATACCATTTCGACGACCGCGAGGAAGCGGAGAAGGCGTTGGTCGAATGGCGAGCAGATTGATGGAGAGGACCCTCTCGTGGGTCAGGACGGTTCTCGGTAGCGGGGGCTGTCTCATCGCGTCGGACCTGGCTGGACACGACGATCGATCGTGGTTCGGGGCGAGCATCGACAGCCGCGCGGAGTGCACCAACCGGATCTTTTTTGCCCTCAAAGGCGAGGCGACCGACGGACACCGTTTCATCGAAGAGGCCCGCGCCCGCGGGTGCTCGGCGGTCGTCCTGGAGGAAGGGGCCGCCGCAGCCGCGCTCGCGCGCGCGAAGTTCCCCTGCTTCCGCGTCCGGCGGAGCCTCGAGGCGCTTCAGGAATTGTCGCGGGCGTACCGGGGCACGCTCGACATACGCGTCGTCGCCGTGACGGGAAGCATGGGGAAAACTACGACGAAGGAATACATCCATGCGATTCTCAAGAAGAAATACCGCGTCCACTACAACACGGGGAACCTCAACAACCACATCGGAGTGCCGCTCACCCTTCTCGAAACGGATCCCGACAACGAGTATCTCGTGTGCGAGATCGGCGCCAACCACGTCGGCGAGATCGAGTTTCTGAGCGGTTTGATCCGGCCCGATATCGGTGTCATCACGAACATCGGCGACGCGCACATCGGGTATTTCGGAAGCCGCGACGGGATCGCGGAGGCAAAGTCGGAGATCTTCACGGGGATCGATCCCGAAGGTTACGCCGTGCTCCCGGCGGACGACGCGTTCATTGACGCGCTTCGCGACAAGGCGGCGTGCCGGGTCGTGACTTTCGGCTGTTCGGACGCGAGCACGTACGTCGTGTCGGACGTGAGCGAAGGAACCGATCGGATCGGTTTCGCGATCAACGGCGAACCTCTGGAGATCAAGGGCATCGGCGCGTACAACGCGGTGAACGCCGGGGCGGCGTACGCCGTCGGCGAGCTGTGCGGCGTCGAGCTCGACCGGATCCGGAGCGCCCTCTCCGAGGAAGAGCCGATGGCCGGACGCTCGAAGGTGCATCGGGGACGGGGAGTCGTTCTCGTCGACGATTCGTACAACGCGAATCCGACGAGCATGCGGGTCGCCGTCGATAGCCTCTGCCGTGTTGAGGCATCGAGGAGGATCGCGGTTCTCGGCGATATGGCGGAGCTCGGGACGTTCTCGGACGCGGCCCATCGCGAGCTTGGGGCCTACCTCGCCGCGTCGGCCGTCGACGTGGTGTGCTGGTACGGGGACAACGGGGCCTTGGTCGAAGCGGGGTTTTCGCCTTCGAAAGCTCCGGACGAAAAAAGATCGAGCCGCAAGGCCTCGAACCGCCGGCGCGGGAAGGAACTCCGATCGTACCGGAGCATCGACGAGCTCGTGCGTGATCTCCGGAATATGATCCAGGGCGGTGACGCCGTTCTGGTCAAGGCGTCGAGAGCGTGTCACCTCGACAGAGTGGTGGAAGGGCTTCTCGGATCGATTGTCGAGAAAGACGAGGGCTGATGCTCTACCAGCTGCTGTATCCGCTCCACGAGTACTTCTCCTTCTTGAACGTGTTCAAGTACATCACGTTCAGGTCGGCGTACGCGACGGTGACCGCGCTCTTGATCTGTTTTCTCGTCGGTCCGTGGTTCATTCGTCAGCTCCGCAAGCGCACGATCATACAGCCGATCCGCGACGACGGCCCCAAGTCTCACGAGGGCAAGAAGGGCACGCCGACGATGGGCGGTCTCCTCATCCTGACGGCGATCTTCATACCAGCGCTTCTGTGGTGCGACCTCGGGGACAGGTTCGTGCAGATCGCCCTGTTGACGACTCTGTGGATGGGAATGATCGGGTTTGTCGATGATTATCTGAGAGTCGTCAAGAACAGGCGAAAAGGGCTCATCGGGCGTTACAAAATGGCGGGCCAGGTCACGTACGGGCTCGCGCTCGGCGTGTATCTCTACTTCAATCCGATCCAGCCGGACGTGGCGACCCTAACGAGCATTCCTTTCTTCAAGGGCCTTTTCATCAACTTCGGCTGGTTCTACATCGTTCTCGTGATGCTGGTCATCGCGGGAACGAGCAACGCCGTCAATCTCACGGACGGCATCGACGGCTTGGCGATCGGGCTTTGCGCGTTCAGCTTCTTCGCGTTCGCCGGACTCGCGTACCTGAGCGGTCACAAGGCGTTCTCGCAATACCTCAACATTCTCTACCTCGAAGGCAGCGGGGAGCTCGCCGTGTACTGCATGGCCGTCGTCGGGGCGGCCCTGGGTTTCCTCTGGTACAACGCCCATCCGGCGCAAGTGTTCATGGGCGACACGGGGTCGCTCTCGCTTGGGGGGGCGCTGGGTGTGGTTGCGATTCTCCTCAAGAGGGAGCTTCTCCTCGTCATCATTGGAGGGCTCTTCGTCGCGGAAGCGCTGAGCGTCATTCTGCAAGTAGCGTCGTTCAAGCTGAGGAAGAAGCGGATCTTCAAAATGTCACCGCTTCACCACCATTTCGAGCTGAGCGGATTGTCGGAGCCGAAGATCGTCGTCCGTTTCTGGATCATCGCGATGCTTTTGACGCTTCTCAGTTTGAGTACTTTGAAACTCCAGTAAGCCGTGGAACTTTTGAACAACATGAGATTCCTCGTGATGGGGTTGGGGAAGAGCGGGAAAGCCGTCGCACGCTTGCTCGCCGTCAAGGGGTTCGCCGTAGTCGTGACGGACGACGACCCGGCCGCCGTCTCGTCGGCGATCGCCGCCCCTGAACTCGCGGGACTCGCGAACCGCGTCGCCGCGGCCACGGTGGAAACCGCCATTCGCACTCTCGACGGTTTCAGCGCCGTCATCGTGAGCCCGGGAGTCCCGATGGACCACCGGCTGATCCGCTCATCGGGTGAGAGGGGCATCACGGTCACAGGAGAAATCGAAGTGGCGTTCGGGTACTGCTCGTCGCCGATTGTCGGAGTGACGGGCACGAACGGCAAATCCACCGTTGTCAACGTCCTGGGGAGGATCTTCGAAGCGGCGGGCAGGAAGACCGTCGTGGCAGGGAACATAGGAACGCCGTTCTCTTCCGTGGTTGAGGCGGGGGAATCGTACGATGTGATCGTGCTCGAGATCAGCAGTTTCCAGCTCGACACGATCATCGATTTCAGATCGGATGTCGCCGTGCTGCTCAATGTCACCGCGGATCATCTCGACCGCTACGGTGATTCGTTCGAGCGCTACACGGAATCGAAAGCGCGGATCTTGAACCGGGCCCGCCCGGATTGCGGGTTCGTGTACAACGCGGACGATCCGGCGTGCGTGCGAATCGCCGAAGGGTTCCCCGGCAACAAGATCCCCTTCAGCTCGTCGAGGGTCCTCGACGAAGGTGTGTCCTATGAGCGCGGCGAAATCATCCTCCGCCATGGCGGCGCGAGGGTGCCGGTCATCAAGAGAGATGGCTTTCCTCCGATCGGGGTCCACAACCTGGAGAACGCGATGGCCGCCGTGGGTGCGGTCACGCCTTTTCATGTCGGCCTTGAGGATATCCGCAGGGCCTTGCGGGACTACACGGCGCTGCCCCATCGCATGGAGATCGTCCGGAAGGTCGACGGCGTCACGTACATCAACGATTCGAAAGCGACGAACGTCGACGCCACGATCAAGAGTCTTCGGAGCATCGACGAGAAAGTGGTGCTCATCCTCGGGGGGAGCGACAAGAATCTCGATTTCCACCCGCTCCTCGATCATCTCGGCCGGGTCAAGGAGGTCATCCTCATCGGGCAGACGCGGGACAAGATCCGTTCCGTTCTCGCCGGCCATTGCGGGATCTCGGACGCGGGCACGCTCGAAGAGGCCGTATCGAGGGCCTCGGCCGTAGCATCGCCGGGGGAGACCGTTCTGCTCGCCCCTGCGTGCGCGAGCTTCGACATGTTCAACAACTACGCGCATCGCGGCGAGGTGTTTCGCCGGGCGGTGCAGGCGCTCTAGGAGAATCATGCGAAAGATTGCGACGCCAAAACTCGAATGCGACCGGCGAACCCTTCTCATCGTGGTCGCGCTCACCGCGGTCGGCGCGAGCATCGTAGGTTCCTCCAGCTCCTATTTCTCGGCGGCCGCCTTCTCCGATCCCTACTTTCTCCTCAAGAAACACCTGGTGAGGATCGTCGTCGCTTTTCTCTTTCTCGTGCTTGCGATGCGCATCGACTACCGGCTGTACAGGAGGATCGCCCCGGCCGTTCTGGCGGTGGCGGTGGCGACCCTCATCGGACTCTTCGTGTTCGGGAAGGTCATTCGCGGCGCCCAATCCTCGTATGCTTTCGGGTCCATCGGGATGAACGTCCAGCCATCGGAGGCAGCCCGTCTCGCGCTCGTGCTCTTTCTTGCCTATTGGGTGGCGCGAATGGGGGACGAGATCAAGGACCTCGTCCGCGGATACCTGCCGGCGGTGGGGACCATGATGATCGTGGTCGGTCTGGTGGCCGCGCAGGGCGACAACGGAACGGCGCTGGCCACCACCATGATTGCACTCGTCGTTCTGTTTTTCGGGGGGGCGAAGCTCAAGCACCTGGGTGTCACCGCGGGGGCGCTCGCCGTGGCGGCGATCGTGCGCGTGCTCACCACTCCGTACGTCCGCGAGAGGGTATTGGCCTATTTCCACAAGGGAGAGCACCTCGACGCCCAGAACTGGCAGGCGTTTCAATCGCTGATCAGCCTGGGGTCGGGCGGGTTGTTCGGCATCGGCATCGGAGGGAGCCGCCAGAAGCTCGATTGGCTTCCCGACTCGCACACCGATTTCATCTTTTCGATACTCGGCGAGGAAACGGGACTCATCGGGACGCTCGTCGTGAGCCTCCTCTTCCTGCTCCTCGCGGCTCGCGCGCTCAAGATCTCGACGCGAAGCACGGACGCGTTTGGAGAGATGCTCGTCCTCGGCATCGGAACCTCGATCTTCGTATACTCGTCGCTGAATATGCTCGTTGCCACGGGAATCATCCCCGTCACCGGGTTGCCGCTTCCGTTCCTGAGTTACGGTGGCTCCGCGCTCGTCGTGAACGCGTTCTCCATCGGAGTGCTCCTCAACGTGTCGAAAAAGAACTCCACACGGGGCGTCAACTTCATGCGCAGACGCCAGCGCGGGGCCGTCGAGGAGGAAACGGTATGCGGGTCATGATCGCCGGCGGCGGAACGGGCGGGCACGTATATCCAGGTATCGCGATGTACAACGCGCTCAAACGGCGAGAGGCGAAAGTGGAGGCGCTCTTCGTCGGCGCCAGGGCGGGAGTGGAGAACCGGATCTTCTCCGATCTCGGCCTTCCCAACGTTCTCCTGCCCGGTCGGGGTGTGCGGGGAAAGGGGATCGTGGCCAAGTTGACCAGCCCGTTCGTTTTCGTTACGGGGATTGTCCGCGGGATACGGGAGGTTCGTGTGTTCAGGCCCGATGTGGTGATCGGCACCGGCGGGTACGCAAGCGTGGCCGCGGTTGTGGCGGCGGCCGTCTGCGGCCGCAAGCGTGTCCTGCAGGAACAGAACAGCGTTCCGGGGATGGCGAATCGTTGGCTCTCGCGTTTTGCCGACCTCGTGCTTCTCTCGTACGAGGAATCGAAGTCGTACATACGAAGCGGCGTTCGCACCGCGGTGGTGGGGAACCCCATACGCGTCAACCTGCACGCCGACCGGGCTGCGGGGTTCGCTTTCTTCCGTCTCGACGCTGCGTTTCCCACCGTGCTGGTCTGCGGGGGGAGCCGGGGCGCGCGCTCGTTGAATCGAGCTGCGGCCGCGGCGATACCGCGGATTCTCGAGAAGAGACGCGTGCAGTTCGTTTTTCTTGCCGGCGATCTCGACTTCGAAAAGACGAAACATGAACTGGAACGATTCGGCTCCGACGTTCGCGTCTTCCCGTTCCTCGAGGAGATGCATCACGCGTACAGCGTCGCCGATGTCGCCGTCTCGAGGGCGGGAGCGTCGGCGGTGTTCGAGCTCGCCGCGTTCGGCGTCCCGACGGTTTTTGTTCCATACCCCTATGCTGCCGACGACCATCAGCGAAAGAACGTGGCCCGTTTGGCAGATCTCGGCGCGGCGATCGTGGTGGGCGATAGCGAGATTAGCGGGGAGAAACTGCAATCGCTCATCGATGGACTTCTCGACGACGGTGAGAGGAGGGGGCGGATGACGCGAGAGATGAAGAACTGGGCAAAACCCGACGCCGATGTGCGGGCGGCTGAAGCGATCGCTGAGCTCGTGTCGGGGCGGGGGCGCGGTTCTCCAGCGCGGGGGCCTTCGGACGCCGGCCGAAGTGTCGCGTAGTCGCGTAAGAGAACGCGACGAAAGGATCTCATGGTTTATCTTGGACGGACGAGGCGAATTCATTTCGTGGGGATCGGGGGCATCGGGATGAGCGGCATCGCCGAGGTTCTCCTCAACCTGGGGTTCGGGGTCTCGGGTTCCGATCTCAAGAGGAGCGACACGACCGAGAAGCTCGAGCGCCTCGGCGCGAAGATCACGTACGCACACGAGGCGGACAACGTCCTCGGTTCGGACGTCGTCGTTTATTCGAGCGCCGTCAACGCGACGAACCCGGAACTCGTCGAGGCGAAGAAGCACGCCGTCCCGACGATCAGGCGGGCGGAGATGCTCGCCGAGCTCATGAGGCTCAAGTTCGCGGTCACGGTCGGCGGGTCGCACGGAAAGACGACGACCACGTCGCTCATCGCGTCGGTGCTCGCCGAGGGCGGTCTCGATCCGACGATCGTCGTGGGGGGCAAATTGCGCTCGTCGAGCAGCAACGTTCGTCTAGGGAGCAGCCGGTATCTCGTCGCGGAGGCGGACGAGAGCGACGGTTCCTTCGTTCAGCTCCCGTCGAGCGTCGTCGTGATCACCAACATCGACCTCGAGCACATGGATTTCTACCCCGATCTCGAAGCGATCAAGGACGGATTCGTCGAGTACGCGAGCCGGGTGCCCTTCTACGGGTCGGTGATCGTGTGTGTCGACGACGAGAACATCCGCTCTATTTTACCGCGGATACGAAAGCGCAAGGTAACCTACGGGCTGTGGGAACCCGCGGATCTGACGGGAATCATACTGGAGAGGAGCGAGACGGGAGCCCGTTTCAATGTCGTCCATCAGGAGAGGCTCCTCGGCGACATACGAATCAGTATGCCCGGCGACCACTACGTTCAGAACGCGCTCGCCGCGGTGGCGGTGGGGATGGACCTTGACGTCGGGTTCGATGCGATCAAGCGCGGGATCGAGTCGTTCGAGGGGGTGGGACGGCGTTTCGAAATCAAGGGAACGGCGAAGGGGATCACAGTCATAGACGACTACGGGCACCACCCCACGGAGATAGCGGCGACGATACGGGCCGCGCGCAGGAACCTCAAGAAACGCGTGTTCGTGATGTTCCAGCCGCACAGGTTCACGAGAACCCAAGCTCTCTCCGAGCAGTTCGGGCGGTGTTTCGACGAAGCGGAAGCCGTCTACGTGGCCGATATCTACCCGGCGGGAGAGGAGCCGATACCCGGCGTGACCTCCGAGCTTCTGGTGGCGGCGATCAAGAGGCTGGGACATGTCGGCGTGGTTCATTCGGGTTCGTTCGAGGCGATGGTCGATGCGGTGGCCGAACGGGCGGCGTCGGGCGACGTCGTTCTCACCCTCGGGGCGGGCGACATCTACAAAGCGGGAGAGCGTCTCCTCGAGAAGCTCAAGAAGGGCAATTGACCCTGCAGCCCCGGGAGGCTGCTGTTCGTGGCGGTAGTCGCGATGGATGCGAGAAAACAGGAAACTGAGCTGAGGGTTCTCGATAGCGCCTGTCCGGGAAGGGTCCGAACCGGCGAGCCCATGGCGCGTCACACGACCATCGCCGCCGGCGGGCCCGCGAGGTTCTTCGCCGTCCCGAAATCGAGGCGGGAGGTTGTCTCTCTGGTGCGGGCCGCGCTCAAGCACGAAATCGACTACATCGCGATCGGGAAGGGGTCCAATCTTCTCGTCCGCGACGGCGGCTTCAACGGTCTCGTCATCAAGATCGGGAGCGACATGGCCGGTTTGACCGTCTTCAAGCGGACTGCGTACGCCGAGGCGGGAGCGTCGTTCACGCATTTCGGCAAGGTCCTTATGCGAAGCGGGCGGGCCGGGTTCGAGTTTGCGGTGGGGATCCCGGGGTCGGTCGGCGGCGCCGTTCGCATGAATGCGGGCGCGTGGGGGTCCGACGTGGCGGGAGTGCTCGAGAGCGTGAGACTCGTGGACGAAAGGGGTCGGTTGGCCGTCCGTGGAGTGGCGGAACTGGGGTTGGGGTACCGGACGAGCAGCCTGCCCCGGCGTTCGATCGTCCTGTCGGCGATTTTCAACTGCCCCCCGGGGGCCATCGACGAGGAGAAGCTCAAGCGGTCGCTGAACCGCGCCGAAACCCAGCCGCTCTCGCAGCGGAGTTTCGGGAGCGCGTTCAAGAATCCACCGGGCGGCTACGCCGGGCGGATGATCGACGAGTGCGGTCTCAAGGGTACCCGCCGGGGGGGCGTCATGGTATCGGACAAGCACGCGAATTTTCTCGTCAATGTTGGCGAGAACACGAAGGCGAACGACATCGAGGACCTCCTCGGCTGGATCGCCGAGAGGGTTGAGACGAGGTTCCAGGTTGCGCTCACTCCGGAGGTGATCATCATTGGCGATCGTTAGAACGAAGCAACAGAGAAAGAAGGCCGTCAGAACGCTCGTTTTCCGTCTCTTGACGTCCACGGCGCTCGGTCTCCTGATCTTCGGGGCGTATCAGGCGTACAATTTCCTCACGACGACCGAGAGGCTCTCGGTGAAAACGGTGGAGCTCAGGGGGCTTTCCCGCGTGGAAACGGCCGAAGTCGAGAGAAAAGTCGCGGACATCCGGGGGGAGAACATCCTCCTCCTGCCGTTGGACAAGTACAAGGCGCGGTTCACGGGGCATCCGAGAATCCGGTCCATTGTATTAAAAAAACTCCTTCCCAACAAGGTGCTCTGTACCGTAGAAGAGAGGGAACCTGTCGCGCTCGTGTACGCGGCGAAGTTTTACGAGATCGACGAAGAGGGGATGGTTCTGACGTCGGATGAGCTCACTGACTACATGGATCTGCCCATCGTCACGGGTCTCAACCGGAGGTCGGTCAAGGAGGGAACGTACTGCAAGGACCCGCAGCTGGCGAATGCGCTGAGAGTCCTCGGGATCTGCAAGAGGTACGGCGGGAGTTTCGCGAACGACATCTCGGAGCTCAGGATCGGGGACAACGGTGTGAGCGTCGTGTCGCTGAAAGAAGGCATGGTGCTGCTGCTCGGCGAGTCCGAGTTCGAGAACCGTCTCAAGAAGTTCTTCCTCATCCGCGGCACCATCGCGAAGAAAGAGGAAACCTCGAAGCTGATCGACCTTCGATTCGAGGACCAGGTCGTTCTCAGGAGTGCGATTTAGGTCCAGGAGGCAGGTGGATGCCGTGAGAACCGACGAACGCCTAGTTGGAAGCATCGACATGGGGACCACGAAGGTGGCCGCGATCCTCGCGGAGCGGCAGGACGACGCGGGTGTCCGCGTCATCGGCGTGGGGACAGCCCCGTCCGAGGGGCTCAAGCAGGGCGGCGTGGTCGACATCGAGAGGGCGTCGAAATCGGTCGAGCGCGCGGTGAAGGACGCCGAGCGCATGGCCGGGATACGCCTGAAGCGGTACAACGTCGGTGTCGCCGGCGAGCACATCCGCGGCATGAACAGCAGAGGCGTCGTAGGAATTCCCAGCGCCGATCACGAGATCGCGCGGGAGGACGTCTTGCGGTCCCTGAACGCGGGGCGGAGTTTCGCTCTCCCCTCTGACAGAGAGATCCTCCACACGCTTCCGCAGCAGTACATCGTCGACGACCAGACGGGCATACAGGAACCGTGCGGGATGTACGGCCGTCGGCTCGAGGCGAGGGTCCACGTCGTCACGGCGGCGAGGCACGCGCTCGACAATATTGCAAAAACGCTTGACAATATCCGGCTCGAAATCGGTGAATTGGTCCTGGAACCGCTGGCTTCGGCCACGGCGGTCCTAACGAGCGACGAAAAAGAGATCGGCGCAATGCTGGTGGACATCGGGGGCGGCACGACCGATGTCATCGTGTACCACGATGGAGGCGTGCTTGCCAGCGGCGTGATCGGCATAGGCGGCAACAGCGTCACCGCGGATATCGCGTACGGGCTGCGCACGGCGATGAGAGCCGCTGAAGCGATCAAGATCGAGCACGGATGCGCGCTGTCCGTGATGATTGACGCCGACGAGAAGATAGAGGTCCCCGGCATCGGTTTTCGCGAGGAGAGAGAAGTTGACCGGCAGCTCCTGTCGGCGATCATCGAGCCGAGAGTGACGGAGCTGTTTTCTTTGATCAACGAGCAGATCGAGAAGAGCGAGTTCAAACCGATGCTCGGAGCGGGCGTCGTCCTCACCGGCGGGTCATCGCTTCTGAAAGGGGCGAGGGAACTCGCCGAACAGATCTTCAATGTCCCGGTGAGAGTCGGCCTGCCGCTGGGCGTCGAGGGTTTCCCAGAGGTCATCGGTCATCCGATGTACGCGACCGGAGTAGGTCTCCTGCTATACAGCGATGCTTCCGAAGTGGACTTGAACCCACGGGTCTCTTCACGCAAATGGTGGAAGCAGCCGTTCAACCAGCTTCGGAGGACAATAGCGAGTTTCATCTAGCTCCTAGAAAGGAGAGCACATCATGGGAGAGCACGTTGCGGGGACGCGTTTTCACCTCGAAGAGGACAAGAGGTTGACCATACTGAAGGTCGTGGGGATCGGAGGGGCCGGGGGGAACGCGGTCAACAGGATGGTGGGAAGCGGTTTTACCGGCGTCGATTTCCTGGCGGTGAACACCGACCTGCAAGTGCTCAGGGGATCGGCGGCGCAGCAGAGGATCCAGGTCGGTCAGAAGCTCACGCGGGGGTTGGGTTCCGGGGGCGATCCAGCGACGGGACGTAAGGCCGCCGAGGAGAGCCGGGAGGTCATCAAGGAAACCCTCCAGGGATCGGACATGGTGTTCCTGACCTGTGGGATGGGGGGCGGAACCGGCACGGGGGCGTCGCCGGTTGTCGCGTCGGTCGCCAGAGAAACCGGAGCGCTCACGGTGGGGATCGTGACAAAGCCGTTTTTCTTCGAGGGCGATCAGCGAATCGCCCAGGCCGATAGGGGCATTGAGGAACTGAGAAACCAGGTCGATACCCTGCTCATCATCCCCAACGACAAGCTCCTCTCGATCACGGCGGAGAACACCTCGCTCCTCGACGCCTTCACCATGGCCGACGAGGTGCTGTGCAACGCGACGAGGGGAATTTCAGATCTGATCACGGAGACGGGGGTCGTCAACCTCGATTTCGCTGACGTGAAGAGCGTCATGAAGAACGGCGGCGACGCCATCATGGGGACGGGTTTCGGCAAGGGGGAGAACGGCGCCGAAGAAGCGGCGCGCATGGCGATCAATAGCCCCCTTCTCGACAGCGTGTCGGTGAAGGGCGCAACGGGGATCCTGGTGAACATCACCGGCTCGAAATCACTGGCGCTAAGGCAGGTGAGCAAAGCGGCGACGATCGTGAACAAAGAGGCCGGTCCCGGTGCCCACGTGTTCCTCGGCGCTGTGATCAGCGACGAGATGAAGGGGGACGAGATACGAATCACCGTGATCGCGACGGGCTTCAACGCGGTCAAGCCTCGCCGGGAAGAGAGGGTCGAGGAGAAGAAAGAGGAGATCAATTTCAGGGAGCTCCTGAGCGACGAGCCTGCGGAGATCCGTATTGAGAGATTGGAACCCGCGGAGGCCCGTCACGAGCGAAGGGAACCCACCGAGGCGCGTCGCGAGAAAAGGGAACCCGCGCCCGAGGAACAAGAAGAGACGATCCTGTTCGATAACGGATCGATCCGCACGTTCAACACGGATCGATTGAGGATCCCGACCTTCGTGCGAAAACAGATGGATTGAGTCTGGAGGTAAATTTGTCTCTTTGGAGCCGGTTGTTCCGCAGCTCCGTCGGCGATCAGTATCACAAGGGAATCAGATACTTCAACGAAGGTGACTACGACCAGGCGATTCTGTGTCTGGACGAGGTCGTCGCCGGTGAGAAAGGCCGTGAGAGCCCCGTGGCGAAGCTCGGGGCTTTCTATGCCGCCGAGGCGCACAGCAGACTGGGAATTGCCGAGTTTCATGGGAAGCGCTACGATCAAGCCCTCGTGCACTTCTCGTCCGCCCTCAAGGTCAACCCCCACTATCCGGATCTCTACTACTACGTCGGTGTCGTTCATCACAAGAACAACGATCTCGCCACGGCGATCCGTTACTTGAGAAAATCGGTGGAGCTCAACCCCGACTACGCGGAGGCGTATTGTTATCTCGGACTCGCTCTCCATGAAGGGGGCTATGTGGACGAATCGACGCGGTGTCTGTCGAAGGCGCTCGAGCTCACGCGCTCCGCGCCGAACCCGCTGGGCCGTGTCCTCGTCGACGAGCTGGATTCGAAGGCGTTCGAAGATCCCGTCATCCAGGACGTCAAGAAAGCGGCCCTCGACAACACCGCGTACGAGGAGTCCTTGAGGGAGGGGAACCTCGCGTTCAACCGCGGTGATTTTCGCCGGGCGGCCGAGCGTTTTTCCGACGCGGCATCGCTCAAGCCGGGATACGCTGACCTCCACTGCAAGCTCGGCCTCGCGCTTCTGGAACTGGGGGACGACCCGAAAGCGGCGGCGTGCTTCGAGCGAGCCCTCGAGAAGAACCCCAACTACGTGGAAGCCCACTACTGTATCGGTGCAGCGCTCTACCGCTTGAAGGACTACGTCAGGAGCCACGAGCACCTGCAAAAAGCGGTGGCGCTCAAGCCGGGTTACGCCGACATACATTGCCAGCTCGGCATCGCCCTTCTCTGCCTGGGCGAATTCGAGAAAGCGAAGGCTGAACTCGAGAGGGCGGTCGAAATCTCACCGAAATACGCGAGGGCTCGATACATGCTCGGGCTCTGCCTGCACGCGCTCGGCGACGGCGAGGGGGCGAACGACGAGATCAGCAGGTCCCTCGGCCTTCAGCCGGATCTTTTCCCCGCCGCGCTTGACGCGGGTGTGACACGGCTCGGCGCGGCTGATTGGAAGGGTGCGGTCGACTGCTTCGGGAAATTCATCGAGGCCCATTCGGATCACGCCGACGCCCATTGTTTTCTAGGTATCGCACTATCGAATGATGGAAAGCTCGCAGAAGCGGCGACCCACCTCAGCAGGGCGTTGGAGATCAACCCGAATTACATCGAAGCGAAGAAACAACTCGCGCTCGTGGACTTCAAGAACCGCGAGTTCGATGAGGCCGAGTCCGTGATAAGCGGTGCGATAGAAATCCGCGCCGACTACGCGGATCTTCACAAGATACTCGGCGACATCCGTCTCGCGCGGGGCGAGCTTCGGACTGCGAAGAGAGCGTACCGCGACGCTCTGGCGCGGAACCCAGATTTCTCGGGCGCCGTTCTCGGTCTCGTCGTCGCGATGCGGCGCGGCGGTGAGGGACCCGACGCAGACCGCGAGCTCGATTCGTACCTCGCGACGCATCCAACCGATATCGCCGCCCGATCGCTTCTCACGGAGAAGCGGATGGAACTTCTTGGCACATAAGCACTTCTGGAGCGTGGATTGCGGGATGGGCGGCGTCCGCGGAAAGGTGATTACTGTCTTGTATACAGTATGAAAGGACTCCCCAAGAAGCGTTTCCGAAATCACATGGACCGAGAACACAGGAAGAGGAAAAGAGTTTTCGTCCCAGATATCACGGAGCCACAGCTTCTCGAGAGTCCTTTCATACTTAGTGTAGTGACGAAACCGCTGACTGTCAACGCACCGCCCCCCAAGAATATTCTTTAGCGTCCGACAGGCCACACCCAGCTGGTGGGTGTCAAAGTCGGTCGTATGTGACGGCGGGGCAGAGCGATAGAGACCCCGTCTCACTCTGTTCTTGAACGAGCGCGAGAGATTGTGCAAAGAATAGTTTTGTGTTAGGGCTTGTTACGAGCGACGGAGAGTCCTGTCACGGCCCGGCGCCCGCTTCGCTCGGCTTGCCGGCTTGCGGCGGGCGATCCTCGCTCGCTCCTGCGCAAGGGCCGTGACAGGACTCTCCGTCTCCCGAGAAAGCGCGAACCTTCGCTGGAGCGAAGCATGGATCCCATAGCATCCAAGACGCCGAAATCCCTCTCGCAGGACTGCCGATATCTCAAGGGCGTCGGTCCGGTTCGTGCCGAGCATTTGAAGCGTCTCGGAATCGAGACCCTCGATGATCTTCTCACGTATTTCCCCAGGACGTACTACGACCGGAGGAACCTTTCGAGGATAGCCGACCTCAAAGCGGGTGAAAGCTCGAGCTTTGTCGGCCGAATACTCACGGTTGCGTCGCGTTCGGGGCGGCGCCGGCGGTCGATCATCACGGCTGCGGTGGGCGATGACACGGGGATCGTCCAGATCGTGTGGTTCAACCAGCCGTATCTCGCCAAGCACTTCAAGCCGGGCGGCGAGATGATCGTGACGGGGGAGCTGTCGTATTTCCGGGGAGCGCGGCAGATTGTCAATCCGGAGTTCGAGCTGTTCAGCGACACTCTCGACCGCGAGGTCCTGAACGCGGGCCGCATCGTTCCGGTGTATGGGCTGACACGCGGGATTTCGCAGCGGTTCCTCCGCGAGCTCATCGCGAGAACAATTGATGGGCTGCAGGACGCGGTGTACGAGAACCTCCCCGCGCCTCTCGTCGAAGAACAGGGGATATCTCCGCGGGCTCAAGCGTTGCGCGCTATCCATTTCCCGGAAGACAAGGCGGACTACGACGCCGCCGTTTATCGTCTGAAGCTGGAGGAGCTTTTTTATCTTCAGCTGATCTTTTCGCTCCAGCGGCTTGGGCGAACCGAGCGCAGAACCAGACACCGCCTGAAGGTCGACTTTTCGCTCGAGAGACGCTTTCTCGAGTCGCTCCCGTTCGAGCTCACCGCGGCGCAAAAGAAAGTCCTGAACGAGATCCACGAGGATCTGACGAGCGATGAGGGAATGCACCGTCTTCTCCAGGGCGACGTGGGGAGCGGGAAGACGATCGTCGCGGGAGCATCGATGCTCGCTGCGGTGGAGGCGGGAATGCAGGCGGCGATGATGGTTCCGACGGAGATTCTCGCGAGCCAGCACGCGAAGACCCTGGGGGCGTACCTCGAGCCTTTGGGCGTCTCCGTGACGCTTCTCATCGGGTCGATGAAAAACTCGGAGAAGCGCCGGATCCACGGGGAGATTGCCGGCGGTTCGGTGCCTGTGATTGTCGGCACCCACGCGCTGATCCAGGAGGCCGTGGAGTTCAAGAACCTCGGCCTCGTCGTCATCGACGAGCAGCACCGCTTCGGTGTGCGGCAGCGCGCTTCTCTCCTCGGCAGAAACGGGAATCCTCACATGCTGGTCATGACGGCCACGCCCATTCCCAGAACGCTCGCCCTCACTGCGTACGCCGATCTCGATCTCTCGGTGATCGACGAGATGCCCCCGGGCCGGGCCGAGGTGAAGACTCGCGTGGTGCCGCCGGACAAGCGCGAGGCGATGTACTCATTCGTTCGAAGCGAATCCGAAAAGGGATTTCAAACGTATCTCCTCTATCCCGTCATCGAAGAGACCGAGAAGCAGGACCTCGAGGCGGCGGTCACCGCGCACGAGGAGCTCGGGTCCGGCGTTTTTAGCGGCGTGCCGGTCGGGTTGCTCCACGGCCGGATGGGTCACGGGGAGAAAGAGGCGGTCATGCAAGAATTCCACGCCGGCCGCGTCAAACTCCTCGTCACGACGACCGTGGTGGAAGTGGGCGTTCATGTCCCGCAAGCCACGATCATGGTGATCCATCACCCGGAGCGGTTCGGTCTCTCACAGATCCACCAGCTCAGGGGAAGGGTGGGGCGCGGGGGGCGGGCGGGATACTGTTTCCTCGTCATCGGGGAAGGTGTCTCTCAATCGGCGCGGGAGCGCTTGGACATCCTTACGAGAGTGCGAGACGGGTTCAAGATCGCCGAAGAGGATCTTCGCATACGGGGGCCGGGAGAGTTCTTCGGCGTCAAACAGCACGGGGTGCCGGGCCTCAAGATCGCCAACCCCGCGAGGGACCAAAAGGCGGTGGAAATAGCCCGGCAGGAGGTCAAAGACCTCCTTCGTGAGGATCCGCGGCTCGAGAGCCTCCGGGCGCTGCCCTGCAAGATGTACCTCCGCGAGATCGGGGCCGACAAGCTCGGCGTGACCATAGGGTAAACGGCAGGTCTTGGCGTAATTGTTGCTTGGCATGACCTGTGGTGGAGTAGAAGGGTCGTGCCGGCGGGATTCCATTGCGAACTAACGGGATGCCCTTGCATTATTGGCCGCGGGCGCTGCGTCCCGCCCGTCCAGTTCGGAAGGTAGTTGCTCATGATCATCCAATGTGAGAGCTGCACGTCGAGGTACTTTTTGCCCGACACGAGGATTCCACAGAGACCCATAAGGGTGAGCTGTCCCAAGTGCCGCGCCGTATTCAAGCTGGTTCCACCCGCCCAAAAACTCTTTGCGGCGTCTGAAGCAAGCGTGATACCGTCGGGCACGGCGTCCGCGAGAAGCGCGCCAGCCGTTGAGTCGATGGCGGCGCCGCGCGCGGCCGTGTCGAAGGGAGCGGCCAGGCGTGAGCCTGACGCCAGGGCACGAAGGCTCGCCCGCGTGCTCGTTTCTGACATCCTGTGCTACAACCGGGAGAAGCGCGATCAAGCGCTTCTCAACGGAAATCTGATGGCGGCGCTGGGTGACGAGATCAAGAAGTCCTGGGAGCTGTACAAGCAGAAGGTCGGGCCGGATCTCGCCAACTCGACGGACTATTTCAAAGAAGCTCTGAACGATATTCTGACTGATGGGCAGAAGTTATTCTGATCAAACCACATCCTCCAGTCAGCCCCAACCGGCCGGCATGCGGGACCCGCAGGTGTTCGTTGTCGCGAGCGACGCCGGCTACTCGAAGTCTGTTCTCTCTCAGTGCCAGGACATCCCCGAATCGTACACCGTATGCGCAAGCATCACGGAACTGATGCAGAAGCTCGCCGGGATCGAGAAGATCAACCTCGGTTTTGCGCTCGTCATCGAGAGGTCCGGAGAAACCGTCGATTCGCTGGCGCTCCGAACGTGTAAACTCGACTACCCGCAGATCAATTTCATCGTCCTCGTCGAACGATGCGAGCAGAGATGTTACGTCCGTTTTCAGTCCCTCGGTGTCCAGAGCGTGCTCCTGCCGCCCTACACGGATGTCAGCGTCAAACGGGAAATCGCCACGGCGCTGCCCAACCTTCCCCAGTTCAAGCGTCATCCCGATTTGCCGCATCGGGGGAGCGTCCGTCTGGATTTTCTGATTCCCAGTGATCTATCGTACGTGTTGGGAGTCAACCATCTCGTCTCGATGCTCCTGAAGGAGTTCTCGTTTCCAGCGTCGGACTACCGCATCAACATTCCGCTCGCGTGCGACGAGGCGATCACGAACGCGATCATCCACGGTAACGGCTCCGATCCGGACAAGAAAGTCAGCATCCAGGTCTACGTCAGCTCTTCCAGAATCAAGGTGAGAATCAGGGATCAGGGTGAAGGCTTCGATGTTGCCGGGGTCGAAGACCCGACCGAAGGAGCGAACCTGCTCCGACCGTCGGGCCGTGGTGTCTATCTGATGCGGAACATCATGGACGCTGTCGCCTACAGAGAGGGTGGACGCGTTCTCGAGCTCGAAAAGGCGAACACGAATACAAATTCGAACGGCCGGACGGGTCAGCAATAGTGGTGCACGGCGCGCACGAAGACGGCGCCTAATCCTCCCGCCACTTCTCCTTGGCCAGCCTCCCGAGCATCTCATCGATCTGGTTCCAGATCCTCGCATTCTGATCGGGCTCGAAAAGGGCCTTCTTGACGCGGCCGTACTCGTCTTTTTGCACGTAGCGGATCGATTTCAGAGTGTCCATGGGGACAAGTATATCCTTGCACACCTTGACCTCGAGAGGTTTGCCGTCGAGGTTCGTGTCCGGGTTGTTGTCCGGGTGCATCCCCAAGCCCCAACCGTGGACGATCATGCTGCAAATGAGGGCGCGGAACGTGTCCTGATCCTGGACCGTGTCGAGATCGAGGGTCCCGTGGATTTTTTCCGACACTCCGCCCACCACCGGTATGAGTTTTTTCATAACGTGTGGGGGAATTTCCGTATTGAGAAGCCTCGCGAACATCTCCGTGAGCATTTTTTCGATGATACGCATGGAAGCACCAACCCATCTCGAGGAACGAAGCTAAACTTTGAGGTAGTCTCTTCTCTCGACCCACACGGCCACAGCTGCAAGAACCACGCCCGTTGCGAGAATGACCACGGGCTTGTCCACAACAGACGACGAGAGGGTGGCGACGAAGGACATGGCCAGGAAGGACACCTTGGTGGCTGCTTCGCGCGCTGTGAATACGCGGCCCCGGAAGGCGTTCGGCGTATGGATCTGGAGGAGCGTTTCAGTCACGACCATGATAGGTGAGAAAGCGAGTCCGAGCAGGAAAGTCCATGCGATGAAGAGGGCGAGCGAATGCGACTGCGACACGCCCGCCAGAGCGATACCGAGGACCAAGGTTGACACCGAGATGATGCGGTTGAACGTGACGCGGCCGTGGGTCACGGTAGCTACGCCCGAGCCCGCGAGGAGGCCCACGGTTCCCGACGTGGCGATGGCGCTCAAGTAAATCGTCCGTCCGGCGGGAAGCACTTCCTGTATCCGGGCGACCCCGGCTGCGTAGACAATCCCGAAGACTCCGAGAAGGGAAGTCTGAGCGATGAGGCTGTAGGCGATGCGGCGGTCCGCCCGTATCACTTCGATGCCCTCACGGAACGAGGCGGTCAGGCCGAGGATCCCGGACCGTCGTCGGGTAAGCTGCGCCGTGGGGGCCGGAGGCGATGTCTCCTCGACACCCGCAGAGGAAGGCAATCCCTTTCGGCCCCGCGGAATCAGGAATAGCGGGAGAAGAAAGAAAACCGATACGAGGTAGCTCGCCGCATCGGAGTAGAAGCTCGTCTCCCACGAGCGATAGTCGAAGAACCAGCCGCCGGCGACAAACCCGCCGATCGTCCCGACGATTCCCAATCCCCACAGAATCGCATTGATGCGGAGCAGCTTCAGCGGCTCGAAGAACTCGGCGATGACCGCGGACTTGGCCGGGGCGAAGAGGAGGTTGGCGAGCGAGAGGAAAAACACGGGGATGTAGAACGCGTAAAGACTCCCCATCGAGTGATAGAGGGTCGGAATGAAGACGACGAGCACGCCGCGAATCGCGTCGACGACGACGAGCACGACGACCCGGTTCGTGCGGTCAACGAGGCTTCCGAGAAAAGGGGCGAAGAGGAGAATCGGAAGATGCGAGAAGAGCGCAAACTGAAAGAGCTCCGCCGCCGACCCCGGGGCCACGCGTCCGATCATCCCCACAACGGAGAACTGGTGCAGCCGGTCGCCGAAGATCGATACGAGCTGGGCGACGGCGAACGCGGCAAACGCGATTTTGAGTGTGGTCGTTCGTGGCAAGCTGCTACGCTTTCTGTATCTGGACGGGGCTTGCCAGCGCCGGCTCGGGGGCGGAGGACATCGTCGGTCCTGCGCCGCGGTTGTCCGCGTAAACCTGTTCCAAACGCCCGGCGATCCGGTCCCACCTGTACCGCTTGACGAAGCGAAGACCGTTCTCGCGCAGAGCAAGACCCAAGGCGGGGTCGTCCATGATCTCCATGATGGCGCGCGCCGCCGAGAGCGGGTCTCTGGGAGGAACGACGAGGGCGTTCCAGCGGTCCTTCAGCACGGTAAGGTAGCCGGGGATCGACGTGCCGACGACGGGTATCCCCGAAGCCATCGCTTCGAGGAGCACGATGCCGAAGCTCTCACGGTCGACCGCGGGCGAACAGAACACATCCCCTGTGGCAAAGTACCGGGGCAGAGTCTCCCTATCCACGACGCCGGCGAAGTGAAGGTCGACGCGGCGAGGCAGCCGCGGCAGAAAGCGCCGGCGGACTCCATCGTCTCCAACGACGATGAGACGGACCCGGCGGCTCGTTTCTCGCGCGATGAGAGAAACGGCCCGGAAGAGGTACTTGACACCTTTTCTCGTGTCGAGCCTGCCGACGTACAGCACGTTGAACGCTCCATCGCGGAGGTGATCGAGAGGTTTGCGGTCAGGGGAGAAACGCTCACAGTCGACGCCGTTCGGGATGACTACATATTCGCCCCCGACGTACTTCTCGGCGAGGCTCACCGCGGCGCCGGACACGGCGATCCGTGTGTCGAGCCTCCGCGCCATCCTCTTGAGATAACCCTTCCATGACCAGTATGCGAAGTTCCGCGCCGCCGCTTCGTGGAACGTTCCGACGACGCGGCACCCCTTCGGCGCCGTCATGAGCGTGAGAAGCGGCAATGTGGGCGCGAGAGGGCAGTGCGTGTGGATGACATCGGGTTGGATGGAATCGAACAGGCGTCGAAGATCCGTCACGAGGTGGGCGCCCACCGTCATGTTGACCCACGCGCCGTTGAACGGGACGAGCACGTTCCGTCCGATCCGCACGACGCCGGGCACGGGGGTTTCGACGTTCCGGAAATTGGCGGTGACGATGGTGACGTCGTGCCCCAGAGACCGGAGTTCACGGGCGCTGTGGTGCACGTGCTCGGTGACGCCGCCTGGTCGCGGGTAGTATGACTGTGACACGAGAACAACTCTCATGACATCTCCCGTCCGGCGGTTCTTGAGAGCTTCCGAAATATACACCACTGCCCAGGGTCTTCCATAATGCATTTTTCGATGCGAGTCATCAAGGCTTGCGTGAACCGAACCTCTCCCGCCGCATCCGCTGGGGGCGCTGCGGCGGGTTCGACCGTGACGTCCAGTCGGTTGCCACGGCTCCTCCGGCAGTATGCGAGAGAAAGAGGGCACGAGAGAACGCGCGAGAGATGAGCGGGTCCGCGAGGCACCGTCACGGTTTGACCGAGGAACGACACGTCGTAGCCCCCTGTGAACACGTCGCCGTCGATGTGCAGGACGATGGCGCGGTTCGAACGAAGGTCTCCGTAGAGCGTCCGGATCCCGCCGCCGGTGCGTATCATTCTCACGCCGAAACGTTCCTTCAAGCGCTTCACTGGCTCGGACCATCCCGGACGGAGCTGCTCTCCGGCGACTGTCGTGATCGGGTAGCCTCTCAAGGCCAGTGCGAGGCCCGCGAGCTCCCAATTGCCCGTGTGGTAGGTTGTCAGGATGAGGCCTTTCCCCGCGCTGAGCGCCTGGTCGATATTCGATTCACCGTGCAGCGCGACGCGGGTGGCGATGTCTTCTTCGCTCTGCGAGGCCGCCTTGAGAAGCTCGAGCACATTGAGCGCCTGGTTTTGAAACGCGCGCCACGGCGGGCACTGCCTCGTGAACCGGGCGACGGGCGCGATGTTGGACAGGTAGTCACGCCTCTTTTCCGCGGACAGCCAATAATGGATGAAACCGCCCGCGTTCGCCGCGAGGCCGAGCAGGGGATGCGGCGTCTTCGAAACCGCCCACGCGGAAAGCCTGTATCCCAGCGGCGGTCGCATGTTGTCTTCCTGACGAGCCATGGCATTCATCCCCATCGTTCACGTGCTCGGCCCGAACCCGAGCGCGTGCCCCGGCCAATTAAATTGCACATGGCAGAGCAGTTTGCACTCGGAGCCCGGGGCCGGGCCTTCGCCGGGATGCTGCGCGTATTGTATTCGATTCGCGGGGAAGGGGTTAAGGATTTTTTCAAGAACGCGGGGTCCGGCGCCCTTGGCACGCTCCTTGCGCGAGGCTGACCGGCGCCCTTGCGCCCGCGCGATTTCCAACGGCTGGAGTTCCGCCCTTTTGGAACGGGCTCGCGCTGGGGCCGCCCCATGAACCCGGACCCCGTACAGATTGTTCGATCGGGAGAGGTCGCGTTTCGAAAGGCACGATGATGGTCGTCTTCAACACCAAAGGTCTAGAAATCAACGCGAAGGTCGTTTACTACGGACCGGCGCTCAGCGGGAAGACGACGAATCTCGAACAGATCTACGAGCGGATGCCGTGCAACTCCAAGGGGAAGATGGTGTCGATGAAGACGCGAACGGACCGCACGCTCTTCTTCGACTTCCTGCCTCTGGAGCTTGGCGACATCAACGGGTACAGAACCCGCATGCTGCTCTACACCGTTCCGGGACAGGTGTACTACAACGCGACGCGCAAACTCGTTCTCAAAGGGACGGACGCCGTCGTGTTCGTTGCGGACTCAGCCGCGTCCAAGCTCGCGGAGAACATCGAAAGCCTGCGAAACCTCGAGGAAAACCTCAACGAATTGTCGCTGACGCTTGACACGATGCCCTGGGTGATCCAATACAACAAAAGGGACCTGCCCGACGCGGCGCCCGTGGACACCATGGACAGCGAGTTGAATCTGCTCGGCGTGCCGAGCTTCGACGCGATCGCGACGCAGGGGATCGGGGTCTACGAGACTTTTCAGGGGATTGCGCGGCTTCTCTACGCAAGAATGGCCGACCGGCTCTCCACGCCCGAGCAGGCTGCGGCGCGCTCGCCGCAGCCCGCAGCTGCTGCGACGGATCGCGATGCGTCGCAAGCCGCGCGGGAGGCATCGGTGTCGCGCGTGATCGACATGGGTCTTCGCGAGGTGGGGGCGGAGCAGGCGGTGCCGCCGCTCGCCGGCGGTCCGCGAACGCCGTCGCGCGAGGCGAGCGAGCCCGCTGGGACCGCGAGCGCCGAGCAACGCTCGCCGGCGTTGCACCGCGGCGAAGGCGTGCACTCTCCCGCGGACGAAGCGGAGGCGGGCGACCGCCCGTTTCGCTTCGCGTCGCTCGAGGGATCGCCGCTGGACGAGAACGTTGGCAGGGTCATCGACCTCGACCAGGGCAATGGCAACGACGTCGATCACTCCGACCGCGGCATGTCGCGAGGATTGTTCCTCACCGACCCTCTTCATTCGGACGAGCAAACGGCTCACGAACCGGATGAGCTCCCGAGGACCGACTCGAAGACGGACGCGGTGGCGCTCGAGGAGAAGTCTCCGTCCGCGCCGGACGAGTACGTCATCACGGTTCCCGTTGTGCTCACGAGGAACCAAGTCAGGAAGACGGTTCCCGTCAAACTTCGTCTCGAGGTGCAGGTCATCGACGACCATGACTGAACCCGCCGGACACGCGCCTTGACCCGGCCCCGCGCGATCTCTCGGAAACGATCATCTCGCCATCCGCGCCCTTGAGCGTCAAAATCGCTTGACACCTTTTTTGCCGCTGTACTAGGTTCCCTGAAGAACAATATTTCAACAGGGGAGCTACTCCATTGGAAAATCAGGCGTTTTCGAAGAAAGACATCAAACAGCTGAACCAGCTACGCCAACGGGTCGGCAAGAAGCCCGATGACCAGTTCGCCGCGTACGAGCTCGTCGAATTGCTCGCGAAGATGGGTGAGGTCGAAGAGGCCCTGGATCGCTGCCGCACGCTCGCCAAACATCCCGACGTTTCTCCCGTGATCCTCGAAGCTGTCGCCAAGTTCCTCTCCGACGCGCGGATATACGAGGATGCGGCGCAGTGCTACGCGAAGCTCGCAGTGCTCCAGCCGAAACGGGCGCTTCCCCACTATTTTCTGGGACGAGTGCTTCAGCAGCGCGGAGACACAGAAGCGTCGTTGGAAGAACACCGCAAAGCGCTCGCTCTCGAGCCGAACAGCGCCGAAGCGCACTATCGTTACGGAGTGACGCTCGCTCATCTGAAGCGGTACGACGAGGCGGAGAGGTGCTATCGCAAAGCGATCTCGCTCGATCGCGCGCACGCGAAAGCGTACTCGAATCTCGGCTATCTTCTCGATCTCAAGGGAAACGGGGAGATGGCCATGCAGCTTTTCCGCAAGGCGGTCCAGTACAATCCCCACAGCGCCGAGGCGCACTTCAATCTTGGCGCGCTCTACGGCGAGACGGGTATGAGCGACCGCGCGGTTTACGAGTTCAAGATGGCGATAGAGATCGATCCGAAGAGCCTCGAGGGTCATTTCAACCTCGGTCTCGCCCTCTTCGAGAGAGGGGAAATCGACCCGGCGGTCGAGGAGTTCAAGCAGGTCGTCAAGATCGACCCGTCCCACAAGGAGGGGCATTTCTATCTGGGGTTGGGCTGCGAGAAAAAAGGGGTGTACGGGAAGGCGCTGCGCTACTTCCAGCGCGCGTTGCAGATGGAGCCCGAAAACCCCTCGATCCTCTACCACATCGGGTTGTGCTACAACCGGATGGACCAGCCGGCAAAAGCGATACAACTGCTGAAGCGTGTGGTCGAGATCAACCCGGACGACGGGAAGGCGTACTACTTTCTGGGCGTCGTGTACGACAAAGCGGGTCAGGTTGACAAGGCGAAGGAGAATTATCGGGTCGCTGATCTCAAGTTTCAGAAACGCGAGCGTCGGCGTGATGAATCCTAGGCGCCTGCCCGGTTACGCGTGCGTGTTTCTCCTTTTCTTCGCGTCGTCATTCGTCGTCGCTCCCCCCGTTGCGCTCTCAGAACCCATCGGCCAGGAATTCATCCCCCCCGAACATTGGAGCTGCGGCGCTCTCCATCGATTCGAGACACTGGGGCTCGTCGTTCTACCTTCGCAGGCGCCCTTCACGCGCAGCGACATCGCCGAATTCACGCGCGAAATCCGCGGCGCAGTCGATTCATCGGGGAAATCGCTTGGCGCGAGGGACAGGTTCGATCTCGAACGCCTCGAGAAGGAGTTCGCCTCCGATTCGGCTGCGGATGATCCGAGGACCCGTTACGACAAACCGGTCGTGTGTCTCGAGGAAAAACCCCTCGTCTTCGAGGGTGACCTCGATTTTTCACTGGCTCCGGAGAAGCCGTTTTTCGACGAGCGGATGTGGGTTTTCGCGGGGTCAAACCCGACGGCGAGGCTCCACATCGGCGAGTGGTTGACGTATGAAGTCCGTTATCGGCTCACCTACACGCACGAACGCGAGGCGTGGGAGCACAAGAACAAGCCGTCACCGCGCGAGACGAGCTGGAATGGGCTCGCGTCTCTCTACGAGCGATCTTACCTGGTTTTCAGGTGGAAACCCGTGGTTCTTTACTGGGGGCGCGACTACGAGGACTGGGGGCCGAGGGACGATGAAAATCTCATCGTGTCCCGGACTGCGGGAAGCCTCGACAGGCTCGGTGGGCGTTTGTCGTTTCGAAACGTGCGGCTGAGTTTCTTTCACGCATTCTTGTCGAGCGAGGACCCGCGCCGCACGGTTTCGGCCCACCGTTTGGAATTCGACGCGAGCGATTTCACGTTCGGACTCTCCGAGACCGTTCTCTACACCGGCCGCGGGATCGATCCCCTCTACGCGCTTCCGTTGAGCGCGTTCTACGCGAACCAGTTCAGCGAGAGAGGGGACGACAACGTCATCTGGTCCGTTGACGCGAAGTACCGTGCACGGGATGGCGTGCTCCTCTTCGGGAGCCTCCTCATAGACGATTTCCAGTTCGAGCGGGACGAGGGCGCTCCGGACAAGCTCGGTTTCGACGTCGGCGCGCGAGTCGCCGCGACGGGGCCGCTGCCGTTCGCCGTCGCGGCGACGTACCGTTACGTCGATATCTACACGTACACTCACCGCGACTCGCTCATGTATTACGTCACGGGGAGCGGTGATCCTTTGTGGGGTGATCCGCCCCTTGGAGCGGTCGAGGGACCGGACGCCGACGCTCTCGAGCTCCGGGCCGACTGTTACCCCTGGCCGAGCGTGACCGCGTCAGCGTTTGTCGCGTCCCGGCGAACGGGGGAGGGGAACGACTACCGCATACACGAGCAGGGGATCGATCCATCGCCGCCTTTTCCGTCGGGAGTCGTCGAGAGGACCACGATATTCGGGGCGGGGGCGCTTTGGGAATTCGGGGGCGGCTCTTCGCTCGGCGTCGACGTCTCACACGCTCTCGTCAGGAACCGGAAGCACATCCGGGGGGACGACGACGAGAGCACGTTTGTTCGCGCGTTCGTCACGTGGGATCTGTGATGCGAGTGCCGAGATGAGGCGACTGCTGGCAATTCTCGAGATCCTGCGTCCCCACAATATGATCGCTGCGGGGGCGTGCGTATGCTCCTCATACGTCCTCTCCGGGGGGCGGGACGCGGGTCCTGCTGTGTGGCCCGCCGTCTTCACCGCCCTCGTCACCGGGCTGGGAAACCTGATCAACGACTTTTTCGACGCGGACATCGATCGCGTGAACAAGCCGCAACGCCCCATACCGTCGGGGAAGCTCACCAGAGGCGGCGTTCTTCGGTTCTACGCCGCGGGGACGGCGCTCATCACGACTCTCATGATTTTCGCTCTGCCTCCGGCAGTTTTCGCGCTCATGGTGGTGTGGGAGGCGCTCCTTTTCACCTACGCAATCAGGGTCAAGCGTGTGGCTCTTTTCGGCAACATCCTCATCGGTGCGGTATGCGCGAGCGCCTTCTTGGTGGGGGCGATGGTCACGGGCGCTCTCGGGATTGCGGTCATCCCGGCGCTTTTCGCGTTCGTGTTCGTGCTGGGGAGGGAGCTTGTCAAAGGCGCCGAGGATGTCGAGGGGGACCGGCTGGCCGGAGCCCGAACGCTCGCCGTTCGCTGCGGCGCGGCGCGAGCCGCCCAATGGGGGGCGATGGTCCTCTTCGTATGCGCGGTGGCGGCGCCGGTGCCCGCGCTCGTTCGCTACTTCGGCACAACGTACGGGATCCTCATGGAGGTCCTCGTCGTCCCGGGTATCCTCTGCGCCGCGTACTTCGTCCTCGCGTCACCTCGAAAGACCGTCTTCGGCCGCGTGAGCTGGCTGCTCAAAATCGAGATGCTCGTCGGAATCGTCGTGATGGGTTTGGGGCGCGTGTAGCGTGCAAAAAAGGGGTCCGTTGCCGCGGGGCAGCCGAGCGCCCGCCCAATCGTCCAGAGCCTCCGGTCGCGCGCGCGTGACGGGTGAGCCCCTGTCCGAGATCTCCCGTTGACCGCGTGGGCGGACGGTGATAACCTCTTACATTTAACGGGACAACGGCGTTCGGCACGGACCGGGAGATCGCTTTTCTCCATCACCTTTTTGGCGCCTCGCCCAACGGGGCGGCGAGATTCCCACTGACATGTCACTCGACCGGCTATTCGATTTCAAGAGAGCTCAGGAGCGGTGGAACGCCGAATGGGAGAAATCCGGTGCTTTCACACCCGACGTGCCTTCCGCCAAGGAGCCTTTTGTCATCATTCTCCCGCCTCCGAACGTGACGGGGATTCTCCACGTGGGGCACGTGCTCGGAGACAGCGTGCAGGACCTTCTCATTCGGTGGAAACGGATGCAGGGGTTCAACGCGCTCTTTGTACCGGGGACCGACCACGCGGGAATCGCGACGCAGAAGGTTGTCGAGAGCGATCTCGAAGCGCGGGGCCTGCGCCGGAAGGAGCTTGGCCGCGAAGAGTTCCTCGAACAGGCCTGGGCGTGGAAGGAAAAGCACCACAAGCACATCGTCGCGCAGCTCAAGAAGCTTGGCTGCTCGCTCGACTGGACGCGCGAGGCGTTCACCCTTGACGAACCGCGAAGCCGCGCGGTTCGCGAGGTGTTCGTGCGCTTGTACGAGAAAGGGCTGATCTATCGCGGGAACTATATCGTGAACTGGTGCCCCGCATGCGGGACGGCGATCTCCGATGAAGAGGTTCAGTACAAAGAGAAGGACGCCCATCTCTATTGGATCAAGTATCCGGTGTCCGACGGGGGGGTCATCGTGGTGGCGACGACACGGCCCGAAACGATGCTCGGCGACACCGCCGTGGCCGTCAGCCCCGACGACCCGAAGAAAAAGCCGTTCGTCGGAAAGACGGTCATCCTCCCCGTGGTGGGCCGCGCGCTTCCGATCATCGCGGATCCCGTGGTCGACCCCGAGTTCGGGTCCGGGTTCGTCAAGGTGACGCCCGCGCACGATCCCAACGACTTCGAGATGGGGCGGCGGCACAACCTCGCGCAGGTCGTCGTGATCGACCGTGAGGGGAAGATGACCGAAGCAGCCGGCCAGGCGTTCGCGGGTCTCGAAAGAGGGGAATGCAGGAAGCGTCTCCTCGAAGTGCTGACGAGGGAGGGTCTCGTCGAGAAGATCGAGCCGTACCGGCATTCCGTCGGAGAACACGATCGGTGCGGCACGGTGATCGAGCCGCTCGTTTCTCGCGAATGGTTCGTCAAGATGCAACCGCTCGCCGAGCCCGCCATCGCCGCGGTGGAGAGAGGGGAGATCGAGTTCTATCCCCCGAGGTGGCGGAATGTGTACTTGAGCTGGATGAACAACATCCGCGACTGGTGCATCTCACGCCAGTTGTGGTGGGGACACCGCATTCCGGTGTGGTACTGCCCCGATGGTCACATGACCGTTTCACGCGAGGATCCGACGGCGTGCGGCACGTGCGGATCCCGCGGCCTCGTCCAGGACGAGAACGTCCTCGACACGTGGTTCTCATCGTGGCTCTGGACGTTTTCGCCTCTCGGATGGCCGGAGCGCACAAAGGATCTCGAGACGTTCCATCCGACGAGCGTTCTCGTTACAGGATCGGAGATCATCTTCTTCTGGGTGGCGCGCATGATCATGGCCTCCCTCGAGTTTATGGGTGAGATTCCCTTCCGGCAGGTGTTCCTGACGGGGATCGTCCGCGACATGACCGGCCGTAAGATGAGCAAGTCGCTCGGCAACTCTCCCGATCCCCTCGACATCATCGACCGGTTCGGAACGGATGCTTTCCGCTTTACGCTGGTCATGCTCTCGCCGCCGGGGCGCGATGTGTTTTTCACCGAAGAGAAGCTCGAGACGGGACGGAACTTCGTCAACAAGCTCTGGCAGGCATCGCGCCTCGTGCTCGGGGCCGTGGAGAAACACGGCGCCGATCTGGCCCTCGGAGAAGCCGCCGCCACGGGGAAAGCTGCAGTCCCCGCGACGACAGCCGCCCCCGGGGCGTTTGCTGCGGCGTGGAAGGATCTCTACGGCAAGGGCCTCGGGTTCGACCCCGAATTCGAGTGGGAGGACCGCTGGATCCTCGGCGCGCTCGATCGCTGCGTCCGCGATGTGAACGACGGCCTCGGTGGGTGGCGCGTGAACGACGCCGCACTGAGGGCTTACGATTTCTTCTGGAGCGAGTTCTGCGATTGGTATGTCGAGCTTGCCAAGATCCGTCTCTACGGAGAGGGGGACAAGCGAACGGTCCTCGCGGTGCTGTTGTACACATTGGGAGAATCGATACGGATGCTCCATCCGTTCCTGCCGTACGTGACCGAGGAATTGTGGTCGGCTCTGCCCATGTCTGATGGCCTGGTGTTGAAAGCCCCGTATCCGGTCGCGCACGATGCCTTCGCGGACGCGGGAGCGGAGAGGCGGATGGAGCTCTTCAAAGGCCTGGCAACGGCGGCGAGGAACATACGCGCTCTGTACCGCGTGAACCCATCGGCGAGGATCGAGCTCCGCGTGAAGACCCCGGACGACGATCTCTCGCTCCTCGGCGACATGCAGAAAGGGCTCGAGCAGCTCGTTCGCGCCGACCGCGTTGTCTGCGGCCCCGGTGTCGCCAAGGAGAAAGGCTGCGCAAGCTCTCCCGTGGGCGGGTACGAGGTGATCGTGCCGCTCTCCGGCGTCGCGGACCTGGAGGCGGAGATCGGGCGGCTGAGGAAAGAGAAGACGGCGCTCGAAAGCGAACTCGCGCGCGCGGACGCGAAGCTCTCGAACCAGGATTTCCTTGCAAAGGCGAGGGAAGATGTGGTTCATAAGACACGTGAGAAGAGGGAAACGCTCTCGACCGAACTGGCCAAGATCGAAGAGTCGTTGAAGATCATTGGGGAAAACCCGTGAGCCCTGAACACAAGGATGGGATGTACTCGCACTCGGTGGGCGAGCTCCTCAAGAGCGCGCGGGACGCGAGAAACCTCACGCTGACCGACGTCCACAAAGAGACCAAGATGTCGCTGCCCGTCCTCGAGGCGCTCGAGCAGGACGATTTCGGCTCGTTCGAGAGCGAGATCTATCTCAAAGGGTTTCTGAAGAACTACGCCAGATACCTCGGTCTCGACGCCGACCAGGTCATCGGAAGGCTGGAAGGTCAGCGCGGCGGAGCGGCCGCCCCGCGGGGCGGCCATACACTGCTGATCGAGGAATCGATCAAAGAGGAAAGGCTCAAATCCCCCCGCATCCTCACTCGCTATGTTTTGCCGGCTCTGCTCGTGATCATCGTCATCCTCGCCGTCCTCCTCGCGCTGGAGCGCCGAAAGGTTCAGGAGCTGCGAAGCAGCCTCCGCCAGGTGGGCCAGACGACGGAGGCCGTCGAATCGCGCCCGGCGTGATCGGCGCCGGGAGGCCATGGACGAATTCCGACTCCAATCCAGCTATTCGCCGACAGGCGATCAGCCCCAGGCCATCGAGAAGCTCGTTGCCGGAATCCGGGCCGGCGGGAGGCATCACGTGCTGCTCGGCGTGACGGGATCGGGGAAGACGTTTACCATGGCCAACGTGATCGCCGAGGTGAACCTTCCCACTCTGGTGATTTCGCACAACAAAACACTCGCCGCGCAGCTCTACGGTGAATTCAAGGGCTTTTTTCCCGGGAGCGCCGTCGAGTACTTCGTGAGCTACTACGACTACTACCAGCCGGAGGCGTACATACCGAGCACCAACACCTACATCGAAAAGGACGCCTCGATCAACGAGAACATCGACCGCTTGCGGCTGCGCGCGGCGAGCGCGCTCATGACCCGGAGCGATGTCGTCGTCGTGGCGAGCGTATCGTGCATCTACGGCCTCGGCTCGCCCGAGGCGTTCAAGAAGATGACAGTGTCTCTCCGTGTGGGCGATGCTGTCGAACGGGAAGCGCTTCTCAGAAGCCTCATCGAGATCCAGTACACGAGAAACGACATCGCCTTCACACGCGGCACCTTCCGTGTTCGAGGCGACATGATAGAGGTTCTCCCTGCCTACGAAGAGGAAGCGGTCCGTATCGAGCTTTTCGGCGATGAGATCGAGTCGCTCTCCGTCACCGATCCGCTCACCGGCAGAGTCAAGCGGACTGCGCAGTCGGCGACGATTTATCCCGCTCGCCATTTCGTCACGCCCGAGCCTCTTCTAAGGGAGGCGGTCAAAGGGATACGCGAGGAGCTCGGAGAGAGGCTCGAAGAGCTCCGCGCACAGAACAAGCTC
>Ga0315273_10000283_pt1 | contig 50017 bp, 45 predicted proteins | sample YL17G02_0_MG_FD_205753 | JGI IMG/M metagenome (GOLD analysis project Ga0315273, IMG submission 205753) | Sediment microbial communities from Yellowstone Lake, YNP, Wyoming, USA - YL17G02_0 | ecosystem: Environmental > Aquatic > Freshwater > Lake > Sediment | place: USA: Wyoming | collected... | reverse complement strand
TCGGTTCTGTGGCTGAACTCTCCGAGAAAGCCGGACGCGACTTAAACGACCCTTCGATGAATTCAGGACGAGGACTCGACCTGCATCGTCCGTATGTGGATGAAATCCATTGGGCGTGCCCGGAGTGCGGCAGTGAGATGACGCGCGTCCCTGATCTGATTGATGCGTGGTTTGACTCAGGCTCCATGCCTGTGGCGCAATGGCACTATCCGTTCGAGAACAGGGAGAAGTTTGAAGCGCAATTCCCCGCAGACTATATCTGCGAAGCCGTGGATCAGACGCGCGGCTGGTTCTATTCATTACACGCCATCAGCACTCTGCTCTTCGATAAAGTGTCCTACGAGAACGTGATCTGTCTGGGCTTGATCCTGGATGGCGAAGGACAGAAGATGTCCAAAACCGGGGGCAACATCATCTCCCCGTGGGATGTGCTGGATGTGCATGGCGCAGATGCCTTCCGCTGGTATCTTTATACAGCCACGCCGTCCGGGCAGGAGCGTCGCTTCTCTTCCGATTTGGTGGGCGAGGTCATCCGCAGCTTCACACTCACGTTGTGGAACGTGTATTCGTTTTTCGTGACGTATGCGAATCTCGATAAACCCACCGTGACGATAGTCCCCGCCGTGACCAATGACCTGGATCGCTGGTTGGTCTCGGAATTGAATACGCTTGTCCGTGTCGTGACCGAAGCGTACGAGAAATATGATGTGCCCAATGCAACGCGTCCCGTGGAAGCCTTCGTTGAGAAACTCTCCACGTGGTATCTGCGCCGCTCGCGCCGCCGCTTCTGGAAATCCGAATCGGATTCGGATAAACAGGCCGCATATTCCACGCTTTACACGGCGCTCGTGACGATTGCCAAGCTGATAGCGCCTGCCATGCCGTTCCTCGCCGAAGAGATGTACCAGAACCTTGTCCGCTCGGTGGATGAGACTTCGCCTGAATCCGTCCATCTCGCTGAATGGCCAAAGGTCCTGCCCGAGTTCATCGATGAATCGCTGAATCGCGACATGAATCTGGTCATGCGCCTCGTCTCGCTGGGACATTCCGCGCGGCAGAAGGCCAATCGCAAAGTGAGACAACCTTTGGCAGAAGCCGCCTTCTCTGTCGGTAATTCAACAGAGGGCAAGGGTGTGGCTACTTTCGCCGATTTGATCGCGGATGAATTAAACGTCAAGCGTGTGCGTTTGCTGAATGCAACGACTGAGGCTGTATCGCATACGGTCAAGCCGCTGCCGAAACAATTAGGACAAAAATATGGCAACAAGTTCCCGGCCATTCAGAAGGCGATACTTGCCATGAATGCCGAAGAAGTGGCGCAGACTTTGCTCCTGGGAAATTCCGTCAAAGTCACAGCCGCTGGTGAGACGTATGATATCCAACCCGAAGAAGTGGAAGTGAAGGCGCAGGCGAAGGAAGGTTTCGCGGTGGCTGAAGAAGGCGCGTACGTTGCGGCTCTCGTCACAGACCTGACGCCCGAGCTTGTGCAGGAGGGCCTGGCGCGTGAATTTGTCCGCCGTGTGCAGGATCTGCGCAAGACCGCCGACCTGGATGTGGCTGATCGCATAGAGTTGTTCGTCGAAGCCACGGCAGGCTTGAGGTCCGCGATTGAAGCGCATCAGGAATACATCAAAGCTGAAACGCTCACGTCCACGTTATTATTCGCCAGTCCGCCAAAAGAAGCCTCCGTTGTTGATGATGAGTTCGAAGGTGAAAAGATCAAAGCTGGTTTGGTAAAAATGAACAAGTAATCAGTGAATAGTAATCAGACTTCGGAAGTTTTCAAAACTTCCGAAGTCTTTTAATGTGCGCTTCTCTTTTATCAATGCTATAATCCCATTAATATTTGTCAAAGTGAGGAACCTATGACAACTTCTGCCATACCGACTAAAAAACCGATTCGTAATGTGCTGGCGTGGGGTGTGCATCTATTTACTGCCACAGGCGCTGTGTGGGGCTTCCTGACCTTGCTGGCAATCTTCAATCATGATTGGCACATGGCCATCGTTTGGATAATTGTCGCCATGTTTGTAGACGGCTTCGATGGCATGCTGGCGCGCTGGGCTGACGTGAAAACATACGCTACCGGTATTGATGGCGCCTTGCTGGATAACATCATAGATTATCTAAACTACGTGGTGGTGGCCGCGTTGTTTTTAGTGGAAGTGCCGAACCTTTTACCTCACGGCTTTGCAATTGCCGGCGCGGTCTCGATCCTGCTCACATCGGGTTATCAATTCACGCAAACCGACGCCAAGACCGACGATCATTTCTTCAAAGGCTTTCCATCCTATTGGAATGTGCTGGTCCTGTATATGCTTTTGTTGAAGTTCAATCCATGGATCAACCTTGCTTTTCTGGTCCTCTGCAATATTTTGGTATTTGTGCCGATAAAATATCTATACCCAAGCCGCAGTATGCGTTTACGCAGGCTTACCCTCATACTCACTTATCTTTACGGTGCAATCGGCATCTGGGGTTTATTGCAATACCCAAATTCGCCGCAATGGGTGGTGTGGGTTTCGTTCATTTACGTAGCCTACTATCTGGGATTAAGCGTATGGCCAACCAAACGTCCAGATAATACAGCCAACAATGCGAATTGAAGTTGCCACCGAAGCAACCGATGAATTGCTGGATGCCTTCCAGCGTCTCATCCCACAGTTGACGAAAAACCCTGCGTGTCTCTCGCGGGACGAAATAAATGCTTTGGTTAAATCGACCTGTTCCACGCTTTTGGTCGCCCATGCCGACGATGACTCCATCGTCGGCATGTTGAGTCTCACGGTTTATCGCGTGCCGACCAGTATCCGCTCCATTATCGAAGATGTCATCGTGGACAAGTCCGCGCGCGGGCAGGGAATCGGTGAGGCTTTAATGCGCCGCGCAATCGAACTGGCGCGTGGGCGGGGCGCGGGGAATATTTCATTAACATCAAATCCCATGCGTGAGGCGGCAAATAGGTTGTATTTAAGAGTGGGTTTCAAGAAAAGAGAAACGAACGCGTATCAATATAAGTTTGAGTAAACTTACGATAAAAACGTCCCGCAGGTTTTTCATCCTGCGGGACGTGGTGTGTTATGGCTTGCCTTTGCCTTTATCTCCCTTGTCTTTACCCTTATCAGGTTTATTATCTTTGTCCTGATTACCGTTGCCGTTGTTCGCCTTGCCAGACATGACAGGACCGAGGTTGTTTTTGTCGCCTTTGTCCGTAAAACCTTTTTTGAATTGGCCCCAGTTTGTTGCTGTGGAAGTAGATCCATCAGGGAGTATCAGGTTGCTGTAGTCGCCAGTCTTCTTGGCTTCAATAATTGCCTGGAAGGTATCGGCATTGCCCTTGAGTTTAATGGTCATCCACAAGGCTTGTGCGATCACGCCAAAGCCTGTACCATTCTCATGAGCTGCCATGATGGTGTCGTAATCCACTCCCAGCAATTCTCCAAAGAAATCCGAGAGTTTTGAGCCAACAGGGTGTTCCGCTTCTGTGGTTTCACCTGTTGGATCAGTGATGACCGTTGTCGGGTCAATTGTGACAGGTTGACCCTTTGCCGAGTCGTTAACAACAACAACTGGCGTGCCTGTCGTGGAATCAGTCGTGACCAGGCCAAGTGATGTGGCAGTCTCAACACTTAAGCGGACAGTTTGTATTACGCCTGTAACATCTATATATGTGACTACAACTGTCGTGACGGAAGTGGTTGTATTGGTTTCAAGCGTGATGGTTTGGACGGTGCCTGTAAGCGGAGTAGTAGTATCTTGTGCGGCAACGGCACCGATCTGTGTCACTGCAATAGCAAGAGCAAGCATAAAGCTAATTATTAGTCTTTGTAGGTCTACCATTTGACAACTCCTTTATCAGCTATGTTTATATTATATATGAAATGATGGTGTTGGCGCTCTCGTTTTTGTAAGGTAGTGGTTCACGCACTAGTACTTTTGTATGAATTTTGTGCTCGCGCGGCTTAAATCCGAGTATTCCCCACGATATTTTTCGGGCATCAGCGCGGCAATCTGGTACATCATCTCATCCACTATTTGCTGGCGGATTTCAGCGGTTACCTTTAATCCATGTGTATTCAAAATAAATGGTTCCCCAACGCGGATGTGAAAGTCTGTGCGCTTGAAATGCTTAAGGTTGGAAAGAAAAACCTCCCCACCCCAATGAGCCACAGGCAGGATCGGTACACCGGAATGTATTGCCACGATCACTGCGCCGGGCAAGCCACGGCGCAGGATGCCAGTCTTGTTGCGCGTGCCTTCCGGCGCGATACCAAAAATGTAGCCATCCTCGAGCGCGCGTAATGCTCCCTTGAGCGCGTTCATATCTGCTGCGCCGCGACGGATGGGAATGAGCTTCCAGATATTGAAGACGCCATTCAGGAACCAGTTATCTTCCCATGTTTCGGCTTTGGCCCAAGCTGTCATGAGGCGCGGCTGTAATTTTCCGTACAGCAATGGCACCTCGATCTGACCGGTGTGATTCACGATTACGATCAACGGGCCTTGCATGGGAAATTTGTGCAAATCCGGCGCGTCGATGCGGCAGGCGATGTATGTGAAGATACGTACTGCGAGGATTGTGAGCCAGTGAAGAAATTTGTTCATTTCAGGCGCAGATAATTTCCAATGCAAGCGGAAGCAGTTCAAGGGTCAGGGACGAACCGCTCAGACAGATGAATTCGCCGTCGGCGTGCGCGGGGAAAGTCTTGTCCAACGATTCGATGATCACGCGGCGCGAGCGTCGCATTTTGATCTCGGGCTGGGTCGCTTGAGTCCCGCCCAGGAAGTGGGGGATAAGCCCAAGAATGCGTCCTTTGGATGCCGTCTCAGCGATGCACAGATCGAACAGGCCGTCGTCGTTTTTACTCCCGGGTGCCATTTTGAATCCGCCGCCCATGCGTTTGCCGTTCATCACGGAAACCATCAACGAAACCTGCGTGATGGTCTCGTCGTCGAGAGTAATTTTCAAGCGCGACGGGTTGTAATATAAAAAGACGGTTTTGATCACAGCGATGAGATATGCCGGCAGGCCGCGCGTCCAGCGGACCTTGATGGCTTCGTTGCCAACCGCCGCGTCAAAGCCCACGCCGATGCCGTTGCCGAAGTAACGCCCGTCGGGATAATCGCCGCCCTTCACAAAGCCAAGATCAATTTTCCTGCGTTTGTTTGCCTTGAGGGCTTGCAAGCCTTCTTCGAGCGTGGTGGGAATACCTGCGCCGCTGGAGAAGTCGTTGCCTGTGCCGACGCTTAACACCGCAAAGGCAGGGTTTTTCTCTTTTGTGCGCGCGTGCATGATGCCGTTGATGGCTTCGTTAAGCGTGCCGTCACCGCCGGTTGAAACGATCACATCGCAGCCTTCGAGCGTGGCGGTCTCTGCAAGATCCCGCGCGTGCCACACGCGCTCTGTGCGTACCAGTTTATAGTCCATGCCTTGCATGGCTTCGTGAATGCGCGGGATGGATTTTTCCCCAAGCCCGCGTCCTGCCAGTGGATTGACAATGATGAAGTATTTCATTCGCTCACTCCCGGTTTAGAATGAGGCGAGTGTAACATAAATCCCCGAAATCTACCGCACAGGGCGAAGGGTAGTGGATAATTCTGGGGGCTTGTCAAGGTTTTTACCACGGAGATCACTGAGTTCACTGAGAAAAATCATTAAAAATCTCTGTGCTCTTTGCGTACTATGTGGTGAAAGGTTTTCTCTAGCAGTTTGTCGGAGAGAAGAAAAACTGATCCGATTGCTTGCCTGGATTGCCAAATCTGGTAAATCAAAAGGGAGATTTTTTAGGGTTCTCCGACAGCCTGCTAGTCTATCTACGTTATCTTGGTGAACCGCCGGATGCGGACCCGCGTCCGGTGGTGTGAGAGGGGGCGGTTAGCAGTCGCTCCCTACTCGATTTTATTCGTATCTTAATGCTTCCAACGGCTCCACCCTGGCAGCGCGCCAGGCTGGATATGCTGCACCGACCATAGCCGCGACAACAGTAAATACAATAGTTTGTACCAGCTTGAATGTGTCAGGAGGTGTAGTCTCCATTGCTTTGCTCATCAGGAAAACCAATCCCATTGCCGGGGGTACGCCTATCAAGGCCAGGATAAGTGCTTCGATTAGCACCGTGCCGACAACCATCCGTCGCCGGGCACCCAGAGCGCGCAGCGTGCCAAATTCCCGCGTGCGCTCTGTAACTGCCATGAACATGGTGCTCATAATAACGATCATTGCCACGATCATACCCGTCACACCCATACTGCTCATGTACATGATCGGCATCTTCATTACCTGCTCGGCTTCGGCCAGCATGTCATCTTGGGTTACTATGCCCAACGCGGGATAATCCTGTTCCAGCCGGGCCGCTACTTCCGCTGTTTTTCGGACATCTTGCAGCGTCAGCAGTACGCTTGATACCTGACCTTGCTTGACGAAGATGCGCTGTACAGCTTCCATCGGCATGATGGCAGCGATGTTGACACTGTCCATGGACGACTTCTCCAGGATGCCAATCACGCGCACTTTCGTCCCATTGATGGTGATATCTTGGCCCACTTTGGCGCTGAAATCCTGAGCAACGGTTTTGCCCAAGATTGCCACATCCCCTTTTTCGCCGACCGCGAAATGGTTAAGACCGCTGTTGGATGCCACAGTGCCGATGAGGATGGCTTCCCTACCGGCGGGCACGCCAATCACCATTTTTTCTGCAGGGATAAAGGGCATCATGCCTCGCTCAGTGCGTACGAAAATTAGCGGGGCACTTTCTGCCAGATTCAACCCCAGATCAGTACGATCTAGGATGGCAGTTGCAGTATCCTGACTCAAGGTACTGTCAAATGGCGGGTAGGTTGATTCGCCTTGCTGAACGTAGATTTTACCCATGTATTTTGCCAGTTCGGCTGTCATTGTGCCGTACATCCAGTCGTTCATCACCAAAGTCACACCCACAAGGAACACGCCTGCCAGAACAGCCAGTATGCACAGGAAAGTACGCACCTTGCGCGTGCCGAGATTTTTTATCGCAATATCAATCATGTTAGTTCTCCATGTTTTATTGAAGTTCAAGTTCCAATAATTTTTCCATGGCCTGGTTTATGTTTTGCCCGGCCTGCAACTTTGTTTCTCCACGGATGCGCCCATCACGCATAACCAGCACCCGGTCGGCATAACTGGCGGCACGGAAGTCGTGCGTAACCATGATGACGGTTTGCCCGTCCTCGCTGCAGATGGTGCGCAGCAACTCGAGGATGCCGGTGCCGGTTTTGGAGTCCAGGTTGCCGGTCGGCTCGTCGGCCAGGAGCAGTCTGGGATGGTTGCCCAATGCCCGGGCGATGGCCACCCGCTGGCGCTCGCCGCCTGACAGGTAGCGCGGTTGGTGCTTTGCCCGCTCGCTGAGGCCCACCCGCCCAAGTAATTCAGCCGCCCGACTCTGGCGTTCAGAACGTCCCATCCCAGCGAGACGCATGGCAATTTCGATGTTTTCAAACGCGTTGAGGGTGGGCAACAGGTTAAATGTCTGGAAGACGAAACCGATATTCTTGGCACGCAGGTCGGTGCGTGGCCCATCGCGCAATTTTGCCAGGTCGCGTCCTTCAAACAGCACTTCCCCGCTGGTGGGACTATCCATCGCGCCGATCAGGTACAGCAGGCTGGACTTGCCGCTGCCCGAAGGTCCGACGAGGGCCACGAATTCACCCGCATTGACGGTCAGGTCAATGCCTCGTATTGCTTCCACGGCCACGCCGTTCATGCCGTAAGTCTTGCATACATGTTTTGTTTCCACAATTGTGTTCATGATTCGTACCTCCTATGACAATTTCTCCAAATGATCGAGCCGCTCATCGCATATATCCAGCCAGTGTAGATCTGCCTGCAGGTGAAGCATTGCGCCCTCGATCAACAACGACACGTATGGGTCGTCGCCTTTCCGGACGGATAAGGCTGTCAGATCGCGCAATTGCTGGAGATAGGCTTGCCGTTGACGGGTGATGGCTTCCAGCGCATCGCCATACCCGGCCAGGTGACGTACAATCAGCTTGACCAGGAATTCATCTTTGTATGTTTCGATTTTTTCGACGGTCTGATTCAGCCAGGCTTCCAGTTCTTTCCGCCCCTTTGGAGTAATTCTGTAAGTTTTTTTCCCGCGCCCATCCTCAGCCACGGATGCGGTCACCAGGGCATCTCGTTCCAAGCGACTCAAAGTTGTGTAGATCTGACCGAAATTGATCTCACGTTGACCGCCGAATGCTTGTTCGATGGCGTTTTTAAGATCGTATCCGTGACGGGGTTGGCTGGCAAGCAGTCCGAGGAGGGTGTATGGTAGCATATTAGCAAGGTTGGGTTAGACAGATATGATATATACTCAGTATGTATACTGAGTATATATCATATCTTGTGGATTGTCAAGAGGGAGTAGTCTGGTGATTATCCACATCTTTTGCACCCCCACATTTGGGTAGTGTAAGCCCTTGCAATTGGCATATTTAGGACAAAAAATTGACGCGAATCAGCCAAGTGAACAAATTTCTGACTTGTGGGTAATCACCAGAAAACTACTCGCTCATTCTCGACGTGCGGCGATAATAGGCACGATGGCCTGTGAACACATTATTTGGTGAGTTCTGGCCGCGATTTCAAGTAGTCATCCGGCGTATCCAAATCTGCAAGAATGCTTGGCGTGTTCACGTTTATATATTTGATCTCTTTTGCATGATGGTTTAAAAACTCGCGCGGCGATTCGGGCGATCTCATCTCAAGGATTTCATTCCACAATTCTCTTGCCACCAGCCACGGATGTCCGCGCTTCATTTGATAACTTGGGACGATGAGTGACGCGCCTGTGCTTTCATATTCCTGCAGGATGACTCGCACGCTTCCCACCTGGACCTGTGGCTGGTCGCCGAGGCAAATGAGCGCGGCTTGTGCTTCGGGCTTGATCATACCTAGTCCGCGCTGAATGGAACTTAGCATCTCTGAGTTCGAGTATTCCACATTGAATACAACCTGTGCCGACGCGCGGGCGATGGCTTCCACCTGCTCGCGGGCTCCGCCTGTGACTACAATAAGGTCCTGCAAGCCCGCGTCTTTAAGCGTTTCAATGACTTTGCCCAACACGGTCGTCCCACCCCAGGGTAAGGACATTTTGGGCTGTCCCATGCGCCGTGATTGTCCTGCGGCGAGAATGATCGCTGTGACTTTGTTATTCACTTTCCACCAATCTTTTATAATCTTCGGGCTTGTCCACATCCAACAGCAAAATATCATCATGCCACGGCATGAATTCCACTTTGTGTTTTGAGAAGATGGCGCGCCCGCCTATATCGCCATCAAGCGCCAGCAGGTCGGGGAATGTGACGCGGTCAAACAGGACGGGATTCGCGCGTCGTTCCATCAGCACCAACGGCACCACAATTGGATGGAGTCCAGTTGCATGCGTCTTTATAAGCGCGCGTATCACCGACACAGGGATTTGCGGCTGGTCTGCCAGTAAAAAAACACATGCGCCTGTTTTGGGAGGCAATACTTGAACCCCGGCGCGAATGGAAGTGCCTTGTCCGCTTTGCCAGTTATGATTGCGGATAATGCTCACATCCAAATCATTGACCGCTTTTCCAACTTCGTCCGCATCTGCGCCAGTCACAACCAGGACAGGCGATAGTCCCGCGTCCAATGCCGTCTTCGCCACCGCGCGGACGAAGGGCTGTCCATGCCAGTTGAGCAATTGCTTGGTCCTCCCGAATCTTTTTGATCCGCCCGCTGCGAGGATGATTCCGGCAATATTCTCAACAACTTGAAGGTTTGAGGATTGCAACGCCCCGACTAAAACCGAGTCGTAATCCTTGAGAAGTCCTCCCGCCATCCTGCCGCCAACGGCTTGTAATTCCGGTGTATCTGCCTGATTAAGCAAAGCCACACGCCGGGCTTGTGATGGGATATTCTTCAAACCACCTTTTGAATGGCATAATACCTTCACGACATCTTCAGGCGTAATCGTCCCATCATTCTTTTGGTTTGCCAATTCTCCAAACACCTCAGGGCGATGTACATATCCTTTGTTTATCGGTTTACCCAATCCACTTAGCCCGGCAACCACTACGACCAATTCAACAAATTCAGGAATGGCAGGCTCGTGCTCCGCAGGCGCTTTCAAAGGCTTCTGTCGAGAACCATCTGCTTCGATCAGAAGGGGAATGTTGGACATCTTTAGATCTTCACGCAGCCGCAAAAGAATGGATTTGTCTATTGGCTTTGTGCGACTATCTTTTATTGGGCCAGTGATGAGCGTAACGCCATTAAATTCGTGATCGATCACATCCTCCACACTTTCGGCGATGATGTGATGGTCCGCCAGTGACGTTTGCCACGTGCCCAAATGAGTGGTGGCTGTGACGATTATTGAAGGTCGCAGGTTGAAGGTTGAAGGTTGAAGGTTGAAGGCTCGCCCTGAGCGAAGTCGAAGGGTTGAAGGTTGAGTCAGTTCGTGCGCGAGTTGAAACAGCGCGGTCGTTTTTCCGCCCGCGCCGACAAAGGCGATGATTGGTGCTGTAGATGTGACCCGCAGAGCTTGAGAAAGGTTCATTCACACCCATTATATTCCATAGATTGGTTCACTAAAAATCATGATGAGTTCTAAAAACCGACTTGTTTCCAAACGGATTTTGTCCTATACTAAATTTGAAAGGAGGTGCGCTATGAAATTCGTTTTAACCTGGATACTAATCTGTCTGTTATTGACGGGATGTGCAGCGCCCACGCAAGCGGCCCCTGCCCCGGCGGCGTCAAGCAAATCTACAGCTGTTCCACCTGCGACGGCCAGTCCATCGGCGACAGATATAGCTCCGACCATGGATTTTGTGCCGCCGAGTCCGTTCGTGCCGTTTTATGCGGCGACCAATGCTGAAAATGTGATATTGCGAGCCGGCCCGGGAGTCAAATTCGCCGCAAAGACAACCCTCACCCAGGGATTGCAATTGCTGGTGCTAAGCCGTGTGCCCGGCGGTGAATGGATATTTGTCCAGACTCCATTTGAGAGCACAGGCTGGGTCAGCGCGGGATTGCTGAAATCTGAAAAGGATTTACAATCTGCTCCGTTGATGCAGCCGCCGGATGTTCAGGTGATACGTGGACGCGTGCTGAATGAAAAAAATGAGCCTGTTACGGGATTATCTTTTGGAATTCTTGAAGATGTGGAAGGAGCAAAAAGTTTTAGCGCTATTACAGATGCAAGCGGGTTTTTCTACGGATTTCTGCCCATAATAGCAGGTGGCGCATGGTCGGTCACTTTTGATAAGGCTACCTGTGGGAGCAATACAATGGACAAGGATTGTAATTGTATTGGCGCGTGCGGAAGCGCTTCTCCCGAGAGCGTTAGGGTCACGCTTTCGGGCGTGCCACAGGCTGAGATGATGGTATTTCAATGGCGATGATCGTGTTGTTGATATTTACAGGTCTCTTCGAAACTCCGGTCTCGTAAAGATTGCTTCCAGCACGCCGCCGCTGACTGCCAGGGCTTTATCTGAAACAAGAAAACAATGACTGGGATCGTCGCTCGAGTCCACATCGCCGATCTTCATGCCTTTGGTTACCAATACGTCTTTGTGGGTCAGCCCGCGCAAGACTCCCTTGAAGGGACTCGTGATTTCAGATTTCAGATTGACGGTTGACGATTGTTGAATTTCTGCGATCACCTGGCCTTCGTCTACATGCGCGCCAATTTCAACGTGACCGACCACTATTCCATCTGCGGGCGCGCGTAAGACGCGGCGAGGATCGCCTTCAGGTTGACCGGAATCGGCTTGTGCGGAACCCCTCCAGTAGACGCGGCCGAGGGTGTGACTGCGGCGGGTTTCGATCACAGCGTGGCAATTTTCCCCGGCGTGGAATCCAGGCCCAAGTCCGATGTGAAGCGCTGGCTGATTCGGTAAAGGAGATGGAGTCTGCTTTATTAGTCGTGCGTCAATCACAATCGTTGACTGTGAATTGATCAACAAAGAATTGGCAAGAATATTGGCGTTGGGGTCAATTAGTAGTGGAATTTCACCCGCTTCATAGATATTTGTGTATTGGTCCGGCGAAGCGAGGCGCGCAGTTACGCCTTCAATTGTGTGACTGCCCTCGTAAACTGCTTCTGCAAAGGAAACTGTGCGACGTACTGCCAGAGGTTGTTCAAGTTCGAGAATAACAATATCAAAACCGATGTGATGCAGACGAAGCGCCACGCCGCTTGCAATATCACCACCGCCGCGAATTAATACAAGGGTCATTGTACTTTTTCAACCTGTTCCTGCAAGATGTGCCCAAAGGCATAAAGCGTAAGGTAAACAAACATAAAGAAAAGTGTATAGAGGGCGATAAAGCCGACTGAGCGCCAACTTGGATCTGAGAGCCAGCTCCATATATCGTTTGCAACCCCGGCGGGATCCTGTAGTATGTCCCAACTATTGAGACGCACAAAGCGGCCGATGTAAACGCCGACGTTGGTGAGTCCCGCCACGATGAGGACAAATGCCCACGCCATGAGGCGGCCAAAATTGCGTTTGATGATCTCCTGCATGAGATAGAGTGAGACCACGCCCATCAGCATACCTGTCCATGAAAACCAGACGAGCAGGATGACATCGTACCATAAGGGCACAACATTGGATTCCTGGCTTAAATGTTGAAAGTCTGTGAGGATGTAGGGTGCGTTGGGAAAGAAAATCAACCACAGAAAGGCAAAGGCGGGGATGACGAGATAGATCAAAATGCGCCGCCATGAAAGCATATAAGCAAAATATGCCAGCATGAAAGGGATCCATGCTAGGAAGAGATTCCAGACCAGGCCGAGATAGCGATAAGAGTCGCTGTATAAAATGCGCGCAATGACCATCGTAATGCAAACCGCAGAGGCGGCGTTCAATAAAAGGAACGTGCCTGCTTTGTATTTGTGGCGGGTAAATATACCTTCGAGTTTTTTCAACATTCGTCTCCTTGTACGGCTATTTTTTACTTTCTCAGGAATTCCAATAAGATTGGGTTGACAACTTGCGGTTTTTCATAATGAGGGATATGGCCGCAGTTTTCAATGATGTGAAATTCCGTATGCGGGATCGCAGCAAGGATATCCCTGCTATGTTCAAATGGCACGGTGTTATCGTTGCGTCCCCAGAAAAGCAGGGTCCGTTTTTTCAGGCGGCCAACGCGTTGATAATAATCGTAAAACGAAGCAAGCATGCCGTTTCGCATGGTGGAAAGTATGGCGCGCTTGAATCCGCTAAATTGCATTTGGATCCTGTAATTAGCCTGGAAGTGCTTAATCAGGACTGGATCAAAAAAATCGGCTGCCGCGTTTTTGACCATATTTTCGCTTCCGAACAAGCCGACAATTAATTCGCCAGCCCCGGGTATGAGCGAGGCTGTCAGCAATCTCGTGAGACCGATAGGTCTCGCACCGGCTGGATCTATCAGGATGTGCCTGTCGACCCTTTCAGGATATTTGTCAATGAAGGCTGTGGAAATGGGTCCGCCCATGGAAAGACCAGCTAACGCGATGGGTTTCTCGACATTGAGCGCGTCCAACAAGTCCGCGAGTTGTTTGACAAACAGGTGAATATCGTATGGCAGTTTGGGCCGGTCAGACCAGCCGCGCCCGAACAGGTCATAACGCAGAACGCGGAAACCTGATCCTGTTAAAAATTCAAAGGTCGGGTCGAAGATGAAGTATGGCGTAGAGAATCCATGAACCAGTACGACAGGCTGCCCATCTTCGGGGCCGCCGAGTTCGTAATGTGTTACGCCGTCAGGCAACTGTACGAACGCGCCGGATGCTGCACCTTTGCGCGTCTCGTCGTTTAGTTCTTTGGTCTCACCAAGATAAGAGAAGGACATTTTCACCTCTGCCAGATTTCTTTCACTCAGGTTTCTGGATGATATAGCCGTGACGCTCCCAAAAACCGGTTAATTTACCCCAGCTTATGACAAGCTTTTGACCTTCTTTTGAATACCAATCCTTTTCCAGGGCTGCGTGACATTTTGGGCCCAAACCCCGGCGGGTATGATGGCAGTACCGGCACTCCAGTGGTTGAAAGCCGGTTCCAAATAACTCACACAGGTTATCCTTGAAAAAAGTACAACCCCTCTGCGCAAACTGCTGTGCGGCAATATTTCCTTCGTTTCCCTTAAATGCCGGGGAAAGGACGCCAAACGTTAATTCAGGGGACATTTCCAGCATCATTCGATCCGCGTAACCGGTCTCAATCGCGCTGTTTGCATCCTGGACAGTCCACCAGCCTGGCCGGTCGCAATAACTCACGCAAATGTCACAGGAACATGGTTTGGACGGGGGAAATCTCTTGGAATAATTGATTTTACTCATTGTGGTTTTCGCGCTTTTAGATTTGATGGATTTTATTACAATCCATCGGATTGTGTTACCTCATTGCATGGGGCAGGTTGGCAGGGTCTCAGCAGGATTTCGACACGGTGAGCCGCGAAGCGAGATAAACCGTCAATTTATCAGCTAAACCACTAGGGTGGGACTTGGCGGATAAAACCCAAAGAGCAGAAAATGTTAGGTAGTGTCGATTCCTCTCGTCCAAACCATATGGTAGTTGTCTGAAAATTCATCTAATCCTTCACTTTACACCACAGACAAAGAATACTGCTTTTTCAAAATGGATGCCATTTGTCTGCTTGTAGCGCTGCAGATCCTTGAAGATAGCTTCCTTTACTCTTTGCAGTTGATCAGTCCCAACATTCTCGATTTTCTCAATGAATGAATTCCAACCCAGATGTTGCATTTGCCTCCACCACTCTTCTTCATTCGTTGAGATAAATGTCATTGTTTCCCTGAAAATCCCAATCTCTCTAAAACCGGCATTTTGGAAGATGGTCTCATACCCCCTTGCCTTTTCATAAGCCATGCCGATTGGACGCCGTTCCAGGTATTCGCGATCTTCCAGGATCGCTGGATAGCGCCGGGTGATTGCATCTTCCATCCACCTCACATCCTCCTGTTTTTCCCAGGAGCAGCATACAAACCTGCCTCCATCTTTCAATACGCGCAATATTTCCTTGCTTTTCGTATCCGATTGGGTAAACAGATTTTTGGTGAAATCAAAGCAATCGTTCCAGCCCATAAACCCGCAAATTGCCACATCAAATGAATCGGTCTTGAATGCCAGGTTCCGGGCATTCATAAATGCAACCGAAATATTCTTCCGCTTTTGCCGCTCTATCCTAGAGTGGGCTGCCGGTGTTCAACCAGGGCAAATATCAATGCCGGTGGCATGACCACTTGTGCCTGTTTTCTCTGCTGCTGGAAAAAGGGAAGACCCAGTGCCGCATCCCACATCCAATACCTTGGCTCCCGACGGGATGGCTGCATGTTCAACTAACCTGACACCGAAATAATCCCAGTAGTCAGGCCCGTCCAAGTCGGATACGCCGATAGGCCTGCTCCAGATTCTTGCCATCTTTCTATCCTTTCCCAGCGGTTATGCTACTTTGTAACTTTGAGCATAATCTGTTCAAACCTAATACTCGTGCTGACAATCGTCCAACGGTTTGCATTACTCCAACGGCCACTTTACAATTGACTTATCAATTTCTTTCATCGAGCGGATGGTTTCCTTCGATATACACTCGTGAGACTTCCGAAGTCTTCTTAATTCCTTTTTGGGCTTGGCGTCTCGCGTAAAAACTTCGGAAGTCTGGAATGAAAAGTCTATTTTCTGTACCACTACTGTTGAACAAGATGAATCATGACGACATTTTTATCGCCTTCAGGGTCAATCTTGAAAAACACAAACATACCGCCTTTCTTAAATGCGAGGTCTGTGGGAATTGACGCCATCATCTCTGGGCGAAGTTCCCACCCCAGATTAACCATCTCGCGTTCATAATATGCCTTGATCTCCGTTGCAGACGCTTTTATGGTGAATTGATAGTCACCCATATCTTCCTGCCCGGTGATCGAATCCGGCATGATGGGTATTCCGTTCCAGTCGGCAGGAACGGGAGGTATAGCAGGCGAGTCAGTCGTTGTTACTGAAGATGATGGGAGACGCACTTCAAAATCATCGAATTGGACTTGGATTTTCTCGTCCGAATTATAGACTTCGACGATGACGCCGCTCGGCCCGCTGGTTAGAGAATCATCATCCACTTCCGAAAGCAGGTTATCGTTGAAAAACAGGCGGAAATGACTCCCAACCGCCTGGATCGTCATTTTATTCCACTCTCCCTTTTCCAGATATGGGTTTTCTTCCCAGTCAATCAGGGCTTTCCACTCATCATCTATTTTCAGGAAAAAGGCAAATTGTCCGCTATTGTCAGCATAAAAGGCGTAAAAACTGGTTTCATCTTTTGACCGGATAATCAATCCATAGGAAACATTCATATTTTGGTTTATTAGTTTCACCCTTGCCGATACCTGCTGGTCGGGTATATTTTTCTGCAAGCCAGCCTTTCTCGGACGGATGTTTGAATACATCTCCCGCCGCGAAATTCCATCCCAGTTTAGCACGCCGTTCTCTATCGAACGGGTTCCGACCCACCAATCCCCATCAACATCCCCCACAGGCCAGTCATTTGAATTGTCATTAAAGGCATCCGAAATATAGATGTCGTTAAATGAATCGGGGCAATCACTGGTTGACGTACATCCTGAATCCGCAGTTGTGGATGATGATGCAGCGGGGGCTTCGCCGGAGAGTTCGCCAAATGGGCCATACACTTCAAACTCAACCTGTGCGGGTCTTCCATTGGAAACTGATGCAATAATCGGAAGCACATCCTCAGGTGAAGAACAGCCCCCGGAGTCACATGTGTGCGCCCACAAAAAAGGCGAAGTCGCAAAAAAACGGTAGACCATCATATATCCTATATTTTGATCGATTGCCGTATCCTCAACCAGCGTAAAAGAGATTCCCCCATCATCATTAAGGGTAACGAAATTTTCCACCAGCCAGGGTACATCACCAACCTGAATGGTCTTTCCTTCCCATTTTTTTACAACATCATTAAAGTTTTCATAACCTGAATCGTAAAAGATGTAATACTTACCGGTCGGCACATCTTGAAATTCAAAATACCCATCTGAATTCGAGGAAGCGGGCAGGGAAGTGAATACGCAACCGGAGTCCAAAATCTTACAAAGGACAAAATACCGGTTTGCGGCTTTGTTTTCCGAATTAGTTACTTTACCGCTGATATCCGGAGGTATTGGAGTAGGTGTTGGCGGTATGGGTGTTGAAGTCGGCAGGGGGGTGGAGGTCGGCAATAATGTCGGCGTTAGCGTCGGTCCAAATAGCTGTCCGGAGGCGCAACCTGAAAGTATCAGGCTCATGGCTACAATGCTTACTGCAATTGCTCTTGTATTCATTTTTCTCCTGCGCTGTCACGGGCGCACCCGGCTTTCTCTGACGCGGAAAATCTATGTCAGAATCTTTTTTACTCCATCGGCCACTTGACTATCACTTTGTCAATCTCTTTCATCAAGCGAATCGTCTCTTTCAAGGCGGGCAAAAGCAGTTCCTTAAAGGCTTCATATCGCTTTTGGAAATTGCTTTGCACCGAAGGGTCGCCTAATTTCAACGCTTCCACGATAATGTCGCGAATGTGATGGGTTACATTTGCTAAACGCGTCGCCAGTTCCTTCGCGGTTTGGACGATGGGAGTCTGTTCCGCGTAAAAATCCTTGAACAATTGTGTCAGGTTTGCTTCGGCATTTGAGTCAAGGGTGAGACGATTATTTTTTCCGATTTCAGCCAGGCGGATCGTTCGTTTCTTTTCCCCGTTCACATACCAGCGAAATTCAAGATAGTCAGTGAGAATGAGATTATTCAACGCTTTGAGATAGCGTTTCAACTGGTCGGTCTTTTCGATTTTATCCAGGCCAATACCCACATCTTTGGTTTCCACATAACCCAAAGGTACTTTGCGCTTCTCCACAATAAAATCAGGAGCGCCGCATTCAATATGCTTCGGGTCGTTGGATGCTTCAATACCGCGCTCGAAGGACTCCATCAAAATTTCAAGCGTGCCGCGATACGTATGCTCGGTGGCTTTTCCGCCGCGCAGGTCAGTTTCAACTTTGGAGATATATTCATCAAAGACGCTCATAAAAACCGTTTCCCTTCGGTGAGACGTATCAGCATCGAATTATAGATTGTTTTTGGAATAAAGAAAAGCGGGGCAAGCCGTAAAGCCTGCCCCGCCCTGGGTCTCATGCGATCTGTTTTATCTTGCTTGCCGTTGCTGTCTGATACCCGGGTTGATCCGCAGTCTATGTTCAGGCTACGCCGAGGAAAAGCTCCGCGAATTTCGGATCGTTCAGCAGGTTCTTCCCGCTATCGGTGCGCCGGATTTGGCCCGATTCGAGCAGGTATACACGCGGACAGTGTTCCAGCACGCTGGCCGGATTCTCTTCCACCACCCACAGGATGGCGGTGCCGCCTTGATTAATATCCAGAATTTGTTTGATTACCTCGTCCGCTATGACTGGGGCAAGCCCCGTCGTCGGTTCGTCCAACATTAGTAACTTCGGGTCGAGCATCAGGGCACTGGCGATGGCCAGCATTTGCCGCTCGCCGCCCGAGAGCGTGCGCGCTGCCTGTTTCTGGCGCTGGCCGAGGATCGGGAAACGTTCGTAAGCCGCTTTGATCTTTGGCCCGCGATCCTTCAGCAGGGTGGCCGCCATTTCGAGGTTTTCGGTAACTGTCAAGCTGGGGAATACGTTCCGTTCCTGCGGGACATACCCGAGTCCCCAAGTGGGGAGCAGGCTCGGCTCATAATCATGGACGCGGTTCCCCGCGAAGCTCACCTGCCCCTTCCAACAGGGTAACAGACCCGCGATCGACCGCATTAGGGTGGATTTGCCCGCCCCGTTCGGGCCAATTACAGCGACCAGCTCGCCCTCGTCAATGTGCAGATCAATACCGTGAAGGATCGGCAGCCGGCCATAGCCCGACTCCAGGGATTTGACTTCGAGTAGTTTCATTTGTGCACTCCCAGATAGGCCTCGATGACCCGCTCGTCTTTTGAAACGGTTTGAGGCGAGCCTGATGCGATCAGTTTGCCGTATTGCAAAACATGTATGTAGTGACTTAGTTTCATAATGAAGCTCAAGTTGTGGCCAATGAGGAAGAAGGTTAGGCCTTCCTTGTTGAGGTTGATGATGATGCTGGCCAGCCGATCAAGCATTGCCGGGTTGACGCCGCTCGACGGCTCATCCATCAGTATGAGTCGCGGCGAAAGCATGAGCTGCCTTCCAATCTCGAGCATGCGCGCCTCGGGCGCGCCGAGATTCGCGGCCTGCTCCTCCAGCTTCTGGGTAAGGCCAATCTGCTCCAGGATGTTGTGCGCCCGCGCGATCTGCTTCTCCTCCTGGGTGCGGATGCGTCCGGGGGTCGTGAAAACGGACCCCAGGTTCTCGCCTTCCTGTTTAGGATACGCGACCAGCATGTTCTCCCAGACTGTCAGCTTTGGAAAGAGGGAGGATACCTGGAAGGTGCGCGCTAGACCGAGGTTGGCAATACGGTGTGCCGGGATGCCCGTGATTTCACGATCCTCGAACAGCACGCGGCCCTCACTGGCAGGCAGAAATCCGGTGATTACGTTGAATAGAGTCGTTTTCCCTGAGCCATTGGGGCCGATGAGCGCGGTGATGCTTCCCTGCTCCACATTCAGTGTACAGTGATCGAGGGCCTTTAGTCCGCCGAAGTTCTTGGAAACCCCTTCTACTTGCAGCATCGCGCTCATGCTTTCTCCTCTCTCGCCTTGAGCGCAGGCAGTCTGGGTGGTCGAGGACTTTTCTCCGGCAGTATACCCGCCGGTGAGTAGCGCAGGATCACCACCAGTACGAGTCCTTCGATCATCAACTGGATGGCGGAGATCATGGGCGCCAATGCAGGTGTAAGTTGAATGAACTTCACAGCCTGCTGCGCGCCCAACAGGACGATCGCGCCGAGGATGGCGCCCTTGTTGTTGCCCGTCCCGCCGATGACGAGAGAAATCCAGGCCGCGAACGACACCGACATTCCGAAGATCGACGGCATGGCGATCGTCATGTACCAGGCATACATTGCCCCGGCAAGGCCGATCATGGCCGCGCCAAGTAGGAATGTCTGCATCTTGAAGCGGTAGACATTCTTGCCGGTGGATAGGGCGGCCGGCTCGTTGTCACGCATGGCGCGCAGGGTGCGCCCGAAGGGGGCGGCGCCCACGCGCTGAGCGATGAAGTAACAGATCACGACGATCACCACGATAAAGCCTGCCAGAAAAATCTGGTAGTTTTGGCCGGGAATCAAATCGCGCAGGGGTTGATGGATGTTGATGAAGCCGCGCGTGCCGTTGGTCAGCCAGGCCTCATTCGACAACAGCTTCTGGATCACTTCCGCGAAGGCAAAGGTCACGATAAGCAGGTAGTCACCCTCCACTCTAAGCGTGGGCAAGCCTATGATGAGAGCGAAGATGGTGGTCACAACCCCCGCTCCGAGGAATGCGACCCACCACGGCAGGCTCAAGCCGATAAGATATTTATCTTCCCCCACAGGTGGACCCACGGTCAGGATCGCGTACGTGTAAGCCCCCACTGCCAGGAAGCCGACGACCCCGAAGCTCATGAGCCCGGCGTAGCCATAGTGCAGGTTCACGGCCAGAGTGATCAGTGAGTAAATGCCGATTAAGGTGATGACGCCGGCTAGGAATAGTATAAAGTTTGACATCGCTCATGCCTCCTTGAAGATACCTTTGGGACGGAATAGGAGCACCACGATGATCAACACAAAAGCGATCACCTGGCTATACTGCGCGGGTATTACCATCACACTCAATTGTGTGGCGAGGCCGATGAAGAGCGCGGCCACCATCGCGCCGTATACGTTCCCCAAGCCGCCCAGGATAGCGACAATCATGATGAGCATGATGTTTTCCCAACCCATGTCAGGCGTCAGCCTGCCGATCAACCCAATCATAACCCCAGCCAGTCCGCCCAAGCCGGATGCGATCAGCCAGACGTAAATGCGCAGACGCGGGGTGTTGATGCCGCGGATGCGCGCCAGATCGAAATCGCTCGCCATCGCCCGGATCGCCTTGCCTGTCTCGGTCCGAGTCAGGAGCAAGTGCAAAAAGAGCGCGGCCAAAGCCGCGGCGACGACCATCGCAATCTGATCGGGAGCCGCCAGCGACAAGTCGCCAATCTTGAAGGCACGCATCGCGGGCACCCGGAACTGCTTTACTTGCGGTCCGAAGAGCAGCTCAATCAGGCCGTGGATGAAGTATGAGGCGCCGGTGGAGGCGATGGCGATAAGCAAAGGCGGCGATGTTCGTTTGAGCGGGATAAGCACTATGTAGGCCAGTGCGTAGCCAAACACAGCGGTAAATAGCACTGCCACTGCTGCAGCCGGGATAATATTCCAACCCAGGGTGGCGTTGAGAAAGTATGTGCAATAGGCACCGACGGCGAGCATCTGCCCGTGGGCAATATTGAGGAATCCTTCGATACGCCGGATCAATGAGAAGCCCACTGTCGCCAGCAGCAGAACACAGCCCATCAAGAGTCCAAATACAACGAATTGCATAATCTGCTACTCCTCTAACCGGTCTGAAATTTTACGCCATCCATACGGAGACTGGTTTCCGTACGAAGTGGCACTCATTCCCAACCCCCTCTCCTTAGCCGGAGAGGGGGTTGGAGTAATGACCCGCACATCTATCAAGCCTTATGTGGTGCAGGCGTAATAAATACCGGTAACCATGCTTGTCGGCGGCGTTTATTCGAGTTTGAAATTGTCCGCGGAATAGAACTTGAAGACCTTCCAGTGGTCGCCTTCCGTAATTAACATCGTATAAGGGGCAACCACGTTGTTATACTTATTGAACTGGAGCGGTCCGGAGACGCCCTGGTAGGCAATGGTTTTGCCCTCGCGCAACGCTTTTACACATTCCTCGTAGGATATACACTTGACTTCCCCGGTCGTGACCTTCTTCATGTTGGCATTGATTGCCTCGCCAGTCGCGGCTCCTCCTATTTCGATTGCCAGGGCCTCAAGGATGAAGGAGTCGTAGAGGTTGCTGGCCCAGGGTGCGACCGCCTGACCGGTCTTCTGCTTCCAGAGTTCCTCGTAGCGCTTGAAGGAGAGTGAGCCCACATCGTCGCCTGAGGTCTGGCCATACATGCCCTTCATGGTCTCCTCGCCTACCTGTGCCACGAACTCGCTGGCGGCGAGGTCGCTGCCGAGCAGCCACTGGCCGCCGTAGTTGCCCCGGTACCACTCCTTAAGGATGGTCGCCCCCGAATCCTGGCCGGCGGCCAGGAGCACGATTTCCGGCTTGGCGTCAAAGACCTTTTTCAGCTCAGCCTGGTAGGATGACTGGCCGGGGTTAAAGGCTACGTCTACGACGACTTTACCACCCATCTTCTCGTACTCTCGTTTCATCGTCACGGCATTACTTTGCGGCGACTCGCTATTCTCGTAGAGGTTGGCCGCGGTCTTGAAGCCCATATCCGTGAGGAATTTTGCGGAGCCAATTCCAGCGAAACTGTCTGACAACACCGTGCGAAAAACGTAGTCGCCACCTTCAGTGTCGAGCTTCACTGTTCCGCCGTAGTGCGTCAACACCGGCACCTTATTGGTGCGCGCAAAATCGAGCAACGCGGTGATACCGGTGGAATTAAGGCCGATCAGTGTGATCGCCCCATCGGTGAAAACGAGCTTTTTGGCGCCAGCCACTGCGCCCTCAGGGCTAGACCTATCGTCTTCAGACACTACCACGACCTTACAGCCTAGAGGGCCGCCAGCCGCGTTAATCTCTTCGGTAGCCATCTCCACCGCGGGCAATTGACCTTGCCCCAAATCCCCCAAGTCGCCAGTAAGCGAAAGCAACAGACCCATCTTGATTTCGCAACCAGCCGGCTGTGCGGCGGGTGCGTCGGTAGCGGCGGGTGCGCCGGTGTCAACGGGTGCACTGGTGGCAGCGGGCGCGCATGCTGCCAGCAAGCCCAATAAGCATACAATGCTTAGTATTCTACTGAATATTTGGTTAGTTCTCATGATCTCCTCCGGAATTTGTTAGTATTTGAAAGTGAATTTGATTTACATATTAACTGAAAGATGCAGTACACACTATTTATCTTATAGGCAAACCTCCTTTCTTAACCAGAGTCTGAGAACCACTTGCAAAAAAAAATTGTCTCTACATCAGACCCTGGAACGTGGCTTGTTCGGTTTCACCATCCATAAGGTTTGATTTTTCCAGGCAGACACAGAAATTATTTTGGAAATTAAATCCAGTCAGAAACGCCGTGTGATAAAAACACGCGGAATCAGGCCGCCTTTGGCAGCAAAAAATGCCGAAGCAAAGGCAGAGTTATTTAGTTGAAAATGGGAGGGGAAAACAACAGGGAAGAAAGTAGCCGGGGCGCAGCATGGTGGGCTGAGGTGAGTCTGATCAACAGGAAAAACAGCCCGGTGACAGAACAAAGCATGGGAATCAGGATGTCTCCCTCGGTAACAAGAGAATCCAATAAACCATCATTATCAATGTCTGAAAATGGAGTAAGCGTTGCGAGCAGGCAAATTACGAGGCAAACCATGATGAATAGCAGCAGGGTATTATTCTTCTTACACATGACTGACCTTATGTTGGAACAGTACAGCGATATGAAGGTCATCGACGCCGTAATAGTCTTTCTTACCTTTGCGGTGCGGCAGGGCCGATTCGGTCACGCCAACCAGTTCTGCCACACAGGCAACGGTATGCTCGTCAAGGATGAGAATTGAAGATGAGGTTGCCATAATGGATGTTATTTTCAATTATATATCACTAGCTAAAATTATTCCACCGTCTCATGTCACATTTTGCGTAGGATTTTGTCATAATTATTGAGAATTGTTTCCGAAACTTACACGTAAAGTGGATATACCTCGAGTAAAACAATGTACCAGCTCCATAAGAATTGGCTGGGATATTCACTCACCGGTACGATGACAGGTGTGATGTAGGGATACCGAACCGTAGTTGAGACTGCCACAAGAAAGCGCGGACGGTTAAACAAGTGATGTTTACGCATTGTATTAGCGTGAAAAATCCGCACAAAAGACCTATCTCCAAAAAAAAGAGACGAAAATCACATGACGTATGCAACAAAGTATGTGATAATTTCATTGTAAACACGAAAGTATAATTGATAAGTTCGTACGACAAATCCATCTTTCAGGAGAATACTATGGCAGAAAAAAAATACAAAATCGCCTGGTTGCCGGGTGATGGCATCGGGGTGGATGTACTCGATGCAACCAAAATTGTTCTGGACAAGCTCGGACTGAATGCCGAATATCCTCACGGAGATATCGGGTGGGAGTTCTGGTGCAAGGAAGGCGATGCGTTCCCGGCTCGCACCATTGATCTGTTGAAAAATGTTGATGCCGCCATGTTTGGCGCAATCACATCCAAACCGGTCAAGGCCGCCGAGCAGGAACTGGTGTCCGAACTGCAAGGCAAGGGACTGATCTACCGTTCGCCTATTGTGCGCATGCGCCAGATGTTCGACCTGTACATCTGCCTGCGTCCGTGCAAGGCTTATGCTGGCAACTCATTGAATTACAAAAACGACATTGACCTGGTGGTCTTCCGTGAGAACACTGAGGGATTGTATTCTGGGGTGGAATTCAATCCTGTTCCAGAGGAACTAGCGCTACTGCTGACCAAACTCTCCAAACCGTTTGCCGCCTTCAAAGATGTCCCACTCGACCAGTACGCCATTTCGACCAAGATCAATACCCGCAAAGGCTCGGATCGCATCATCCGCGCCGCCTTCGATTTTGCCCGCAAGCATAACCGCAAGAAGGTGACCGTCATCCACAAGGCCAACGTAGTGCGCGCCACCGAAGGTATGTTCCTCGACATCGCCAAGGATGTCCACAAGGACTTTCCCGAGATCGAGATGGATGATGCAAACGTGGACGCCATCTGCATGTGGCTGTTAAAGAATCCCAGGAACTACGATGTAATGGTGGCCACCAACATGTTCGGCGACATCATCTCCGACCTGGCTGCTCAGATGGTGGGCGGACTGGGCTTCGGTTGTTCAGGCAACATCGGCTTGAAACTGGGCGTCTTCGAACCCAGCCACGGTTCCGCTCCCAAGTATGCGGGCCAGTATAAGGTCAACCCCATCGCGACCATTCTTTCCGCCAAGATGATGCTCGACTGGCTGGGTGAGACCGAGAAGGGTGCCGCCGTTGAGAAGGCTGTCGCCGAGGTCGTCAAGGAAGGCAAAGTCCGCACCTATGATATGGGCGGGGCAAGCACAACCCTTGAAATGGGCGAGGCAATCGCGAAGAAGTTGTAAGCGATTTGATGTCATTGCGAGCGAGCGCAGCAAGCGAAGCAATCCCCTGTTTTCAACCAAGTTTACGGCTAACAACAGCCAGGAGATTGCTTCAGGCGGAAGAACGCCGCCTTCGCAATGACATTTATTACGGTAGAGTAAATTCCTATGGATAAAATTTACATCCACGAAGTTGGGCCGCGTGACGGCTTGCAGGTTGAAAAGACCACTGTGCCGCTGGAAGAGAAAGTCCGCTGGATCGAGGGGCTATTCACGTCGGGCATTGACATCATCCAGCTCGGTTCGTTTGTTAACCCGGAGAAAGTGCCGCAGATGGCGGATACCGACGCGCTGTTCAAGCATTTCTCTGAGAGCGGGAAAAAGCCGAAAAACGTGACCCTCTCCGGGCTTGTCCTGAACGAAAAAGGACTGGAACGCGGCTTAGCCTGTGGTGTTGAGATGTTCTGCATGGGCGTCTCGGCTAGTGAAACCCACAGTCAAAAGAATACCGGCATGACTCCCGCCGAGGCTCAGGCGCGCATCATCCCAATGGCAAAGCAATCCCTGGCCGCCGGAAAAAAGGTGCAGGCCTCGGTGCAGTCGGCTTTTGGCTGTGGTTTTGAAGGGCCAGTTGCCAAAGAGAAAGTGCTATCGATCGTTAAGGCGTATTTGGATGCCGGTATAAAAAATATTAGTCTGGCCGATACAGCCGGCCACGCCCAGCCGATGCAGGTGGAAGAACTCTATACAGCCATTCACCAGTTGGATGCGTCGGTCGAAATGGCCTGTCATTTTCACAACACCTACGGACTTGGCCTGGCCAATTGTTATGCCGCGCTAAAGTGTGGCGTGACCTATTTCGAGTCCGCCTTTGGCGGACTGGGCGGCTGTCCGTTTACCAAGCTCCCGGCTGGCAACGTCAGCACCGAGGATTGGGTACACTCTCTCCAGCGCATGGGGCTTCGTCGCGATATCAGCCTCGAGCAGTTACTCGTTGTGGCACGCCAGGTGAATACTTACTTCAACCGTGAACTACCGGGCTTCATCTTGAAATCTGGTTCGATTGTAGATTTCAAAGGCAAGGCTGCATAATTTATAAATGTCATTGCGAGACGCTGGTGTTCTTCCAGCGGCGAAGCAATCCCCAAAGGGGACGCTGTCTCCTGTTTTGATAAGGAGATTGCTTCGCACATCGTCCCGATGTCCTTCGGGAAATTGCGCTCGCTGCGCTCGCAATGACATGGAAAGTGAAAGGAATGGTTGTATGAAATTACTTGAAGGAATCCGTGTGCTGGACATGACCAATGTCCTCTCCGGGCCGTTCGCTACCCTGCATCTCTCGCTGTTGGGTGCAGAAGTCATCAAGATCGAAAACCCCGATGGCGGTGACCTGGCCCGCAGGCTGGGCAATGTACCCAAACTCAACAAGGAGTTGATGGGCACAAGTTTCCTGGCCCAAAACGCCAATAAAAAATCCCTCACCCTCAATCTCAAGACCGATGAGGGAAAGGAGATCTTCCGCAAGCTGGTTAAAACCGTTGATGTATTGGTTGAAAATTTTCGTCCGGCTGTGATGTCACGTTTGGGATTTTCATACGAAGAATTGTGCAAGATAAACCCCAAACTCATCTACTGCGCCATCTCCGGCTTCGGCCAGACTGGGCCAGACGCCCTCAAACCGGCTTATGACCAGATCATCCAGGGACTTTCTGGCGTGATGGCTGTCAACGGCGACGAACGGCTCAACCCGTTACGCGCCGGTTTCCCGGTCTGCGATACGGTCGGCGGGATGAATGCGGCGTTTGCCATCATGGCGGCGTTATATTACCGCGAGCGCACCGGCGAGGGTCAGTTCATTGACATTGCCCTGCTCGATTCGATCATGCCGCTGATGGGTTGGGTAGCCGCCAACCTGTTAATCGGCGGACAGCAGCCTGTCCTGCTGGGCAACGACAATTTCACTGCCGCGCCTTCAGGCATGTTCAAGACGAAAGACGGCTACATCAACATCGCCGCCAACCAGCAGGAGCAATGGGAAAATCTCGCGGACGAATTGGGAGTCCCCGAGCTGAAGGCGAACCCCCGTTTCCAGGAGCGCGACACCCGCAAGGCCAACCGCTTCCTCCTGACCCCGTTGCTGGAAGCCAAACTGACGCAGGAAACCACCGCCCATTGGGTGGATGTGCTCAACGCCAAGGGTATTCCCTCCGGCGATGTGCTCAGCCTGGAGGCTGCCCTGACTTCAGAACAGGCCAAACACCGTCACGTTATCGAGGAAGTCGAGACACCGGGCGTTGGTAAGATCAAAATCATCAATATGACGGCCAAATTCTCCCAGACCCCGGCAGAGATCACCAGTCCACCACCACGCCTTTCGGAGCATACGGCTGAGATCCTCAGCGGGTTAGGTTACACGGCTGATGAGATGAAGGCGTTGAAAGAGAAGCAAGTAATCTAGCTGTCATTGCGAGTCTTCGAGAAGCAGTCTCAGGTGACCTGCAAAATGATTGATACAGGAGATTGCTCCGCTCGCTGCGCTCGCTCGCAATGACAAAAAGGAGTAAATGATATGAGCATGACAATGGTTGAAAAAATCCTGGCACAGGCTACCGGCCAGGCCGCCGTCAAGGCGGGAGATGTGGTCGAGCCGAAAGTTGACCTGGCCATGTCGCATGAGAACGGGGCGCTGGTGCTGAACCAATTCCTCGAAATCTACAAGGATACCGGCCTAGAAGCCAATATCTGGGATCCCTCCAGGGTTGCCATTATATTTGATCATCGCGTGCCGGCCGAGAGTTCCAAGACCGCCACCAATCAAAAGAAGGTGCGCGACTTCGTCGGGATGCAGGGTATCACCAAGTTCCATGATATCCGCGGTGACGAAGGTGGAATCTGCCACCAGATCCTGCCTGAGAACGGCTACGTCCGCCCCGGCTGTGTGGTTGTCGGTACCGACAGTCACACTACCAGCCACGGCGCGTTGGGCGCGTTCTCGTTCGGCATCGGCGCGACCGAGATGGCCTCGGTCTGGGCACTTGGCAAAGTACTGAACGTGGAGGTGCCCGGCACGATCAAGGTGGTTGTCAGGGGCAAGTTCCCCAAGAACGTACTGCCCAAGGATTTGATCCTGTACCTGATTGGCAAAATTTCCGCCGAAGGGGCCAACTTCAAGGTTATTGAGTTCCACGGCCCGGCCATCAAGAGTATGTCCACTTCCGGTCGTCTGACCATTTGTAATATGGCAGTGGAAGCTGGCGCTACCTCTGGCATCGTCCCACCGGATGAGGAGACTCTGCGCTACCTCAAGGAAGAAGCAGGCATCAAGGGCAAGGTGCCAGCTTTCGGTCCGGATGAAGATGCGGTTTACGATCAAGTAGTCGAGATCGACGCGTCGGTGCTGGAGCCGCAAATCGCCTGTCCGCATACTGTGGATAATGTCAAGCCGGTGGGCGAGGTGGCCGGTAAGGCTGTCCAGCAGATCGTCATTGGTTCGTGCACCAATGGCCGCCTGGACGATATCGAGATTGCGGCCAAGATTTTGAAGGGCAAGAAGGTCGCCAAAGGTGTGCGTATGCTGGTCTTCCCGGCTTCGTCACGCATCTATAGCGAAGCCATGAAGCAGGGATTCCTATCCACGCTGATGGAAGCGGGCGCGGTGGTGATGAACTCTGGCTGTGGGCCGTGCCTGGGCGTGCATCAGGGTGCGCTGGCCGATGGCGATGTGGCACTGGCTACCACCAACCGCAACTTCAAGGGCCGCATGGGCAATCCCAATTCGGATGTTTACCTGTGCTCCCCGGCTGTGGCCGCCGCCAGCGCATTAACCGGCGTTATTACCGATCCACGAAAAGGAGGCAAGAATGTCTAAAGTAGTCCTCAAACTTGCTGACGATGTCTCGACCGATATCATCTACCCTGGCCGGTTCATGGCCACCGTCCTGCCGACCGAGACGCCGCAGTACGCCTTTGCCGACATCACCGAGTTCAATAACAAACTGAAGAAAAAGGAAATCCCGGCTGGTAGTGTCATCGTGGCGGGGAAAAACTTCGGCTGTGGTTCGTCACGTGAACAAGCCGCATCCTGCCTAAAAGGCCCGGAGCTGATCGTCGTGGCGAAGCACTTCGCCCGCATCTTTCTGCAGAATTCCATCAACCTGGGCTTGAACACGATCATCTGCCCGGACTTCGAAGCGGACGAAGGCGACGAGATCGAGATCAGGGCTGACAAGGTAATCAACTTGACGCGTGAGCAGAGTTACAATATTGTGCCGCTGCCCAAGGCGCGCCAGGCGATCATTGACGCCGGTGGGTTGATTCCATTTACACGCCAGCTGTTGATACAGATGAAGAAATAGATTTATTGATAAAAAGACGACCCGAACAGGGTCGTCTTTTTATTCGGTTTTGCAAACACTATTGCATGGTTGTCAACGGATTGGCTCAGCGGCAGCGGTAGATTGTGTTAGCTACCCGTGAATGCTGTGTTATGTGTTCTTGCTTTCTGGCGCATTTATATTTGACCTACTGCAAATGGCTGTCTTTATTGTGTCAAGACTGTCCTTGCGTAATTTCTTATATTGCGTGTCAAATCGCCAACCCGTTGGGAAAGTCAAGAAAACGGGAATGTGTCTATCAATGTCTTTAATCTGGCTCTGAATCAGTTCCCCTTCTTTAAGGCGTTCTATGTAACATTCAATTTGGTCTTTCGACACAAGATTGAATATCCCTTTGTTGAACGTGACCACTGCCTCAACAGATTCCTTTTTAATTGTCTTCCTAAATTCAACCTTTGCTTTCGGTTCAATAACCTGCCTGAAATACTCCTTTCCAAATATTTTTCTGATATCTTCTGGGAAATTGGTTGGAAAAGCATAGTAGCAATAAAAGATAAATTCGAAAGGTCCCTGGTAACTTGCCTTGAGACAAATTTCCACAAGTTGTTTTGGATTACGATCTTCTTTTGGGATAGGTAGCCAACCCGCAGATTCCATTACAGGCCAGAAAAGGTTCTCCTGCCCTTTGGTATTTTGTGAAAGGAACATGCCTTGAAGAACAGAGTATGGATGAGGGTTTGAGAACAGAAGCATGACTCGAGGTCTATTTATGGGAGAAGTGGGAATCAGTCTCTCCGTGGAAAAAGTAACACTTCTATCTTTGAACGTTATTAGATCTGGATATTTAAGATATTTGCCCAATGCTTGATTTGCATTTTCCTTAATGCTTTCATATGCTTCTTTCAATTGATAAGTTCTCTGGAAATTTATGCTAGGCAATTGAGCCTTCCTTGTTTATGACACGTTGGTCTCAAGATTGAACACATAACGGTTTGCATCCGCGAAACGCCCTGTGGGTAGCGGACAGCGGCGCGGGCGTGGATTCTGTTTGGGAGCAGAAAAAATTTGGAAAGTGATTTTATGCCGCAATTGGGCGTGGTCTTACTTCACGGTCAAGACGGTTTCCAAGTATGTCCGATGTAATATCCAAATCATATTCTGCTTGTAGACCGAGCCAGAACTGCGGCGAAACGCTAAAATAACGCGCTAAACGCAATGCGGTATCGGCTGTAACACTGCGAACCCCAAGTACGATTTCATTTATGCGCCGCGCATCTACACCAATATCAATAGCAAGCCGATTTTGACTTAAATTCATCGGCTTCAAAAACTCTTCAAACAAAACTTCACCGGGGTGAATAGGATTTAATTTTTCAGACATTCTTACCTACCTTTTAATGATAATCGGCTATTTCAACATCGTAGGCGTTGTTGTCTTCCCATCGAAAACAAACACGCCATTGGTCGTTTATACGAATACTCCATTGTCCTGCTCTATTGCCGCTCAGTTTTTCTAACCGATTGGCGGGTGGCGCTCTCAAATCATTAATAGTGACTGCATTATTTATCATGCGTAACTTACGCAAAGCGACTTGCTGAATATCGGACGGCAATTTTCTCGAGCGGTGACGCTGATAGATTTTTTGAGTCTCGTCATTGTTGAAGGTTTTTATCACGGCTTTATTGTATAGCGCGACGCGCTAAATGTCAAACGCCTACCCTTTCTTTTCACGACTATATTTTGCAAGACAGCCGCCGAATGGTTTGCGTCCGCGAAGCGCCCTGTGCGTCGCGCCGCTGGGACTGAACGACCGCAACGTCACACAGGGCGCATGTCCGATCAAAGTATTGGAATACATGGCGGGGACGTCCGTTGCTGGCATCCAACATGCCCATCGTACGCGAGTTGGTGCGTGAAGATGTGGACGTGTTGTTGTTTTCACCGAACGACCCCGATGATCTGGCGCGTCAAACCCCGGCTTTGCTGAATAATTTTGAGTTATCAAAGCGACTGGCTGAATCCGCTTCCGAGCGCGCGCTGACAAAATTTACGTGGCACGAGTCGCAGAAAAAACTGGGGAAAGTTTATGAGAAGTTGCTGGCTTAATTAAGTTTTTCGCACTGTGCGCGATGATTTTAAACCCCCCTCTCAATTGACTGCATTACGCTGAATAACCTGCAGATACCACTTCGCGCTCGATTTGAATGTGCGTTTCTGAGTGGCGTAATCCACATGGATCAAGCCAAAGCGCCTGGAATACCCAAATCCCCATTCAAAATTATCCATGAGCGACCAGGCGAAGTAACCTTTCACAGGGATGCCAGCCTCAATTGCCCGATGAACTTGCTCCAAATGGCGTTTGACATAAGACAGGCGCGCTGGGTCATTCACTTCGCCGTCAGCATCGGCCTGATCATTGAAAGCCGCGCCGTTTTCCGTGATGTAAATCGCGGGGAAGTCATAATCAAAATACAGGCGACCCAATATTTTATAGAGTCCTTCGGGATAAACTTCCCAGTCCATTTCAGTAATTTCATTGCCACGAAAAACTGTACGGGGGGTGTTCTCCAATTCGCTTATTTTGTCAGAGCGGATGATGTTGCGTGTGTAATAGTTGACGCCTATAAAGTCAACTGGCGTGGAAATTACATTGAAATCGCCCGCTTGCACAAAAGCCATTTCATCACCGAACGAATTTGCCATATCCTGAGGGTAGCTGCGTCCAACCAGCGGGTCAAGAAACCAGCGATTGTTATAACCGTCGTCCAATACAGTCGCGTCCCGGTCGGCAACGCTGGGAGAGGCTGGTTCCTTGGGAGTCAAATTCAACGTAATGCCCACATTCGCTTCGGGACAATTGCGGCGAATAACGGGAACAGCCAATCCGTGCGAGAGAAGCAAATGATGGGATGCCGCCAGCGCTTCATGTAAATCCATGTGACCCGGCGCATGACGCCCATCACGATACCCGACAAACGCGCTGACCCAGGGTTCGTTCAACGTTGTCCAGTTTTTGACCCTATCGCCCAACGAGCGGCTGACAATATCAGCATATTCAACAAAGGCATCAACAACTTTCCTTGATGGCCAACCGCCTTCGTCCTGCAATTTTTGCGGGAGGTCCCAGTGATACAGGGTGATATAGGGTTCGATGCTCAACTTAAGCAACCTGTCCACCAACTTATTGTAAAAATCAAGCCCAGCCTGATTTACTTCTCCACGTCCACTCGGCAGTACGCGCGGCCATGCAATCGAAAATCTGTACGCATTCAGCCCAAGTTCTTTTAGCAAATCAAGGTCTTCCTCCCAGCGATGATAATGATCGCAAGCCGCATCACCTGTATCCCCATCCTGTACATTTCCCGGCGTATGACTGAAACGGTCCCAAATACTTTCGCCTTTGCCGTCCTCGTTCCACGCGCCTTCAATTTGATAGGACGCGGTCGCGGCTCCCCATACAAAACCTTGCGGGAATTGAAATATCTTTTTGTCCATTGCTTTCTCCGTTATTAAATTATCGTAACGCGCACATGAACTTCTTTTATATTTTCAGCAGGCAATGGGATGATGTTCCCATTAATGGATTTCCCATCCACTTCAAGCCTGACCTCGTTGCCCGCGCCTTTTCTCTCGACTTGAATCACGTATCGGACCTCCCGATAACTACGCGTTGCCTCAAAGTTTTTCCACGCTGACGGGATGACCGGCGCAACCTGCAAGCCGTCATAGGTCGGGCGGATCCCGAGAATCCACTGCGTGATGGCGGCATAATTCCACGCGGCCGTGCCAGTCAGCCATGAGTTCTTGGCTTCGCCATGAGTTGCCGCATCCCTGCCTGCGATCATCTGTGCGTAGACATACGGCTCGCAACGATGCAGGTCGCCGATCTCTTCGCGTGCGGATGGATTAATGCGCGAATAATAATCATGCGCCATATCCCCGCGCCCAATCTTCGCCTCCGCGATCATGATCCACGGGTTGGTGTGACAGAAAATCCCTGCATTCTCTTTATAACCAGGCGGGTAGGATGAGATTTCACCGAGATGCAAATAATATTTACTGAAAGCAGGCTGTTGCAACACAATTCCATGCGGCGTGGCAAGATGTTCCGCAACAGAGTCGAGGGATTTTTCCGCGCGTCCATCTTCAATGCCAAGGTCAGCCATTACGCAAATTCCCTGAGGCTCGATGAATATCTTCCCTTCATCATTTTCTTTCGAACCAAGTACATGACTGAAATCATCATACGCGCGGCGGAACCAATCACCGTCCCAGCCGTGTTGCCAAATAATGTTTTCCATTTCAGCAGCCGCATTTGCGTAAAAAATTGAAGGTTGAAGGTTAAAGGTTGAACCTGTAACCTCCAACTTGTAACTTTCAACCAATTCCGCCATCTCCTTCGCCGCCAACACAAATAGCCCAGCGATGAAAACACTCTCCGCCACCTTTCCATCCTTGTTCGTTGTGGTTTGGAAGGATTGCCCAGGCGTATCTGAAAAACAATTCAAGTTGAGACAGTCATTCCAATCCGCGCGGCCGATCAAGGGCAGGTTGTGGGGTCCAAGCCGGTCCAGTGTGTATTGCAACGAGCGTTGTAAATGACCATAAAGCGCTTCTTCGGAGCCAGGCTGATTGTCGTAAGGCACTTGCTCATCAAGGATACTCCAATCGCCGGTCTCTTTGATATAAGCCGTCACAGCCAGTATCAACCACAACGGGTCATCGTTAAAGCCTGAGCCAACGTCATTATTGCCGCGTTTGGTCAGTGGTTGGTATTGATGATAAGCGCCGCCTGTTTCAAGTTGTGTGGCGGCGAGGTCCAAAATCCGCTCACGCGCCCGTTCTGGAATCAGATGAACAAAGCCAAGCAAATCTTGATTCGAGTCGCGGAAGCCCATGCCGCGCCCGATTCCGCTTTCAAAATAGGAAGCCGAGCGCGACATATTGAACGTAATCATGGTTTGATACGCGTTCCAAATATTGACCATGCGATTTGTATGGATGTCAGGCGTGGAGACCTGAAACTTATTCAACAACCCCAACCAATAAACGCGCAATGCCTGAAAAGCATTTTCAACTTCGTCCATATTCAAATAGCGGGAAATGATTGGCAGCACGGTGCGTTTGTTGATGGTCTGCGAATCAGGCGGATCGAATTTCGCATCCTTCGGATTCTCGTGATAGCCAAGAATGAAAACGATCTTCTTCTGCTCGCCTGCTTCCAATTGGATTCTGATATGATGCGACCCAATCGGCTGCCAGCCGTGCGCGACTGAATCAGACGATTGGCCTGTTTCAACAACCCGAGGCGAATCCCAGCCTCGATAGGAGCCAAGAAAAGATTCGCGCTGCGTATCAAAACCTTCTATTTTTTCAGAGCAGGCGAAATAAGCAAAGTGGTCGCGTCGTTCGCGATATTCAGTCTTATGATAAATCACACCATCAACGACCTCAACCTGTCCAATGGAGTAGTTACGCTGGAAATTTGCAGCGTCATCCATCGCGTCCCACAGGTTAAATTCAATTGCGGAGAAAATAGAAATATCGGCAGGTTTATTCCTGTGATTGGTGAGTGTTAATTCCCATATCTCAAGGTTTTCACCCAGCGGAACAAAATAACGGGTTTGCGATTCGATATCCGCAAATATTGAATTGATAATGGTGTAACCCATGCCGTGACGACATTCGTAGGAATCCAATGGGCGGCGAGTCGGCATCCATGACGGCGACCAGAAAAGACTCGCGTCATTGTCACGCAGGTAAATATATCGCCCGCCAGAATCCAGTGGCGCGTTGTTGTAACGATAGCGGGTCAAACGTCGCAAACGCGCATCTTTGTAAAACGAATATCCGCCCGCCGTGTTGGAGATTAGCCCAAAATAGGATTCACTGCCGAGATAGTTTATCCACGGCAACGGGGTATCGGGACGTTCAATCACATACTCCCGATTTGAATCATCAAAATGACCATAACGCATAATGCCTCAATGTAAGTAAAAAAATTGGTTATGTCATTGCCCCCGAAGTACGGGGGTTGCGAGACGCCGCTCTTGCTCTTCGGCGGCGAAGAAATCTCCACGAAATTTACGGGGATTGCTTCGGTGGTCTCGATACGGTGGACGAACGCCGCCTATTTGACCAACACGCCCTCGCAATGACAAGATTTTTAGAGCGTCCCCAACTTTGTAAAACTTGATTTCAGCATTGGATATAACTCCTGATAGAGCAGATACATCTTGCGATACACCTTCATTTGATTTTCATCAGGCAGGGTTTGCCCCGTAAGTTTCACAGTTTCTTTGCACGCTGTTGGGACATCTGCCCACGTACCCGTGCCAACACCAGCCAGCAATGCTGCGCCGAAAGCCGCGCCTTCAGATGTATTGACCGTTACCAATTCCGCTTCCAAAGCAGACGCGAGAATTTGCCGCCACAATGCGCCTTTCGTCCCGCCGCCCGACGCGCGGACTTGCGTGACCTTTACCAAGCCTTGCCCTGAGCCCGTCGAAGAGCCCGTATTTTGAATCAATGTAAAACTGTCTTTCAAACCAAACGCAACGCCTTCAAGTACAGCACGCGTCATGTGAGCGCGGCTGTGACGAAGAGTCAATCCAATGAACGCGCCGCGCGCAAGCGGATCAGGATAAGGCGTGCGCTCACCGCTTAGGTATGGAAGGAACAACAAGCCTTCGCACCCCGCGGGCGCGAACTCGGCTTCCTTCACCAGGTCATCAAAACTCATATCGGGCGCAAGCGAATCACGATACCATTGCAAACTCCCCGCTGCAGAAAGCATCACGCCCATGAAGTGCCACATACCAGGCACGGCATGACAAAACGCATGAAGCCTGCCTTCGGGTTCAATTAATGCGGAAGGAGTTGTTACAAAAATCACACCGCTTGTGCCAACGGTCAATCCAACGATTCCAGATTCGACCGCGCCCACGCCAACAGCCTGCGCGGCTTGGTCGCCTCCGCCTGCCGCGACGGGCGTACCAACTTTCAGTCCAGTGATCGAAGCGGCTTCTTCAGTTATAAAGCCAGTGAATTCTGTTCCTTCAAACGTACGCGGCATCCATGCGCGCGGAATATCAAGCGCGGATAAAATTTCATCCGACCAATCACGCAACTTCAAATCAAACAACACCGTGCCTGCGCCATCGGCTTTATCCATCGCGTACTCGCCCGTCAATTTAAAACGGATGTAATCCTTTGGCAGTAAAACATGTTTTGCCTTCGCAAACACATCGGGGTCGTTTTCTTTTACCCACAAAATTTTCGGTGCGGTGAATCCCGTCAACGCGACATTACCTGTGACCTGAATAAATTTTTCTTTTCCAATTCGTTGATGGATTTCATCGCATTGACTTTGCGTACGCTGGTCATTCCACAGAATGGCGGGACGAAGGACATTCCCCGTTTCATCGAGCAGGATCAGCCCGTGCATTTGACCCGTCAAACCGACTGCGGCGATTCTTTCCCCGCCGATACCTGCTTTTTCCAAAACAGACTTGATACTCGCCGATACCGCATCCCACCACTCGAGCGGATTCTGCTCCGACCAAAGCGGCTTCGGAGTTTGGAGCGTGTGCGGCGCAGACGCGACCGCGATCACTTCGCCCTGCGAGTCGATCAACAATGCCTTGCTGGATGTGGTGGATGTGTCAATGCCGAGAAAATAATCCATGTTCATTACTCCAGGTTTAATTTTTCAACAAGCGACTGCGCGTCTTTTTCATCGCGCGGGCGGTTAACATTTTTATACAATTCCCATGTCTCTACGTGCGCGACAGACGCTTGCGGCACAATTGTCGTAATCGGCGCGAGCGTTTCCAACTCAAGGAATTTGTCATTGCAGTAACATTCGCTTGAACTGCCAAAGTCATAATAAGCGGACTGCGCTTCGTATTTGGCACGCTTCACGAACAACGTATTATCCAGCCAGTAAGCCAGCCAGCCGCGCGGGTTGGAGAAACCGACTTTGAAAGGCGACTTCATATCGGCATTTACCAAAATATAATTTTTCCCAAAAATCACATTTGGATCGGCGGGATTTGTATATGCCCACATCGCCAGCGAACGATTTGGAAGTACGCCCGTGTCTGAGCGCGTCTGCGGCAATATCGCGACCCCCGCAGTTTTGAGTTGGGTGATCGCCCAGGGAGCGCAGGTCACATCCCACAGACCATGATTGGTCAAGCGGTGGGTAATGACGACCCGCGGCGCATCGCCTTGCAAACAAATTTCAATGGATTTCTGCAAACCCGTTTTGACTTCGACATCCTGTGTTACCAAACACCCATTTTCCGTGGGAACAATTTCAACTGGAGAATCATCAGGCAAATACGTGCGACTGAGTTCTTCAGGCGCATGCCACAAACGATGTCCGCCATAGAAATGGAATGTCCCACTGCCGGGGCATTCCGCGACAAAGCTGGGTAATTCAGCCAGCAAATTTTTGCCGTCAGCAAAACCCAGGGACAGAATGCGCGGACCTATCGAGCGTGAAAGCGCTAATTTTATTATTCCATTTTCCAACAAGACACATTCGTGTCCCATGAAATTAACAGTTTCCATTTAATATAAACTCCAAATTTATTTGACCGTCACAGGACAAACAAACACGCGATCCTTGATGAGGGCTGTGGTTTTTATTTCAAATTCGCCGCGCAGACGAATATCATCCGATGAACTGCCGAGCATGATTTGAATTTTGCCCGCTTCAACAGTCAAGTTTAGATATTCGTTATAAAACGCAAGTTGATTAACGGGCAGGTGAAATGTAATTGTCCGTTTCTCACTCGGATTCAATGTGATGCGCTGGTATCCCTTTAATTCTTTGGTCGGGCGCGGAAGGGAGGCGTATTCATCACGAATATAAAGTTGAATCACTTCGTCGCCTGCAACGTTGCCCGCGTTTTTGACTTTGAGCGAAACATCCACGCTCTCGCCTCTTTTTGCCTGCTTCTGATTAATGAGCAGGTCGCTGTATTCAAACTTTGCGTAACTTAATCCATGCCCAAACGAATACAACGGGATAACTTTTTCGGACACGTAATCCACGTACCAATTGGATTTCATGCCTGAAGGTTTGGCGTTATAGAAGATCGGAACCTGTCCCACTGAACGCGGGAATGAGATCGGTAATTTTCCACCTGGATTTTTATCGCCAAACAAAATATCGGCAATGGCGTTCCCGCCTTCTTCACCGGGAAGCCACGCTTCGAGAATTGCGTTTGCTTTTTCAGCCAATTCGGGAATCGCAAAAGGTCGTCCATTCACCAGCACAACTACGACAGGTTTTCCAGCGGCAATGATCGCGCGCGCCAACTCCTCCTGAACGCCGGGGAGTTTCAAGTCTGCGCTGTCGCGGGTTTCACCAGTGGTACAGGAAGGCACGAGACCCGAATGATCTCCAAGCACAAGCACAACCGCGTCCGCTTGTTTTGCCGCATTAACTGCTTCTTCAAAACCGGATGTGTCGCCGCTTAAGTTTTCGCAGCCTTTGGCATACACTATTTTTGTATCTAATGATACAGATGACTTGGTCCCTTCAAGTATGGTAATTATCCTGACATCATGTTGTTTTATTTTCTCAAAGTCAATATCAACAAAGTTGGAATTTGCTGGAGCCTGTAGTTGCAGTAATTGAAGAACGGCGGCGTAAGAGTAATCGCCAAGTTGATTTCTGCCGCTATCTGCATTGGGACCAATGACAGCCAGAGTCTTAATGTTTTTATTCAATGGCAGCAAGCCGTCATTTTTTAACAAGACCATGCTTTGGGTCGCGATCTCGCGCACAAGGCCGCGGTTTTCTGGGGTTTCAAAAACTTCTAGCACACGTCGCTCGTCCACGTAGGGATTTTCAAACAAGCCGAGTTCGATCTTTTTACAAAGATGACGGCTCACGGAGAGATCAACTGTTTCGAGGCTTAGGTCACCCACTTCGAGGGCTGAGCGAAGCGCGTCTCCGTAGCAAGCAATCGTCGGAAGTTCGACATCAATCCCGGCGGTGAGGGCAAGTCGCGCAGCGGTTGATTTATCCTCAGCGGCATTGTGAAAGGTGTGGATCATCAACACGGCTTCATAATCCGAGACGACGATCCCATCGAAACCGAGTTCGTCGCGCAGAAGGTCAGTCAAAATTTGACGAGAAGCGGCAACCACTTCGCCGTCCAATTCGGGATATGAATTCATAATGGAAGCAAGTTTTGCGTCACGAATGGCGGCTTCAAACGGCGCGAGATAAATATCATAAACATCGTGCCATCCCATGTGAACGGGTCCGCAATTGAGCCCGCCTTGACTGAGACTATGCCCAACAAAATGTTTGCCAGTCGCCATGATGCCGTCTTTAAGATTCTCGCCTTGCAAACCTTTGATGTATGAAACGCCGAAATGACTGACGAGCATGGGATCTTCGCCAAATGTTTCTTCAACACGTCCCCAACGCGAATCACGCGAGACATCCAACACCGGCGCAAGTCCCTGATGCGCGCCAATCGCGCGCAGCTGTTTGCGGATTGCGGTGGTCATGCGTTCAGCAAGTTCAGGTTGGAAGGTGCTGGCAAGCCCAAGCATTTGCGGGAACATTGTACCGCCCAGGATCATCGCACCCGAACAACATTCTTCGTGAACGATCGCTGGGATTCCCAAACGGGTATTTTCGATCAGGAATTTTTGTAATCGGTTCGCGGCTTTCGCGGCGCTGACTGGATCAAGCGTGGATGCACCCGCGATGCGGGTGATCTGTCCGAGTCCATGTTTGAATTTTTCTTCAATTTTTTTCTGATCCAGTTCGCCTTGTGTTTGTAATTCATACATCCAAAGAGAACCCAGCTGGGCGAGCTTTTCATCCAGGGTCATTTTTTTGAGTAAAAGTTTTACACGCTGTTTGTTGTTCACAATGAGGCTCTCATTCGCTGAAATTTTAATTATCTGACGCCAAGAAGAATGTCAACGGTCAATTGATCGAGATGTTCGTATTTCAATCCGCGTTTGGCAATTGTCGCGCGATCAAAAGACTGCGCTTTGAGTGCGGTGGCTTTTTGGGAGTCGTATTTTCCAAAATATTGATTCATCGAACTGTCATCTGCGTTGATCTCGGCGAGCAAAGATTGCACTTCCTTGTCCGCGTTGAATTGCGCGGCTTTTTCTTTCAAGACCATATAAGTTCGCATACATCCGCGTGCAAAATCCTTTACGCCATCGAAATCCTCGGTGCGATATGCATGCGCGTCAAAGTGGCGTGAACCATTGTATTTCACATCTTCAAGGAATTTGACAAGATAGAACGCGGCTTTGATGTCACGCGAGCCAAAGCGCAGGTCTTGATCATAACGTCCGGGATATTGATCGTTCAAGTCGATGTGAAAGAGTTTGCCCGCTTCCCACGCCTGCGCGACACCGTGCATAAAGTTGATTCCCGCCATGTGTTCGTGCGCCACTTCGGGATTGACTCCCACCATTTCGGGATGGTCGAGTGTGGTGATGAAAGCCAGCATGTGACCGGTGGTCGGGTTATAGATGTCACCGCGCGGTTCGTTGGGCTTGGCTTCCAATGCAAACTTCAAGTCGTACTTTTTGTCGAGAGTGTATTCACAGAAAAAGTTCATCGCTTCGCGTGAACGTTTGATGGATTCCACCGCGCTTTTGCTTGAATCCGTTTCAGTGCCTTCGCGCCCGCCCCAAAAGACATAGGTCTTTGCGCCAAATTCAATGCCGAGATCAATGGCGTTCATGGTTTTCTGCAAAGCATACGCGCGCACTTTTGGATCGTTGGAAGTGAACGCGCCATCTTTGAAGATCGGGTCACTGAACAGATTTGTGGTCGCCATTGGAACGACGAGGCCGGTATCAGCCAGCGCTTTGCGGAAGTCCTTTTTGATCGCGTCGGCTTCGGCGGGTGTCGCGTCAATCGGGATCAGGTCATTATCGTGGAAGTTGACTCCATACGCGCCGACTTCTCCCAGCAGGCGTACCAACTCAGCGGGAGATTTGTGATCGCGGGTTGCTGATCCAAATGGATCTGCTCCGCGATTGCCTACAGTCCATAATCCAAAAGTGAATTTGTTTTCGGGTTTGGGGGTAGAGTTGGACATGAATATGCTCCTAATATCTTGTGAGGTTGCACATGATGAATGAGCACCTCTCCTTGCCTCACCTCTCAGAGAGAGGTGAGGGGTACAAAAGGAGAGGATGGGAGAAAAAACTATTTTGGAAAAGCAGGTGTAAAGAAAAATGATTCGGCGCGCAATCGTTTTAGTTATTCTTTTACTGCGCCCAAGGCAATGCCGCTGATAATGTAGCGGGAAAAAATAGCATACATTATAAGGATCGGTATGATGGTCAATGCAAGACCTAAATAGATCGCGCCGTATTCAGTTCGATAGACATCTCCGCGCAGTGTTTGCACCAGCATCGGCAGGGTGTATTTTTCGATGGATGAAATTAGAATGAAGGGGGTGAAAAAATTATTCCAGGATGCAACAAATGCAAAAATGCCCATGGTGACAGCTCCCGGAACTGCAAGAGGCAGCATAATTGTATGAAAGATACCTAACTCACTGGCGCCATCGATCCTGCCGGCGTCAATTAAATCGTGGATCACCATTGCTTCAAGATATTGTTTGCCAAAGAAAACCGAACCAGCGTTCGCGATCAAAGGCAGAATCAGGGATGCATAATTATCCGTAAGTCCCAATTTTGACATGTATTGATAGAAACCAATGATGGAAAGCTGCATGGGGATCATGACCAATACAATGATAAAGTTGGAAAACAGTTTTTTGCCTTTGAACTCATAAACCACCACGCCGTAGGCTGTCAATAAAGAAAAGTAAACTGTAATCGCGGTTGATGTGACTGCGAGGAACAGGCTATTTGCGAAGCCTCTCGGCAGGTTCAATCCCTTGCTGATCAATAGCCTGTAGTTTTCGATCAGATGTGTGCTTGGCAAAATACTGATACCCTGTTGAATCTCGGTGGTTGAACGGGTTGCGTTCACGATCAATAACCAGATCGGAACAATGGTGAGGATCAACAAGAAGAATAGAAGGGCGTAGACAAAAAAGCGCATCACATAGGTGCCAAATTTATAGTTGTTCATGACTGCGACCTCACTATGTTCTTTTTGAAAAGCGATTTTCTAGCGGGTTTTACTTCATCCAGATCTTTATCGCGCAGAACATAGAAGATGCCCAGGGCGCAAATGCTGGTCATGATGAATATCAATACGCCAACCGAGGATGCCGCCCCGATATGTCCCTTACTGCTAGCGAATTTCATATACATTAATATGTTGTTCGTTTGGATCGAACTTAATGGAGAGCCTCTGCCATCCGTCAACAGGAATGGAATGTCAAACATCTGCATACCGCCCACCAGTGAAGTAACGAAGATAAAAATCAAAATGGGCTTCAAAAGTGGCAAAGTGATGCGCGTGAACATTTGCCAGACGCTTGCGCCATCTACCATGGCAGCTTCATAAAGCGGAATGGGGATCGAGGTCATACCGGCCATCAAGATGATCATCGTTGACCCAAACCAAGTCCACCACTGGATGAAAACCACCAGTCCGCGCGTCACCACGATTGATTCCAAAAACCGCATGGCTTCGCTTATGAACCCGGACCTGACCATGAATTGGTTCACAGGGCCGTAGTAGGCAAACAGCGCATTAAACAAGGCCGCCACAGCCGCCGGCATCAGCAGGTTTGGCAAATAGTATATTGCCCGCCAAACCCCAATTGCCTTGATCTTGAGCCGGGCGCTCGTGAACAGAACGGATAATAACAATGCGATGCCGATCTGGGGAATAAAGTTTAATATCCAGATCAACCAGGTGTTTCCCACTGCCCGCATAAAAACATCATCAGCGAATAAGCGCTTGAAGTTGTTGATTCCAATGAAATGTCCGCCTCCGGACATCAAGGTTGTATCAGTAAAACTAAGCGCTAATGTGTTCACAACCGGATACAAACCAAAGATAAGAAAGCCAATAATGAACGGCGCAAGAAACAGATATCCATTGGAATTATTCTTGAACTTGGCAAAATTCATGTTGACTCCGTTTAGTATTAAAACTTAGATGCAACCATTTGTTGAAATGTGATTTGAATATATGGGTGGGTCAGTGTATCTTATAAACACACTGACCCACTAAACTTTCTACAACAAAACTATTTTGCAGGAGCTTCTGGAATGACCAGATCGGGGAATTCATTTCGAACTGCATCCAGCCATGCAGCCCACATTTCTGCTTCTGTCATGGTTCCGCTGAGGTAAGCAGCCAGCGGGTCATTGAGGGCACGCTGAATGGCGTCATCAGAACCGGTTAGCAATTTACCGTTGACGCTCGGGGCAGCTTTTGCGAAGGCGCCATAGGAGTTCTCTCCACCGAGGAAGGTAGCCAGTGTGGAATTATCAAAGCTCTTTGTAATCTTCTCGACCACGAGCTGGCTGGAGACGAAGTCACCGGCATCCTGTTTCTGATCATCCGGCGTGGTGGGATCAATTTTCTTCAAATACTCGTTGGTATAAACACCGGTAGCCCAATTGGTCAGGTTCTCCTCGTCGAGGGCAACGAACTTGACGAATTCTTTCGCCAGTTCACTGTTCGGGCTTTTCTTCATAGCACCGACCCAGGTACCGCCCCACTGGTAGGACATCGGTCCGTTGATCATAGCCCAGTCGCCGCCGGTGCCAACAGTGCTATCTTTGGGTGTGGAGTTGGGGCTCAAAACATAGGGCAGGCCCCAAGTGGGCAGGAAGTAGCTGAAGACCTTCTTGGGAGTGCCGCTGGCATCTTTCAAAGTATCGTTCATGCCTGCAAACCAACCTTCAGTCCACTGGGTGGCGCCTGATTCATAGCCGTTATCGCGCATCATTTTTGCGAAATGGACATACTCTACTATCTTGGGGTCGATGACCATGGCTCCATCAACAACCCAGGGCTTGGCGCGGTTGGACAGGAAGGGGAGGAACATTTCGCCACCGGTTCCGACCGTGTAGTAGTCGCCCGTACCGCAGGCTTTGATCTTGGCGGCAGTTTCCTCGAATTTGGACAGGTCAGCAACCATCTCTTGAACTTTGGCAAGATCATCAGTGCCAAGGCATTCTTTCGCGATGCTGCGGCGATAGAAGAAAGCGCCCGGGGTGGCTTGGTAGGAAAAGCCTTTTGTAACACCATTGTTCGTTCCGACTTCAACAACGGCCGGGTAGGTTTTGAGGGTCTTGGTCAAGGGGACTAAATCGTTCAGGTCAGCCAGAAGGTCGGACTCAACCCATTCTTTTACGAAAGCGGCTTCCAGAGCAACAACATCGGGGGAGTCAGAGGTTCCGGCTGCTGCCTTTACCTTGGTTTGATATTCACCGTTTGTCATCGGGATCATGGTGTACACAACCTTCACTCCCGGGTGCTTTCCTTGAAAAGCAATCGCCATGGTCTTGATTTCATTGGTGAAGGACCAAACATTAAGGGTCCCTTTTAATTCCTTTGGCGCGGCTGGGGCGCCGCCACCGCAAGCCGCGACTAGCATGCTCACCGCGACGAGAACTGACAGAATTATAGATATACGTTTCATCTTCATACTCCTTTATAGTTATGGTGTATTTTCGAGTTGAAAGTCCACTTTACCTTGACAGGGGAACGGGCTTTTTCTCGATGGCGTACGGTGCCCTCATGGGTATCGGACGTCCGCTTTTGGGACATTCGCACGGTTGTTGTTATTATTTTTGGCAGGCGCCTCCTTATAAAAAGACTTCCGGATATTTTGGAGAAGACATTTGTTATTTTTGCCTTTCCTTACTTATCCCGTTTCACGCTGTAATTGCGTTTACGAGTTTAGTATTACACACTGAAAACTAGGACTTCGGTCCCAGTCTCTGACACGATGTTCGTACAATCAATTTTGTTTGCATTTTATGGATCTCTTCTTCCAGAAGTTCACCATTAATCAACTTGATAAGCATTTGTATTGCAATGTAGCCCATTTTTTCCAGGGACTGGTCAATGGTTGTCAGTCCCATGTATTTTGCTTCGGAAATATTGTCAAATCCTACTACTGACAGATCGTCTGGAATGCGAATCGCCAATTCATTGGCAGCTTGAAAAACGCCTATTGCCGATTGGTCATTGGCAGCAAAGATCGCTGTGGGCGGATTATTCAAAGCGCATAGATGGCGGGCAGATTTGTAGGCGACATTCTGAGCAAAGTCCCCCGGAACAATAAGATCATCGTCAATCTCGACGCCTGCACTCAAAAGCATATCCCGGTATCCCTTTAAGCGTTGTTTAGCGCTTGCGATTTTGGGTCGCCCACAAATAAAGCCGATGCGACGATGCCCTAAATTCAGCAGGTATTCCATGGCTGCAACAGCGCCCTGATAGTTTGTTCCTTGAACAGATGGATAATTGGGATTGATCATGTGGGGATCCACCGAAACAATGGGAGCATTAGTAATAAAATCTGAAGCAGCAGAAGCTACAATAATTACCCCATCAGTAACGGAATTATTCAACAGTGAAACATAATGTTGTTCGTGTAACGCTGTTCCATTCTTTTTAACGTCCCCTGTTGTGTAAACCAACAAATCAAATTTTGATTCCGCGATTGCCCGATTAATGCCCTTCATTATTTCGATTGAATATGGGAAACCAATGTCTGGTACCACAAGCCCAATCAGGTTTTTCCGGTGACTACGCATACTTCTCGCTGCAAAGTTCGATGTATATCCCAATTTCCCAATAACTTTGACGATGCGATCCTGAGTCTCACTTGCGACATCGGCTTTCCCGTTCAGCACGCGCGAAACCGTAGAAACCGACACACCCGCAGTTTTAGCAACATCTTGAATTGTTACTGTACGCTTTTTATGTTGCATATCAGACCTAATTCATATACATAGCCTCCGGTATCAATACCGGTATCGTTACCAGTATTATGGCATAATTTTCCCGAAAAGTCAAATGGATTTTACTGAACCTCGGATATGAGTTCGGACATTGCGTCAAAATGCTTGAAAAACGTGCCCAAACTTCGTCTCAGACAACTTTTTGAAAAACCCCTTGCGCTTCATGCGATCATATATATCTTGTGGTAAGAGAAATTGGTCGTAATCGTGATTAAACACGCTTCTTATGCCATTGAAAATTTCATCTGTCATGGCAATCTCACTCCCCGACCTGCTTTATGTTTACTATGTTTTGCAAGTAAACCATCCATGCCACCCTCCCTACTGGAGTTCGTAAGTGGATTTTCCTGAAAGTCAACAATGCGATTATTATACCCTCACCTTAATCTCAATATCTTCCTGGCTCTTTGTTGTGTGCTTTTCCGGGGTGAATACTGCCAACGCTCGGCAAATTTCAGCGTTTTACCTTGCTCGGTCAGGCCCAAATTCTGAAACACTTTGAATAAGGCCGCTAGTAACCAGTCCTGTTCGTTGGTAATTGGATTTTCCATCGACTGTTCCAGGAGGGGGAAAACCTTTTGGGAGTCCCTTTTCGAGATTGCTCCCAGATCACCCAGGAACAAGTCAGCGGAACTGGCAATAGCCAACCCTTCCTTGTCATCAATATACTTTTGGGCATGGACAATTGCTTTTTGCGCCATCGGTTTATTCAAGTGGGCGCAAAATCCCATAACGCGAATGATCATCCAGCGGGTTTGCGGTTCCCGGACAGAAAGCGCTGGGAACAGTTTCCCCAGATGAGGGGCTACCAACTCCGGTCGCTTTTCGGCAACGATTTCCACGACCTTGGCCGCGCCGGAACGAATATGCCTGGAGGCTGGTGAGGACGCTTCATAAGCGGCCAGATCGATACACTCTGACAGAATATTGGTCTGACCCTCATTAAGCACTTTTTGGGCAAGCGCTTTTCCTAGGGCACTGGAAACAGTCCCCTTGTTTTTGGATAGTTGTTCAAAGATGCTCATATTTCATTTTTCCTTTCATCGCCAAATGGTTGACGTTATCGGTGCGCGCGATGGATTTATTTACAGGAAAAAGCCAGAGCGCGGGAATTTTATCTGGACATGTTGGGCAAGCCAACAAGCATTACGAGCACGCATCCGAATATAAAAATAATGACGGTGGGAGCGAGCATGACCCCGATGGCGCTTCCGGTCGAGAGTGAATGAGACGCCCGCAATGCGCGCACGTTCAGGACGATGTTGTAAATTCCAAGCAGGCTCGTCAGGCATTGTCCCACCGCGGGGATAATGCCAAGGGCCGCGCTTAAGATCGTTATCGGCGCCAGGTATGCCGCCAGGGCGTATGCGATGCGGCTGTAATTTCCATTGCCGCCAAAGGAAATTGCCAGAAGGTTTTGAATTGCAGCACTGATGGCCAGCCCTATAATGCTGAAAATAGGCACAAGCAATGTCATCGCCAGAGTCAGTATGATGATGAATGTGGTTGTGCCTATATTTCCAAATATGCCCTTAAGTTCCGGCATGTCCATTAGCTTTGCAAATTGCGGATTGACCAGGAGTGAAAGCGGAAAGATCAACCCGCTTATGATGCCTGAATAAGCAATCCATTCAAAGGCGCGGCCTGTCCCGGCTTCGGGATCATTGAGCACATCTGCGTAAGCTTCAACATCCAGGGTCAGCAGGACTGCCATCCATGCTTCGTAAAAGGCATAGGACCGCCCGACAGGTTTGGGTCTTGACAGCTTTGACAACATGGATGTGTCAACATATGAATCAGGGTCTTCTTCCCAGGCTTTTTTCTGTTCACCTGGGGATTGTTGCTGGGCGGCGCTCGTTACGGCAGGGGGGTATGCCGGCGTATCGTCAAAATAGCCGGGAGAATACGCAGAAGGGACAGGGCGCTCTGGTTCGTCATCGCATGTAGCCGAATATGGAGATGATGACTGTGGAGGTTGTGATATCGCCGGCTTTGGCGATTGAGCGGGAGGTGGCGTGAACGATGTCCGCGCAGGTCGTTGGTCCCGCAGTATCTGTAACGCCTGTGTTACCTGGGCAATACCGGGATTCATTTTCAGGCATACTTCCAGAACCTGAATGCGTTTTTCCACAGTGGCGCAGGTGTCTACATACCAAAACCACGCTTGAATGTTGCCGGGTTCCGCCCTTATCAACGTTTCAAGGATTTGCCGTGCTTCATCCTTCCGTCCCTGGCGAATAAGCTGGATTGCATCGTTCAGATTTGACATAAGACCTCGTGAAAAATGAACCTCGATAATTTAGGTGATTGTGCGCAAGGTCGTGTAGTCTATTTGTAATAAAGTGAAAATATTTCCAATGGTTTGCGTTCGCGTAGCACCCTGTGGGCCGCGCAGCGCCCTGCTGAAGGTCCCCGAAAGGGGGTAAGGGTAATGGCGGTGTGTCTCGATAGGCTCGACAACTGGGCGGGCGTGGACTCTGCTTGAGAGCAGTATAAACCCAAAGCTAGAAAAATGCTTATAAAATGCGCAGAATCCCACACGTCAGCTGCACGCTTTGTTAGGCGTTTTTTTCTTTTTGATTTTGTTTGTCAATTCGACCACGAATACTTTTGTCAACTAACAACGCTATAACAACGAATACTATAAAGCAAGCAAGGAGAAAGCAACTAATCATTTCTGGGCCAAGCGAATCGGGAAAATAATTAGGCCGATAAGGGCGATAATCATTATTAAGTGTATAGGACACTGTGAGCGGAATTTGTATTTCCTTTGTGCCATATATTACGGGCAAAACCACTTCCTGTGATTCGGGAATTTTTACATTCTCGGGTCTGTCACCACCAAATTGATTCCGTGGTTCTAGTACCAATATCGTTCCAGTTTCACACCGAATTTGATTTTCGTACACATATACCCAGACAGAATCTTCCCTTCCGTTTTCTTTGAACCAAGCATGGTAATATCCATCAGTCGAAGGAACATGTTTAGCATGCCATTTGTAAGCCTGCCCATTAACGACCTTATACAAGGGTCCAATCCCTGAAGGAAACTCTACAAATATTGCATCGAACTTTAGGTCGTTGTCGTCAGGACTTCCAGCCACATATAGGGCAGTGGATGAAGCGTTCCTGAATACAATATATTCATTAGACAATCTGCTACTTTCATCTGTAACAAAAGAAACGCTTACGCCAGAAGGCAAATCAACAGGTTTTACGGCAATATGCTCAATAAACCACGGCGATGGCGCAGGTTCTCCAAACAAAATACTATTGCCAGGGTTATTCAGAAAAGCAAAAAGTAGTACAACAGTGAAAAATCGCAATTGTAACCTCAGCAGTATGAATTCAAAACGCCTAACGAGACTGTCGAAAAAGCTAATTTTACCTTCGGGCGCCAGGGGGGAAAGCCCGACTGAACAGCCAAAATGCGCTTGGACGGGTCCCGGCGGCTTGGATCGGTCTAG